>Ga0255766_10000494_pt1 | contig 35755 bp, 48 predicted proteins | sample 071ome_23_FD_179966 | JGI IMG/M metagenome (GOLD analysis project Ga0255766, IMG submission 179966) | Coastal salt marsh microbial communities from the Groves Creek Marsh, Skidaway Island, Georgia - 071403BT metaG (version 2) | ecosystem: Environmental > Aquatic > Marine > Intertidal zone >...
GTCTACCTGTATTTAAGTTAGGGGTAGCATTAGTCCTTCCTGCGCCTGATATTTTTATCGAACCCGCAGAATTATCTACCCTCGTTACTTTTGCTATATTTTGTATTAACGCTGATTCCCCAGTTGGAGGAGTTGCAGTTAATTGACCAGCAGTCGTGGAGACGTATAATATATCACCTAAAGAAAATGCTAATGTATTTAAATTTGATAGTGTGCCAAAGGTATAAATATCAACAGGATTGCCTGAATTGGCTGCAACTGCCACTACCCCAAAGGCAGGCATCTTAGCAGCATCATCGGCATCTGCCTTAGAGACTATTGTCGTATTCCCTGAAATGCCTGAGACATAAACGACATCACCTTTTGCTAATGTTTCTCCTGCCTGTGCTTTAAACAGAACTGCGCCTCTTAAATCGCCAATAAATTCATCGGCTTCTACCTCTGCGAAATTGATAGCATCTAAGCCTCCTGCATCGTTACCATTGGTCAATACTTGGTAAAGATTCAATGCCGTTATTCCTCCCCAACTAATACTGTCTTGTAAGTAGTCTTGAAGCAGCATATACTTTTGGATGTAGGTAGCCAAAGAAGGGTCGTAGTCGGTTATTGGAACGTAACCCTTGCCAACAGTGTCTTGGATTTCAGATAAAGAAATTTGAGCATTCAACAATCCGCTACATAACAATAAAAAAAGTAGTATTATTTTTCTCATTTCACTTAGTTTGGCATAATTACTAAAATAGCTTTTAACCCCTCTCTAAGAACTCCAGCAGCAAAGTTAATCCTATTGGGACTGCTCACCCTATCGCAAGAATAGGTATCTCTTGGTAAAGCATTATCTAAATGGTAGTATCTACCGTTATGATATACAGAAGCATAGCACTTCATATCTGCATCGTCATCAAGCAAGTCCTCGCCTGATGGCATCTCCAAATAAGCATTAGCCTTATCAGTAGCTGATACCGTCCACTCTACACAAGTAGGCTCTGCTGCCGTAGGGTTATTGAGCAAACAGACAGTTTTACTTTGTGATGTTAATTTAGTTTGCTCAAAAGAATCAACATCAATAGGGTCTAAGTCTCTATTGGTTGCCGTCCTTGATAGAAAGTTGCAATTAGTATCATTGGTATCTGTTACTATAATCTGCTCTATCTTACCTCCTGAATTAATATACGATGTCTTGTAAGTTGTCATATTACTTTAATTGCTCTTTTTACTATATCTGTCAATGCCTTTACAATAGCAAACAGTCTTGACAACTGCCACCACTTTACTTTGTCATAAACCATTTTCCCCGTTTGCTCATCCTTCTTAAATAATAGCTCCATTGCTACGCTCATAATAAATGCCACTAACTCCAAGTAAGGTACTACTGGTATCTGTTCCTTCTTAGCTGTATCTATCTTAGCCTCTACAAAAACACTCTTTACTCTTAACTCATTATATTTCATACGCTTATAACTCTTATCTTGCTTCTATAATTAGGCGACATCACACAATGAAACTCCTCTAACGTCTCCGCACTATTTGTTAAATCATATTGCCCATCGCCATCTAAATCTATTAAGTCCTTGCCTATACCTATACACCCCTGCAACTGTCTATAATAGTTAGCGGCATGAATTTTAATCTCCGCACGGTTTGGAACTCCTTTAAGTTCCCATAAGTTGCGCTCAAACTTATTGCTATACTCAAAAGTCATTGAATAAAAACCTGCTGGTATAGACGATGCGTTGCGCTTATTATTATCATAGTCAAGTTCAAGAGTAGAGCAAGAAAAAACAACACTTGCCCTACCCTTGTCATCTCTATCTATTACAATCAAAAGTCCAGCTATACTGTCCTGCATAAATTGCGTTCTATACAATAATAACTCTTTCACTCGTTTGCTGCGTCTCTCTTTTCATGCCTCTCAGCATCTTTAATAAAGCCAAAAATAGCAGTACCAAAACCAACTATTGTCAAAATAGCCTCCCATACAGAATCTAAATTCTCAAGTACATAAGTAATCAGTCCCGTAATATGCTCAAGACCTATAACCCCTACCAACGTGCCAAGCGCAGTCAGGATATGTCTTACTAAACTTTTTGTCTTTTCATTCATCGTAAATCTATTTTAAATTGTTAAACATTCGCTTTCCACGGACTAACGCTAAACGTCTTGTCCTTGCCAAAGACATGAAGCCTAAACTGTACTATGCCACCAGCAGGGTCTATGTCTATACCATTATTTATAAACTCTAAGCCATCAGATACAGGGGACATAACAAATGTGCTTCCAGCCAACTCATATTCCACTTGAACGTAAGCCGTCTTAAACGTCCTACCAGTTACATTCCTTGTAAAGCCTCCAGTATTTGTTACCGTTACTATCTCTGAATCTGTAACAAGTGAACCCGCACTATTGTAGTAATAGGTCTCTCCAGTACTGTCCTCTAACTTGACTACATCGTATGCCGTCATTATTATTTGCGTTAATGGTAGTGAACCCGACCACTCCCATAGCGTTCTCGTCCCTGCATTGTTCACAATGACATACTTAGAAGCAACCTTTGTACTATAAGTCAATCTATCAGCCTCCAATATCTCCTCATCAGTCTCATAATCGTAACCAATAGCATCTATGTCAATTTCAGTAGGGAATGTAATATCCAGCACTTCTTGAGGGATATACGTTCCGTCAGGACTTGCGGAACCGCTTGTCGTTACCATGTCTTGCTCGGTAAACTCTATCTTACAATAAGCATAATAGCCCTTCTCGTCCCATCCCTCTATATTAAAAGCAAAGTCCTGAACCGTAATAAGTTTACCCTCATACTCCATCTGTATATTATGATGCAAGTCTATTAGGCGTATAGCGTCAAGCATATACTCTGAGGCTAAAAACTTAAATTGATACCTTTTACTCGAAGATGAAGATATTGTTAGTTGCTCCAAGTTCTTCTCTATCACTTCTTTTTCAACTAAATACTCAGGGCTTCTCACCTTAGCCATCAGTATTAACTCATTTTTATAGCCATCGTAATAACGCATAGTACCTAAGTTATTAGGTAAGGATAAATCGTTATTGTGCCAATACGTTAGCTTAATCTTATCATGGATATAGTCCATAATTATAAACTTCTCGCTATACCAAGTATTAATGCCATCGCTCATTTCAATAGAGTATGTACCCTTATCCAAATATAAGTCAATGGCAGTACCGTCATTTACAATGACATCATAATTACCTCCGTACTTAGTCCCTACTACTCGCCAAGAATAAGTATCACTGGCTGCATCAGTTCCCGATACAGTAGCATAGTCAGTAGTGTCCTCTGTGCCTGTGTATGTCGTGTGCTTCATAGTTTGTCCTGAATACACATCTTTACCATAAGGCGACCATACGCCATCTGCGGCAACTTCCAAGTAAAGGTTATCTAATAAAACGCTATTATCGTAAACACTCCCAAAATCGAACATTATAGAGAATGACTGCTTGTATTTGGGTGATATAGTTACTATTGCACTCTCTGCCATCTGTGTACCTCCGTAGGCATCCAGTATCCTCGCCCTAAATTGCGTAGGTATGTTGTCTATGTCATCGCAGTACATCCAGCATCTCAAAAATCTAAACTTTGTAAATGAGCCGCCTATTGACTGCGACCATGCACACTTATTATCATCGGCAGACTGCACTACCAAAGATGTAGAGTCATAATTCTCTATCTCTCCGCCCTCTTGAATAGATAGCCCAGCCGCATTCATCTCGCTTAAAATATCAATGGTTGTACCAGTCTCGCATCTCGTTAGCTCAAACTTGGTAATAGGTGAATTGACTAACTGTTGGCGTATGACTTGGAAAGGTGGTATTTTCCGTTGTTCAGCAATTATCTTAGGCACAGAGAAACTGTACTCTCTATTGGTATAAAGTAGACTTGTCTCTTTCTGAAACTTTAATATGTTATAATTCGGTATCATGCTCTATCTTTATTTTTAAAGTTCCGTCATCAGTAGTGTCCTCTTTATCAACGACAAGACCGCTACCCAATGATGTAGTAATTAGTCTTTGCTCATCGACATAAAGCACATTAGGCAGTTCTAATTCTTGTATTTTATTCCTTTTTAATGAGCCACCATCTACGCTTATGTCGTGTGTGCCTCCGTTAATACTCATCGTATTAGATGGCGCATTGTATATCATAAATGTCTCTTGTAAGTATGGAACAGACAAATATCCGTTCTGCATCGTCTTATTCCTTCCATTTACTGTTATCGTAGGCTCTACTATCGTATAAATACCTCCCGTTAAAGTAGCCTCAAAAAGAACAAATCCAGCCTTACTTATCTCGTTGGAGTTAATCCCAATATAATCAATATCAGACGTAAATTTATCAGCCGAGCGGGAGTCTATTAACCCCTTCTGAACAAAATTATCTAAGCACTCTATGTACTCCCCATCAAAGTCATCACTCGTCTCATCAAGCCATTTTATCTCTATAAATTGCGGTATCTCTTGTTGCTCGTAGCTATACTTATTCGTTTGACTGGTTATCGCCTTACCCGTTCTCGGATTAAAAACGGTTGTTAAATCAATACTCGTATTAGTACCTGTGTAAGTCCTACCATTCATAAAATACTGTACGTGCTCTATTATCAACTTATTATCCTCATCAATATCTATGTAACAATTATAGACATTGCGCAATAGGTTTAAAATTGAATTAAAAGTAATGACAGACTTGGTAGCTGGAGTATCGTAATTAGCCGTTATTATATTACTCTTAGGCGTAATAAATACTTCCCTTTGTGTACCCCTTATAGAGTTGGAAACTCCGTAAAGAAAGTCGCTCACCGCACTTGTGCCGCCATGCGTTACCGTACTGTCTATCTGTTCCAATAAGACATCTATAACATCGCTTAACTTATATGCGTGTCTCAATAATATAGTCTCCGTATTTGCTTGTATGGCATTTGTTGCAGCAGTATGTTCAAACCATGTAGATGCCTCCGTCCATTGACCAAGATTTATAGGGATAGCATCATTGCCCGAAATAGGAATTACCTCATTAAAATAATTCCCAGCAAAATATAAAGCATCATTACTTATCCTGCCATAAATGTCCTCTGTCGCACTATTATTGTCAGACATAAATAATTGTGCATCCGTTAAATTAAGAGGCTCTACAAGCGTATAATTAGGTGAATTAGGTATAATATCTTCTTCAGGTACTACCTTTTGGTCTGCATCCGCTACGCCTATGTCTATATTTGGATTATAAAGCGTCCTTGCGTATATCTCGGCTTGGAATAGTCTTACTTGGGTGCTTGTATCTATAATATAACCACTTGTACCATTCTTAGTTGCTTTGGTAAAGGTTGTCGCTTTATTATATGTGGGATTCTCGTTTAAGTTCTCAAACATAGGAGCAATAAAAACATACTCGCTTGATGCCGTATTGTATATTGCCCAACGGAACGCCCTTTGTGATATATCGACCCTTGTAAAGCTCTTACTACTCGTGTTATTTGCGTTAGCATTATGAGTCATTGTCCCACTTAGGCTTATATCTACTTGTTGAGTTAAGCTCTTAAAATAGTAATTAGAACCAAACTTGCCCACATATTTAAGCGTAGTTGTTCCACCAATAGACAAAGGAAAATCCCAAGAAGAATCAAAGTCTGTATCGTCTAAAGTCCCTGACGTAAGTACAAAAGAATACCAGCCTCGCATTAAATCAACATCAGACCCATTAATTTGACCATTGCTATCATATAGACCATAAGATACTATCCTATAAATACCATTCTTAAAAGCATTTCTATTGGTATTAAAATACTCATCAGTATATTGACCTGTTACGTTAGGGGTAACACCAGCACCAACTCCTGTAACATAAGCCTTTAAAATTGGAGTATCGCCAAAATAGTAGTCGTTTACTAATACTTGGTTAGCAGTTACAATTCCCGTAACTTGACTATCATTAACCACCGTACACTCCTGCTCCCATGACCTGTCCTTTAAGATGTTTGTTATCTTATTTGAACCCAGCACATAGACTTGTATTATAGGCTTTCGGCTATATTGCACCGAAGATATAGATGGATTATACTTTAGAAAGTCATACTCTACATCAGCAAACTCAAGCAGTTTTGTATATCTATCCTCTACTTTTGGCTCTACCTCTATTATCTTTAAGTCCTCATCTATCTCTGAGCATTTAGCCTTAGTAAACGTACCCCTCAAAATCTCCCTATATTCTCCATCGTCCCACTTCTCCCATCTTAACGTATATTCATAATAGATGCTACCATTATTTATAAAGTCAAAGTCCTCGCCTATAAATTGAAACTTAGGAAACTTCTTACGCAAAAAGAATTGCTCTGATTCCCTACTGGACGTAATAGCCGTCTTTTCAAATTTAGGATATACTTGCTTCGTTGTATTAAATATGTCAAGATAAAACCTATACATTCTTTCTTATTAGTCTATTATTGCGCTTAATTATTTTCTTGCCATTCAGGTAATACACTTGCTCCTCACCTTGCTTCCTTATAGCTTCAAGTTCCCTCTCCGCCTTACTCATATCCGTTTTATTGGTTACGCTAAATACAGGTATTTGACTATTTGCCCTTAGTAGGTAGTCATTCTCAAAAGTACCCCTGCTCAATGATTCAAATAATGGTTGCAGCTCCTTTTTATATTTAGCCGTTGCCCTCCGTGATAGTATCATTCTTGCTTCGCCCTGTTCAGCAAATTGAGCCCTATTGCCACTAATACCTACAAGCGTATCTCTGCCGCTACCATGCCTACCACCGCCTATAATTTCAAGACCACCTTCGGCAAATTCTTCTTTAGTCAATGCAAATGCTTTTGCTTTACTTGCAACGAACGAACCGAACATAGTAGCAATGGCGGGTAGCTTTAAGAAAAAAGGTATCTCACTTTTCCATATCTCCGTAACTGCGGTAATAAGGTTACTCGCTTGTAACGCCGTATCAAGTAATATCTGTTGTTGTTGTGCTTTACGCCTCTGCGCTAATGCCTGTTCCTCTTTACTTTTTGCTAACTCAAGGTCTTTCCTCGCTTGGTCTACGTTAGATGCAAACCCTTGATTTCTTAATTGTATCTCCGTCTGCAAGTTCCTCTGCGCCTCTGCTACCTCATTCTGCGCCGCCTGTACTCGCTGATTAGCTAATTCAACGCTTTTCTGCGTGAAATTCTGTATGTTACTTAGTGCAGTACTTAATCCTTTCTCTAATAGCTTTTGACCTTCGGGGCTCAAGTCAATCCCCGCCATATCCCAAATGGTCTTAGACTCTTTACCTTCGCCAAGTTCTTTTAATTGGTCTTTAGTGTATGCTAACTGCTCTTCTAATAAAATTCTTTGATACTCGTTCTCTTTATCTAAATTATCTAATTTATATTGTAGTATCTTTTGGTCGCTTAATAATTTAAATCGCTCAATATCTTCCTCTGACTTTTTTTCTCTCTGCATCCTCAGTATTGCAGCTTGTTGTGCCGTCTCTAATTCTCGCAACCCCCTATCAGCTAAAGTCTTGTTATAATCATTCTCTGCCTCATTTAATTCCTTTGTGGAATCAGCCAAGTCTTGGTTAGCCTGTTGTCTATCCCTAACCGCATCAAATAACTGCTTCTCCATCTCTTTAGTAGTGGCGAAACTTTCTATCTTTTGCGCCAACACTTCAGAATCACTTGTATTTACCAAGTCGTTGCCGTCTATCGTTTGCCCTATAAAATCCTCAATAACCTTTATTTGGTCATTATATGCCTTATCGCTTAATCTATTCGTTTCCTCAAGGATAGCCCTCCGCTCATCAAATGACTTTGATTCATCGGCAACCCTCCTTTCGTTAATCGTCTTTATCCTATCAAAGCCATCACGGATAACATCTAACCTAAACTCCGTATTCTCTTGCTCAAGCTCTAATGACTTTTGCGAGTTCTCTTCTTCTGTCTTCGCTAATTCACCGTTTATCCTAATAACCTCTGCTGCTGCCGTTGCCCTCTGCTCAAGGAGGTCTAATACATCCTCGCCATTTTTTCTTCTTATCGCTATCTCGTCATCAATTAACTTAAGATTGTTTTGTGCTATCTGCTTCTCTAACCCTATTCTCTGTTCCGAAATCTTCATACTTTCTTTAATAGCATCCTGCCTCTCTTGCTCCGACCTGATGGTATTAGCCGACTGTGCTTGTAGTAACTCCTCCTCTTGCCTTAAGGTTTCTATCTGAGTTATCAGCCCAGCATTCTCCTTGCGTATATCCCTGCGGCTTTCCTCAAGTTTTATAAACTGATTGCTAAGGTCTTCTACCTTGCCAGCAGTATTACCTATCGCTTCGGCAAAATTCTCAATTCCTTCATCATCCAACCCAGTACCCATTTTCAGAAGTGCTTCCCCAGCATCACTCAAAGCCTGATTAACGCCATTTTTATCTAATTTTAACGCTGATAATAATACATTACCTAATGCTCCAACTAACTCTACACTCGCCTTTACTCGGTTTACTACTTGGTCTAATAGTAGTTTTCCAAAGTCTTGCAATGCCTGTTTAGGGTTATTAAAGGCATTAACTAAGTATTCAGACAAATCAACCGTCAAATCACTTAATACAGACATAGTGCCATTTAATGCGCCCGTAACCTTTGTCATAAACTGTGCGCCCTTCTCTGAACGCTTAAAAGCATTAAACAAACCAACTACTACACCTATTACACCACCAGCAATACCGAGCATACCAGCCATCTTCCCTCCAAGACCTTTAATAGCATCACCGTACCTACCTACGCTAAGTTGGGATTTGCCCGTAGCCTTTTGGAATTTATCCATCTCCTCGTATATCTTCTTGGCTTGTTTCTCCATTCTACGCCCTTCCTTAGTACCCAATCTCTGCGCCTTAGACATAGCATTTAGTTCCATCTTCATCTTAGCGTACTTAGCCGACAGTTGGTCGTACGAACCCTCTGCGGCTGCATTTTCCTTTATCTCTAACTTTTGCTCCCTCCTTACCTTCTGCTTCGCCATCTTTAGCGCCTCAAGCCTCTTGACATTATCTAAATTTTTAGCATTTAGTTGTTCATATTCTTGATATAGCTTCTTTATATCAACAGTCATGTCCTTAACCCCCTGACGCTGCTCATTACCACCCGCAGGATTAAAATTCTTCATCGTCTCCTCAAACTCCTTAGCCTTCTTTATCATCTTATCCATCTCATCCTGATAAGTCTTAGCCAACTTCTTTAACTTATCCTCTAAGGCTTCTAAGTTATCGTCTTGGATTAACTGTGATGTCTTAATTGCCATTATTCTTGTTTTGTTGTTTTACAAGCTCTACCAACTGATAAAACTTTAATACAGTTAATTTGTCAGGGTCTTTATTAAACCTTTGACTCAATGCTAAGCTCGTCTCGTTAAAATTAGTCGTATGCGTTACCTCTAACCCTGAATCACCGCTATAAATCTTTGGCTCGTAACTATCTATTATACTTTTCTCTATCTTGTCAATATCGCCATCAATATCTTTAACTCCTTGTACCTTTTGTGCTATCAATATGGCAAACCTCTTTAGCCTTGTAAAATAGTCTATAAGAGTTACGTTATTTACTGTCTCGGGAAAATAAACCTCGAACTCTACGTCTAATTTTTTTTTTACTTCATCCAACGTAGCTGCCATCTTCTTGAATGACATACCCGTTTTATCTAACTCCTCTTTTATCTCCTCTATGTCATCCCTTGTCAATGCACCGTCATACTTCTTGCCATTCAATTCCCTTACCAGTTGCGCAAAGGCATCATGCTTAGGGTTTATGCCAGCAAGTATGAACATCATATTTTGCCTCATATTAGCCAATTCCTTTAACGCTTGGGGTTGCTTTTTTTCCGTTATAAATCGCTCTAATGTTACAGTATGTTTAATCACATCTTCTGTATCACTTCCTATACCACTATCAATCATAAGGTATTTATTAAAGTCCTGATACCTTGTTATGGGCATCTCCTCAATGGAGTCCCACAGACGTACAATATTTCCATTTACATTTAGTCGCATAATTCCGAATAGTATATTTTTGTCGTTATCATAATCGCTCCATAGGGTCGCTTCAAATACCCCTTGTCTTTATCCGTTAGGGTATAATCACCATAAATATCAGCCTCGCTTACAGATACAGTAAGTTCTTCCCACTCAAGCTGAACGTTAGGCACACCCTTTTTTAATTCCATTAATACATCATACTTTATATTCTCTATCGTCCTATTTTGATGGTCTGATGGATATACCTTTTTGTAGTTAAACCAAAACACTAAATCAATATCACACTCTATAAATATTACGTTACCGCTTATGCGTGTATCATGGCTCTCACTCGCCCTGATAAACATAAAATTACCCAAGTCTTTATCAGGCATTAAGTTTATCATACTGCGACCCGTCTTGCCTCCATCATAGATAGCAGGGAATACCACCTCATCACGTCCTGCACCCTCTCTAAAGACCTCAATTTTGCCATATGAGTTATCTAACCAACTGACCCGTGAACTCATCTTAGACGCAATTAAATCACACGCCGTATCTAATAACCTTGATTCTATCTTACTTGGTATTGCCATACTTATACTGTTACAGTTGCACCTCAATTAACTAATTTCATAAACTCTTCTTCAAGAAACTTCTCTACATCCTCTTTGATATATTCACTTAACTCATCTATGCTCTCTTGCGTTAATCCATAAATGTCAGCACCGTACTTCCTTTCCAGCTTTAACGCCTTCTCGTCATCACTACCTAACGCAAACCAATCATTACCATAATTGACGAAGAACCCTCTATAAAAATCGCCTTCGTCTTTTAACGTTACCCTGTTGGTTGGTTGTCCTTTTGATGCTTTAATAGATATGGTCATAGGTCTATACGGCGGCGCAATAGCTTCGCCCGTACTCTCCTTACCTTTAAATAATTGAGATGTGTTTAAGTCAATGACTATATTCTCATTCTCCTTGACGGCATCAATAATAATGGCATCAAGTTTTTTTCTTATCTGTCTTATTTTCTTGACTATATCTCTTATAGGATTGGACATCTGCTATCATTTTTTTTTATTATGTCGTTCTATACTTCAATCCCCTCCGCTTACATGGTAAGCATATCTCATCAATGCCACTTGTGTCAAATTGTATGCTCTTTATTGCTCTCTCATATTGTTTACTTAGTCGCCTATTACTTCCGCTATCACCTTGACTATCGCCATCAATCTCATAAAGTATATCCTCTTTACGCAAATTACTCTCATACCTATCAACTACCGCCTCAGGGTTAAAAGCAAACTTACGCAGCATATACATACCAACGCTCAGCATAATAGCTGGGTAGAATACGTCTGCTTGGTCTATAATGAATTGCGTATAATCACACACTACCCGAGACTTAATGTTTATGCCGTAATTATTATCAAGGATGTATGTATTTTTAGATAAGTCCCATAGTTCGCTATTGCCCTCTGTTTGGTATCCTGCTACTGCCTTATAAAAACCACCTAAAGGAAAGAACTCATTAGAGGAATACCTGCTGCCCCTATTCTTGTACTCGTAATCCCTCGTTCCATTGATACTCTGTGTACCCGCAATAGCACTCTCGTCATACGTTAGCCAATACCTGAAACCAGCCTCAAACTCTACGTCAAGGTCAAACCATTGCATAGAACCAGCATTAGTGTAACTGAGGCTCTGCGTATCAATAGCCGCCTTTTGTCCCGACTTGTAAATCTTAATAGGAATAGTATCTACACTATCAAACTGTAAGCCTATCTGCAATGGCTCATACTTTAAGCTCCTACTATTCAAAGGAGTTATCTCTATAAATCGAATCTTACCCTCATTGCTATTCGTATCCGTTACGTTGCCACTCGCTTGTATCATATACTCGTACTCTAATAGATTATTAGATGTGTTAAACATCTTCTTAGAGCCAAACCAATCTTTAATAGCTTTTACGATACCAGCTTCTGTCTCTCTTCTTAGAGTTTCTGTCAGTACCTCATACTTTCTCCAATACGTTGCATTAGGAGGCGTATTGCCTGTACTTGCCGTCTGGTTGATATAGATATAATCCACTCCCGACTCCTTTACTATATCGCCAAAACTATATTCAGTTGCCCCGCTATACGTTGGATAGGTAATATCTGAGTCATCAAAACATAATGCCTCAAGGTTGTTAAACGTCAGCAATGGATGTACCTCATTATAGTAAAGCCCTGATGTACTTGTAAATAAGTCCACCAACTGTGTACCGCTTGGGTTTAGGTTTTGCCTCCATCCTATCTTCGGCAGAAAAGCATTTACTATACTTGAATAATCCATCTCTTATTTATTTAAAAAAGGGAGTAGGGAAATCCCCACTCCCCCAAATTAAGCAACTATGTAGAACGAAACGATTTTACGAATTAGCTACGTCAAACTTCATAATAGGTGAAGCAACAGTTGTTAAATCGTCAATGTATGCAACTACGTTAATTACCTCAGCAGAGAAACCATAGTACTCGGTTGCCGCTCTTGTCAAATGAGCAGTTGCAGCACCTGAAATACTTGAAGCATCTCTTGCACCAAAGTAAGTATAAGTAGAAATAGGCACACCAGTAAAGTCGTCAGTAATCATACCCCACTCTGTACCGTCAGGCAATACAGAACCAATGACTGCGTCAGGCTCGTGCTTGAACAACATACCAAGAGAACCCGGATTAACGATGTACCCCGTAGCAATCTTATTAAGCGCATTCGCTTGGTTGTTAGTGAAGTGGAAAGTCTTGTCAGCCCACTCAATAGCTTTATTTTGCTCATTGAATTGACCGTACTTCTCTTGTTGTCTCAAGATAGCTTCAAGACCTGTGTTACCAACTACCCTGTATGGCACTCCGTAGTAGTCATTGGCTTTCATCATTACAGACAAATCACTAAGGATGTTGTCTTTGTCAGCCAAAGCAGCAGGAACGACATCAGATGTAGTCGTAGGGTCTGTGTACTCAAGGTAATCTCCCCATACTTGCGTCTTATTCGTATTCAACGATGTAAGACAAGCAGTATCAAGCGTGTCAGCAAACTTATAAATGTACTTTAGGTACTTTCTGTTAAAGTCAGCTTGAGCCTGAGTGTCCGAGTTAAGATACTCCGATGGAGTAACTGTGAACCCCCAAGAGTAAACAGTAGAACTCAAAGTAAGTAGAGCAGATGTGTTTTGACTATCTGCAATAGTTACAGAACGTGTAGAACCAATAGATACTGATTCACTATCAAATACTGGTATTTTTACATCTCTACCAGCAGTACCCGCCACCTGATTTATCATCTCAGGAGTAACGATACTCATGGCATCATTATTAGATGTAATAAAGGCATCCAATGCACCGTATCTTGATGCTCTATTGGTAAACCTGTCAATGTTAGGGCTCTGAAGACGTAACTCTTGAACCCTTGTTGCTAATAAACTCATTTTTGTAGCTTTAAAAGGTTAAAAAATAATTTGTGGAGTTACCCATTACCACTAACAATAAATACGTTGTATGCGCCTCAAATCATTATCTGAGGGGCAAATCTTTGACGTTATGCGCTTGATACATCTCCGTCAATTTAGACTCATACTCTGACGTCCCTACCGAATACCCATTCTCGATAAGTTCTTTAGAGATAGCCTTTGTTGCCTCTACTTTAGTGGACCAATTACCGCCACCGAGTAAAGGCTTTCCATTAACACCTTTTGCGCCCGTACCACTTACGGTAGAACTTACATCAAGAACAGGTGATAATAGACTTTTATATCTATCTGCATACGTTAGGGGCTTTCTCAAGTTATTATCATCAGTAATTATCTGCCCATTTTCATCTCTGAAGATAATAGCCGTACGACCATCCACGTCTGCAATTTCGGGTTTGCCCGTCTGCATAGCCTCTTGCCTTGCCCCTTGCTTATGATAAGACAATGTCTTTTTATCTAAATCAGACTTAAACACCAAGTCTCTATCAGAAGCATCTTGAATAGATGTCAATTTAAAGTTTGACAATTCATGCTCTTTCTCTAATAAGCTCTGCTCATGCGTCTTCTGTTGATTCCTTAAATCCTCACGCAGTTTACTAATTAGCGTTTCGCTATCGGTCAGCTTTTGCTTTAACACATCATCACTTGCACCATCTTTCATCTTCGCAGTCAATTCTTTGTTCTGCGCCTTTAACTCCTCTACCTGACCTTGCAACTCATTAGGTGCTTCGCCCTGTGTCTTATACTCGCTTAACACTCGTTTCATAAAGTCATATGACTTCTCCGTTAATGGTTTGTCAATGCCAGTTACTTGCTTAATGTCGGCATCATACCTATCATGCACTTCCCTTAGCTTTGCAGCTATTACAGAGTTCTCATCATTCTTTGACAACTCCTCTATCTTGCCTATTTGCTCATCAGTTAAGCCTTCAATCGTCTTTAATAGTTCCTTGTTTAACATACCTTACCCTTTATTGTATAATTTATTAAATGCTTCGTCTCTCTTGGCTCTTTCCTCATTGAATTGCTTTTCAGTAGGACATCCATCAGGAATGTTGTCCTCAGATACAATTACAAAGTCAGAGTAAACCATAAATGAACCACCACGCCCATTTCTTGGATACCCCATACCAAGCAGTTGCTTATATTCCTGAATAACGCCAGTCCACCTTTGCTCCTTATATAATAAGTTGCCCAACTCATCAGCACCTACCCTGCGTATGGTAAGCCTAACAGTATTGTCTTTAGCTTTTTGAACCTTTGGCTTTTCTACCTTTGGCGTTTCTGCTTTAGGCTCTAATGTTGTCTTTCTACCTTGTGCCATATTATAATTTTTTATTATATGTAAATTTAATCAATATCGTTTATATTTATATCGTTGCCCTCTAACATTTTATCTGCTAAATCATCAGTCATTCCATAAAATGTCTTTAATATATTCTTTGCACTATTTATTGCAAGTTCACCCCGTGATATACTCCCCATAATGCCAACAACGCCTTGAATACCACCAACCGTATTGGCAATGTCTTTTAATTGACTCTCGTCCTCGTTTTGAAAAGGAATTTCGATATAACCAATCAAAGCACCTTTTATCTCATTAATGCACGTTGCAAAATCTTTATCTCTGCAATATACCTCAACAGGGATAACCTCACGCTCAAACCTATCTACAAGGCTACTAAAATTGACCTTTAAAACGTACTCCTCGTATGATATAACTCCGTCTTTATACATCTGCAATACTTGGTCTTTGCTCAAATGTTTAAACGGCTCTAATTGGCTTAAAATATAAGCTCTATTATATCCCTGGGGATTGTTCTTAAACTTAGCCTGTAAATACTTCTCTTGTATCATATCCAGCATAAAGTCAGGCAAGTTGTTTTTTATGCCATTATGATAAGCCTCCAATATAACAGATGGCGTTAAAATATAATGGCTCGTACCATAACTAATATAAACGCTATCAAATGCACTACCATACCTTAACTCCAATACAGTAGATAATACCCACTCCTCTAAATGCTCAAAGTTCTTCTGCAACGATAACAATACTTGCTCGGCACTCTCAAATAAAGACATGACCTGTACCTCATTCATCGCCTTAGTATTGCTAACGCCGTACTCGTTACCCGTTACGCCCTTAAATATCTCCCTTGCCAACCTATCTACCTCTGCGCTATTATGCTCAACGGCATTCTTATCAATATCTATCTTACCAACTGGAGGGCTTAGCGGTGCTTCTCCATTCATAGGAGCTGGAACTTCAACAAATGTACCAACACCAGTTATCCTTGAATTGCATTTAGGACACGCCAATAAACCGCCATCACTATCGACAAGGTGCATACGTTCCTCATTGACTAAGTAACCACCATCGCATACACGCTGAAAAGCATCCTGATAATCACAGTCTGTTTGATAACCCCAGTAAATAGTATAAGGCGCATATAGGTCTAAATTGCGTTTCATTACTGAGTACATCAAGTACCAATCCAACGTCTCCAAGTAAAGGCTTAATGGATGCTTAGCAACGATACTATCGGCATTAATTTTATCGCTCCAAAACCAACGCACAGGGCAACGTCCTAAATCGTGCCTACTCTCGCTTATTAACTCACCTACCTCATCGCCCTTATAAACATAAACGCAATAACTATTATCGTCAATAACAGTAATGGTATCGTCAGACGACTCAAAGATAACGTACTTAAAATAGCCATTATACTCATCCCAAGCTAAAAGCCTTGTTATATCTACATGGTAATAATAAGGGCTTGGTCTATTGCCTATCTGTTCAGTTGGCATATCAACGACCACAATAGAATTAATTTGGGTCTTCATTCTATGCCACGCATCATAATCTAAGCAATGTGATATGCCGCTTTTCTTTAAATACATTAAAGCATCCTCAAGGAATGCCTCGTTGGTAAAGCGTATATCCCTTACTGGGTCTATGCCGTCCTTTATCTTATGTAGGTGGGAATATATTTCATCGGTTAAGCGACAAGATATAAGAGGATATTTGAATAGACTTCTAAAGACGTTGTATTTATCTTTAGGCAATATCTTACGGACAGAATCAAGGAACTTGGAGGCGTAACTATTAATCATTACACCTCCTTCCTTTATGTTGTCAGTATGAAATCTAAGCCTACTCTCCTGCTCCGCAGCTTCAAGGACTTGACTATTCTTCTTCCTCTGAAGAATCTCTCTTATGTCGCTTTTCTCCAGCATATTGTTTTGAACTTATTTTAGTGTTTGGAGTCGCCATAGCTAATATGCGCTCCGCATGGTCTTTATCAAATAATCTACCTTCTTTCTCCCAAGCTGGGTGGTACAGTCTTACTTGCTTTGCCATACTTCTAATTATAGTTCAATCAATGCTTCAAAATCACTTGGAGTTACTACGTGTAAGTAATCCGACCAATCTTCCAATACTTGGAATGATAGCTTATTCATATCAGGCGCAGACCTTTTTCCCGGCACTTTAGAGCTGATGTGAAGACCACTAATTGGAAACGGCTTAAATACTGTAGGTGAAGACAAGTCATCAACAACACCAACAATGTTACCATTATCCATAATCAAATACACACCCAAGTTAGCCTCACATCTGTAAGCCTTTAATTCTTGAATTAGTGATTGTGGTACTTGAATTAGGTCGGCACTCATAGTCATAAACTCCTCACCAAGTATAACAGGCGCACCAGCAAACGTCTCATCACCTCCGCCGTATTGTCTTGCGTCACCTCCTGTCCACTCTACGTTATGAAGATATGTAGGCAGAACAGTTACTTTAGAGTCATCCAATAATGCTTTAGCAGAAGCCCATGTAGCCAAAATGTTTGGGTTATCGTCTGCTATTATTGAATTGTTTAATGCCAAAGATGTTCCCGAAGAATCTCTAAATCTTTGAAAAGCCAACTTTCCAACAGTTCCAATGTTTTCGATACAATCAGGCGCAGTTAAATTTCCAATCGCAGTAGGAATAGGACAAGAACAAATCATTTTGATATATTTTGGTTAATAAAAACAATTAGCCTTACCCTTACGGCTTATTAAGATAATAACGCAAATATATTAAAAATAGTTTACATATATCAAATATCTTTCGTATATGCTGACTTGGGGTCTTTATTGGACTTAAAGACCTTCTTTATAAACTTAATTACCTTACTTATCTTGTTTAACTTTATTTTGGGCATAGCTGATATTTTTAAATTGTTTACTCTGATATAGAAAAAGGACAAAACTGTAAACATTAATAAGAGAGATATAAAAAAAGGAGGCTTTTGACCTCCTTTACTATTCAATAACTAAAAAAACAAACATGAAAAAACTCTAACTCTATTTATATCTCAATCTTAGCAATTAAATCCATCACACGGCTTTCTAATTGACGCCTATGCGCTGGGTTATCTATTATAGCTCTATAATGCAAATTATCACTATCCCCAACAACAACGGATTCAGATAATAACCTACCAATCATCTCTATCAAATCAAATTCGGTTAGCTTTACCTCAGTTATTGTCTCTTGCTCCATAATGTAAATATATAAAACTAATATATTTTAAATAGTTGAATTTATCTAACCCTAACCCTTGCACCCCCTCGCTGGAAATATCTATTACACGCATAACCTACAAGGTCTATAAATTCATCGTGCTTAACATTCGGAAATCCACATAACTGCTCCTCAAATAATGTATTCCATATCCCCGACTGTATTTTAATAGCACCACTCTCAAATCTCGGAGCTGCCGTATGCGCTCTCGCCTCCTTGCCTTGTTGTACCAGTTTGCTCTTTATCTCGATAGGATTAAGCCTTGTCTCTTTACGCAACATCTGAACCAGCGACTTACCCGATGCTTTAGGCTCTATGTATATTCTTGACCTGCCATTAAAATTATATCGCTTCGCTAATTCAGGAACTCGCCTCAACAGTTCAGGCAATTCCATATAAGCATTCTCGCAGTAATGTATGTACAACGTATTGCCCTTAAATGACGTTATCATTATCCCTGTTGGGTCATTTTTAGTGTCTTTAGTATAAGCACCATCAATCCACATATCGCAAGTTACAGACGACTGTATTGATTCTACATACTCAAACCACTCACGCTTTAAGATGTTACCATCAGGATTCGTAGGGTTCTGCTGGTAAAGGCTCTGAAACGTACGCTCTGACATAGCCCTTAATGATGACAACTTCTCCAAACTATGCCTTTCAGACCATAACGCTTCTCCTATCTCTCTTGGGTCATTATCATTTATAGTGTCTTTTATTGCTGGGTATTTAACTACTACCCACTTATCAGACTGATGCTCTAATAACCTCCCAGCCAAATCGTCCTCATGCCATCGGGTCATAATAAGTAAAACCTTCGATTTGTTGTGTAGCCTCGTCTCTAACACGTTCAAATACCACTCCCACACCCTATTCCTATAAACCTCACTATTTGCCTCCATAGCGTCTTTAATGGGGTCATCAATAATGGCAAGGTCTACTGTCCTACCAGATAATCCACCCATTACACCTACCGACTTATAATACCCCTTTTTGCCCACTACCTCAAACTCCTCTGTATTCCTCAAGAATGTACCCCTACTGTCTGATGCAACATTTTTACTGTTTAGCTTAGTGTTTGGGAACACCTTGTGATAATGCTCCCCGTCAATGATACGCTGAACATCCCTGTTAAATGAACGTGCTAAGTCTATCGAGTAACTACATCCAGCTATTTTAAGGTCAGGGTTTATGCCTAATGCAAAAGCAGGTAAGTTCCTTGAGGCTAACTCGCTCTTACCATGCTGGGGTGGAACAAATAGCATAAGTTTAGTAGCATCTTCATTAAATATAAATTCATTGAGCTTATTAGCTACCTGTCGATGTACCCACGCTGCCTCATATGATGGGTTGTTAAAATAGGTAAAGGCAAGTAAATCATTACTCGCCTTCCTTCTCATTAACTCACGCTCTAACTCGTATGCTTCTTGTATTCTATTCATCCTCCTTGTCAGGGAAGCTCCTAAGTTTCTTTATGCGCTCCTCTATTTGCTCATCTGTCAAATCGCTTACCTCAGACTTTACCTTAGCACTTACCTCCTGCTTATCTACCAGCCCCAAATCACGAGCAATAATTGAACTATTGTAAACCCCCGCTGATGCTCCCGAAAATTTATCCTCATAGATGATATGGTCTATTGTCTGTACGATATCTAAGAAATCATTATAACCGTTATTTAAATTATACCTATAATGCCTTATACTACAAGCAATCCCATTCATAAAAAGCCACACGCTAAAGCCATTCCACGACAAAGGGAGCTCTCTTGGTACGGGTATAATCTCACCCGTCTTTAGGTTTGCTTTATTATCGTACTTGGGGTTATTTTTTTTCTCATCAGCATACTGCTGGAAATACTCCCACATCTTCTCAGGTGATTCTATTTTCTTTGGTTGTCCCTTACCCCTCTTTGGCATAATTGTACATTTACTTTATTAATACGTTCACATCTACAATAGTTTCACGCCCATTTATCTCAGTTGTCTTTATTGTCATCCCTGCGGCTCTTACTCCCGTGTCTGCTATAAATTCAGATAGCAACTCTTGTACTTCTGCTTCCAAGACTTGTTTCGTTATTAACATCTCTTTTACTGTCATAGTTCTTTTATTTAGTTACTCGATACTTTTTACCCTCGATGTAGATATTGACCTCTGTCTTTTCTATACCCGTCTCGGTTGGTATGACTTCCACCTGTATGTCTCCATTCTCCAACATCTCGCTTAACATCTGTATTACCTTTCCTTTAAACATCGTTTATTGCTTTTAATAGTTTGTCAATCTTTACCAGTATGCCCCTTGATGCTTTATCATCTCCACCCTTTACCCCCATCTTAGCTTTACCATTCTTTACTAATACTTTTAATGCCTCCTTTAGTTTAACCACCTCAAAAGTTAGTACCATCCAGTCGCTTACTTTATAGCACAGATAGTCTGCCTTTGTTGTTGATATACCCGATAGCTTTCCTCTACACTCATACTCGAAATAAAGGTTGCCTGTATCTAATGTCATCCTATCTGCCTTTACCTCTACCTTAGAGCCTGACATCATTTTTACAATGTACTCCTCACCCTCAAGCTGACCAAATTCAAGGTCGTAAGTCCATGTATCGTTATACTGGTACTTCATTCCAATAGTTTCTTTAATATAATAGCTGCCTTTTTTATTTCCTCCATAGTCCGCTCATAGTCTTTATTGTAGCTATGTAATACTGCGCCCGACAAATGGCTTCTCATCTGCCTGTGCTTTTGCTCTCTTTGTTTATTCGTCATCACAATTATTAGGACACCTCTGACATATTTCGTATTGCTCTAATATCCTTCTGTCTAATAAGAACGTCTTGCAAGTAACATCATCAGGGCTTATCTCATTCCATATCATTTTTACCTGTATCGTTGTCTCATCTACGTTTACAACCTCAATAGCAAAGTCATGGTCTATCGCCTTATACTGGGTAGATGTTTCGACTTTAAAATCATCTTTACTGCACCCAACAAGTAAGCGAGATACCATATACCACACCATAACACATAAAGCAATAAAAATCAGTTCCCTTAATGTTTGTCTTGCAAATTTGATGTTCTTAATTTTTAATAAATATACGTATAAAATAACTTATAAATAAAAAGGGAAGGGGAGTTACCCCCTAACCAACACTGAGATTATATTAATTTAAATATTATACATAATTGCAGATACAACACCAATTAAAGAGACAATAGCTCCTACCACCATGCCTAAATAAAAACTATTATCTTCTTTCATCTTCATTTAATCTGCTTTATTTAGTTACATATCCAGTTTTATTTTATTGACTGCCTCTCGCATGGCTTCTTGAAGAGTTAATCGTCTCGGCTGCTCATTCCCACACAAATCACACCAATAATGGTCATGCCTTTCTTCCATGTCAGGGCATCCACAGTTATTGCAGATTGCCGATAGCTTGATTATCTCTCTCATGGCTTAAAGTATATCTTTTCCCCGCTCTTCTTATCAAAGAAAAAGAATCTTGGTACTGCAATGGTATCAAGCACAGTCTCTGTCCTTATAAAAAACTTTGTCTCCGCAGTAATGCCAACGCCAGTAGTATCACTTGCCACAATGGGTATAACCCTTTGCACCTCTGCTACTGCATAAACTATCTCTACCTGTGCATTAGCATCAATGGTCATCTCAGGCAATGGCTTGTATTCGGGTTGCTTCTGTTGGCTAAAAAGAACTCCCCCAAAAAGGGTCATTAAAATAAATGTTATAATAATTCTCATTCTAATAGTTTTAAATGTTATAATAATTTCGTGTCTTTTCGGTAAGTATCAAAAACCTATCCCTGTCGGGCTGGCACCAGTCTACCTTTGCCTGCCTCATATCATATCCAATAGCAGGGTTTGTCTTTTTAATGTTGTACCTACGCCTAAATTCCTCAACGCTTAGGACAGTTACCTCAGGTATAAAATCGTTCAAATCTCTTTTCATCTTACTTTAGTCTTTTAATTTAATTGGCAAAATGCCATACCTTCTTATTCCAAAAATCTACAAATAACAGTTGCATCTCTTCACTCAATGGAGGCTCGTATCTATAAACCATCATGGCTATCAAGTTGAATCCATATAATAAATAATATGGCACACATTATGCTAAATACTATCATACAAAAATACTATTTTATTTTATTATAAATTAAATCAACTTAACCTCATCCACGCAGTCATCACATATGTATAGTGTCTTATTGGTGTATATCATATGCACCATCTTGGTATTTGTCTCTGACCATCTGCGCTTACAGTTATGGCATACCGCCCAGCAAAACCTCTGCTTTGATGCTGGAGTAAATTCCTTGATAGTCTTTTGATTTTCCCAAACTCGCATCAGTTCAGATTTATGGTTTCAAACCACTCCACTTCATTACAGTTATCATCTTCTCCCCACATTACCAGCGTTTGCTCTTGGAATAATACAAGCGCACCTCCTATCCTTGCGTATCTATAATTAAGTTCCTCTTCGTCATATTCTTTCAGACCAGTAATTATTGTCTCCATTATTTTTGCGAATACGTCCTTTATCATTTTATATCTTATTTTGTTTTAAATAGTCTTCAGGTAGCTTATATAACCGCAGTCTTGCGTCAATATAAGACCTTGTATATTCTGCGCCTTGCTCTAACTCCCTATGTATCTTTCTTGCTTCTTTAATAGCTTCGTTCTTATCCTGTTGCGTTAGCTTCAGTGGTCTGTTATGCGTATCTGCCCAATATAACCACTCTAATACCTCATCGCCATACCTGTCAGCTACTGCCCTTACACGCACCTCATCTGTTATGTTTTGGTCTCCGTTGCTCCTTTCCGACTCCCCATGTATATTTAACAAAAGATACTTCAAATGTGGTTTCCTTGACCTACTAAAGCTATGCCCCGCCTGTTTCGTGGATGGGTCTATTGGCAATGCTGGAAACACTATACAAGGCTCATTCTCATCCAGTTTCCTGACTATCTTATTTATAGCCTTCTGCAAATGGTCTACACTTATTCCTAACTCTGCTCTATACTTTTGCTTTTGCTCTCGCCACTCTTTACGCTTTTTTCTTTTTTGCTCCTCTCTTACCTTCTCTACTGTTTTTTTTATGTAAGCATCTTGACATTTATCAGAACACCACTTAATATACGTCTGCCCCATCATCCTTTCGTACTTAGACTTACAAATTCGGCAAGTATATGTCTTTATCTTCTTAGGGTTCATCTTCTTTTTTAAAAGCAGCACTGCCTACGTTTAGGACAATGCCACTTGCTCCGTAGTTAATAATAACGGATGTCATAAAAATGGTATTTTATGTTATTTCTAATTGAATTGCCGAATCTACTTGATTGTCTTTTTTTATCTTTTCTTTTAATTTATTATTATATTTTATTGATTTAAACTTTTCATATGCCTCTGACTTTGGTTGTGTTTGTCCAAGACCTTTGCAGTAAAAATCGTTTCTTAATATGCAACGAGACATCCTCTTCCATGAAGGAGCCCAACATTTAACCTCTAAATTGTGTGGAGCCTCGTCAGGTATTTTATCATATCCTCTTTTTTTCCAACCAACTATAAATTTCTTAAATCTTAACTTGTAATTATCTTGAGTAATTTTTGGCATTGTAGATAATAAAAAATTAGTATACTCTTGCCAACTCATATTTTCTGGTTTTGTAACAAATCTGTTGCCATTTATAGAACCAGACTCATTGACATATAATGCACCGCTATTTACACCAGAAACACGAGCCAATAGCTTACTCCAAGTATCTGGTTCTAACAAGTGATAAAGCCATAAGCCCTTTTTCTGGTCATCTCCATACGGTTGACACAATCTTTGAGAAGAAATTGGAACTCCCGCTAATGACATTTTTGAATAAATTGGATTTGATGGCAAATGTTTGTTTTTACCCAAATAAACCCAAACGTCTTCAGTTTTCCAATCATATAAGGGATACGCATTATAAAGTGATGACGAAACTTTTGTTGTCCACCTAAATCCATTGTGCATTAGTCCATTTTTTTCAGAAACTATTGCTCTATATCTGTGTAAAGATTCATCTGACCTTATGCCAATAAATGCAGCAGTTTTTTTACCCTCAGAATACCAATCGCCAAATATAACCATCAACTCTTCAAATTCCATTTTAGGAATATAAAAATCATATTGAGACAAATCAGAAGACCTTGATGGTTTTTCACGAACCCATAAATCCTTTTTATCTTCATCCCAACAAACCCATTTTGGCTCAAAATTGGAAACCGCATTTCTAAGTAACAATTCCCCACAAAACCAATGAAGGTCAATGTGCGATTCATACAAATCAATACAATTATTTATATGGGTTATAGTGTCCGAATATTGAGCCTCTAAATCTATTATTAAAACACCGACTTTTCTGTTTCTCTTAATAGCTTCAGACATTACCAAATGTAGCATTACCGTACTGTCTTTGCCTCCACTAAACGATACATAAATTTTTTCAAAATCATCAAAAACTGAAGATATTCTTTCTTGAGATGCCTTTAATACGCTTTTATTAATATATTTTTTCATGCTATTTTTTTTATTAATATAATTCCACTTGTCTATCTTCTTGAATTGCATCACTTAAATCAAGTTCACTCATATTCATAGACAATAACCACTTATTTAAATATTTAAACGCAATTAAATTAGCTGCTTTTTGCTCATCTTTTGTCAATAAAGACCAACCGCCTGAATATTTAGAAGGAACATTGTACTTGTAGCAGACCGCAGCCTGACCTAACCACGCAATTCTATTCATAGAACTGTTAGTCAAATTGTGTTCACAACTATACTTCCATTCATTCAATACTTTATCCAAAATTCTTTCAAATTCACTTAAATTAGTAAGCAGTTCTTTGTATTTATATTCACATTGAATAGGAGTTAATGTTTTATGAGACTCTTCAAAAAAACCATAATCGACTGCCTCCCACTTATCAAATGTGTGATATATCCTATTTTCATCACTCTCTTTTGGTATTCTAACTAAATCAAAATCTTCTTCATCAATATCATCTGTTATTTCATCATATTCTTCATTGGCATACCCTTGAACAACCCACGCTTTATTAAAATCTTTGTCTTGAAACATCCCCTCTAATCCAGACACTTGACATAGTCTTAAAATCTCATCTTCATCCATCCCCAATTCTCTTGCAATCCTTTTGTTTGCCCAATTTCTATTTTTTAACTCTATAACTATTTCAGACATGGCAGATACTTGATGTTTTCCTCTTGCTCTGTTGTGCCTAATTGTTGAAGCAATCCTTTCTTTTTTGCCTTGCTTCTCTTTTCGAATTCCTACTATTGGCAAATATCCTTTAACTCTGTCTTTCACTATTATTGATTCTTTACCTACCCTTGAACGGTGAAAACCATCGACTACTTCAATTTTATCATCTTGAGGAAAAGTTACAATCGGTTGAGTATACCCATCATTCACAATAGACACCTCTAAAAGTTGCATTTCTGGTGGTGCTACCTTATTTGGATTATAATCATTAGCAACAACCCTCTCTGACTTTACCCATTCAACATAATCGACAGGATTGTCCTTAAAAGGAGAATTTTCATGTAAAAACTTCCTAAGATTATTAATGTAATCCACTTTAGAATCAAAGTCACAACATTTAGATAAATCACATAAAATCATTTCTTTTGTTTCGTTCATTGCATTTGTATTTTTATTTAAAAATAAGTGTTTTGTTTTTATAAAAAAAATATACACTAATTAAAATGGTATATCTTCACCTGACTCCGTATATCTATCAGGGTCATAGTTTTGGTTTATATCTCCCTCCCAATCTACATACTTGCGGCTAACGTAAGTAAGCCTTATTACTCCCGTCTTGCCAAACCTATTCTTCATAACCGCCAATTCCGTTGTATTGTCCGTGCATTCATGGTCGTAGTAATTTTCACGGTATAACATCAACACCATATCTGCATCCTGCTCTATTGCTCCCGAATCCCTTAAGTCTGATAACATAGGTCTTTTATCGGCTCTCGATTCTAAACCTCTATTTAACTGGCTTAATACTATCATAGATAAATTACACTCATTAGGCATAGCAATTAATTTGAGTTGCCTTGAAACGTGTTCAACTTCGGCATTCCTATTACTCATTCTTTTGCCACTTTGTATGAGCTGGAGATAATCAACAAGCACCATTTTAAGGTTTACCCTCTTATTCAAAAATCTAATTTTTGTAATTATTTCCTCTATCGGTCTTGCGCCACCAATTAAAAATAAAGGCAATTTAGTAACCTCAGTCATAGCCTCCTCAATCGCTTTTACTTGGTCTTCGTTTATTCTTCCTCCCCTTATGTCTTCCGTCTCTACGCCAGTTATTATCTCCGCCAACAATAACAATAGTTGCTCTCCACCCATCTCAAGACTAAATACTGCTACTGGGTTGCCTTCTCTCGCTGCCGTTAATGCCAAATTCATTGCCATAGTCGTTTTACCAAGCCCAGCTCGTGCCGCTATAATTGTAACATCACCACCCTGCCAACCCCCGTTCCTCTCATTTAACTTAGTTATGCCAGTAGTTATTCCACTCAACCCATTAGACTTCATGGCCTTGTAAACGCTATCCATCGTATCTTTAATGTACTCTGATACGTGAAATGTTTGAGCATCTTCTATTTCATTATCCTGAAGAGATGTCATTAGCCTTGCTTTAATAATATCACTTGGCTCATCTGCCAACAGTCCATCCTTCGCCTCTGTTATTGCCTTACTTAATGTGCTTTTCTTGGAATACTCTACCACCTCTTTTAAGTAATCGTCAAATTTTGACGAGTCTGCCATTGCAAGGTAGTTACTATCCAGCGTCTTATAATCTATGCCTATGTCCTGCGCTACTCGGTTGCTTAACAAATTGTAATCTATTTCCTCATCTTTACTATACAAGTCGGTAATTATCTTAAATAGCTTCCTGTTTTTTTCTGATGAGAATAACGCAATAGACAAAATCTTCTCATTGTTTATGTAAAGCGATGGCTTCAGAACAAGCGTCCCAAGTAATGACCTCTCCACAAATCGTATTCCTTCTGTTTTTGCTTTATCCATTTAAATCGTTTCTAATGCGTTTAATTTTATTTTTGGTGTATTGGTATAACTTTTTATTTAAAGTCGCTTAAATCAAGCGTAAATGCCCTTAAAATTGATTTTATAGGTATTTAATACTATTTGATGTCTTACTTTGCTCTATTTCATCCTCCCAGCGTCTATCCCTTAGCCATCTCATCGGATGCGGTCGGTACTTTAATTCAGGATGGCTCTTTAGCCACCCCTCTAATTTATAAAATAGTTGCCTGATGTCATCTTCGCTTAATTTTATCCATTGCTCCCGTGCCTTCTTTTTGTCCACCTTCTTGCCATATGTGTTCCAAAATTGCTCAAAGCGTTCTCCCTTTTTGCTTGTTTTTTTATTATTAATAATTGTATTATTAACTGTATTATTATCCTTTAACTTTTCGTAAATAGGGTATTTAACATTACTTAAATAGGGGTCTTTAACTTTTGTTAAATAGGGGTCAATGACTCTAAGCACTCTTTTTTCTATCTGTTTTGTGCCTTGCTTATACACTATTTCACTTGAAATATAACCCTTATCAATCAGGCTTTTAATTACAAGGCTGACCCTCGTCTTGCTTAAATTAAAGAACTCTGCAAAGTAGCTATTATTAGCATAGCACCCCTGTTCATTATTCAGACTGTTAATCTCAACAAAAAACACCTTTTCTTGTAAAGTTAAATCCTTTGATAGCCATATCTGTCTTGGAATCCATACTCCTTTAAAGTCTCTATCCATTCTTATCTTCCTTAATTCGTGAACGAATATATCCATTAATTACAAATAAAAAATATCTGATGCTAAAAATAGCAGAGCCACCGACCAAGAGTAAATTAGGGTGAGGCTCACCACACAAGCCCAAAACGTGCCTTATTACCTCCATCATTGCCTTAATGATTTTGTTGAATAAATCTTAGGAATATACTTGTCGTAAGCAACCCTTTTCTCGTGTGATAAAATGTCTGTTGATTCAAATATTTTAGCTTTCTTATCCCTTACTACTAAGTCAATAATTTTGTATATGCCATTATCCATCCGCATCCAATAATTACCAGTATCGTCCTTAAATAAACCTCCATTTGTATATTTGACAAAACATCCTTTTACTTCTATATCTAATTCCCCAATCCCATTTTTATTCTTACTTACATAAATTGTATTTTCAGGTATTACGTCCACGCAATGCTTCTTACAATAACCTTTGATATAATTATTATTTTTACACCCCTTAGTCTTACATTTAATAAAAGTTGCAGTTCTTTTTTTATGCGCTTTTCGGCTATAATTAATATGGCCATACAATCTAACCCTCTGATAATGCTTCATACAATACCCCTTAGCATATTTTAAACGCTCGCAACCATCTGCCTTACATTTTGGACGGTCATCAGATACTACACAAGTTGGGTCATTTTTTAAATGCCCATAGTGCCTTATTTCTGCGTAATGCTTTTTACAAAAACCAAGAGCATAATGTACGTTGCGGCATCCCTTTGCCGTGCATTTACTGCCGTATTCCATTTAGTCTTTTTTTTAAATTATTAAAATAAATGTCATCTTGCTCCTCTTGAAGTTTATACTCGAATAAATCCTTCCTAATTAATTGTCTCCTCTCCTCATCACTAAGACTGTGATATGAGTGCAAGTCATTCCACTTAGGCGACTTTATAGCCAATGGCTTTCCATCTTTAAATATTATTGTATCCATATCTTTTTTTTTAAAACTGGCGGGGACGTAAGCCCCCACCATAAAACAAACATCATGAAAAAGTTAAGTTAAAACGGTAGGTCTATAACCTCGTTACTGGCTACCGTTTCAGTTTTTGATATTTCGTCTGATGACAAAATACTAACTCTCTGCGCCACTATCTCGCTTTTGTACTTCGTAACACCGTCCTTATCCTCATAACTTGAGTTAGAAATCTTACCTTCAACAAACACCTTAGCACCTTTACTTAAATTATCGCCCTGACCGTCATACTTGGTAAACATAACAACATTATGCCAAGTTGCTTTTTGCTCCCACTCTCCAGCATTGTTCTTCCAGCTCTCATTAGTTGCCAAAGGAAATTTAATTATTTTGGCTTTATCCGTAGCCACCGTCTCAGGGTCTTTGCCCAAGTTTCCTACTAAAATTACTTTTTGATACATATCTAATTATTTAATTAATTAATTATTTCGGCTCTATTGTATAATACGTTCCTGCATTGCGCACCAGCTTACCACCCCAAGCCAATAGGTTTGACTTGTCCTTATAGCGTGTAACTTTGTTGTATTTATGCAAATCGAAAAACTCTACATCACCAACTAAATCCGCATCACAAAGGTACTTGTAAATAGTATCTCGCATCTCCATCAATCCATCCACCCTCGTTATTATCTCTCCGCACATTTCCTCATCTCTTGGAATCTCTATCAATTTAACCCTATCCTGAATAGGAATGTCATATTCTATCTTATTGCCATACTCGTCTATCCTTGTACTTGTAAGGTAAAATAATAAAATTCCTTTTGGTAATTCCGTTGCCAACATTTGACATTGTAACTGCGCTAAATAATTCTTTGATACGCTCTCAAAGTTCTTAAAAAAACTATCTATCGTATATGGGCATTTAATGTCTATTACGCACTCTTCAGGTACTACCACGTCAGGAGTAGCGTATAGCTCGCCCTGTATGTGTATGGATTCGCTGGATTGATATTTGGCATTCTCCCAATTCGGCTTAACGCATAGGTTAAAAGCCTCCTCCTCGTTAAATATACCATGCTGCATAGCAATAGTAGTAATGTCTCTGCGCTCTCCGTTTATCAACTCCTCTGCCAACTCAAGTGCTTTAGACTGTGCTGACTTAGCTTTTAGTTCTTGCTTGGTAAATAAAGTACCGATGCTACTTGCACCGATACTTCCTAATGGTCTGCTCATCATTTTAATAGTATTTTCTTAGCCGTAAACAATGCCTTTACTTGCGGGTATTTCTTGATGTCATCTTCGCATTCCTTATATGCCGTCTTTAGCATTTCAAGGTTATCAACCGCCTCGAGCTTTAATCCTACCTTTTGGAATACATCCGCAGGTATGTTGTTGTCATCCTTCTTAAATGTCTCCGCTTGTTTAGACTGTTGAGCCTGTGCATTAGCTACCTCTTCATAACTTGCTACGGACTCGTCTAAAATTCCAAAACAAGCCAATGAGCGACCCCAAGCAGACGTTTCTGCATTTTCGATATGAGATGTCTTATTGATAAACGTGCTGCCCTTTACCTCCATCGCATGACCTACTGCTACTGCCACGCCATCTTTAATTACAGATGCTTTAAAGATAACCTCCGTTTCTGTAAGTGATACTATCTCGCTCACCAGTTGGAACTCAGGATACTTGCTCCTAAATTCTTTGATTCTCTCTGATACTGGAACGTAGTCAGTTCCCTTAATGTTAATTTTTTTCATCTTGAATGTTTTTTAGTTTGTTTAATAAATCCAATCCGCTAATAGTTGGGTCTTCTTGCACATACTTTAGACCGTCAATGAGTAATGATGTTAGCATTGACTTTTCTCCAAAGGCAATAGCTTCTTCTATCGTTTCTATCATGCTTAATTTTTTCATTTTGTCAGTTTTGATAACCCTATTATTCAGGGCATATAAAGTAAGTTAATATTTGTTCTTCAAGCTCTCCTTTAGGCTGACCCCAAACTTGAAACTCTACAAGGATTTTTCCATCCTCAGCAACTACGTCCTTTTCTCTAATCATTACATCATCCATATAGGCAAGGGCGTCCTCAACCATTTCCTCGTAACTGGGGTAATTTGAATAATTTTCTTTCATGTTATTTGTTTTTGTTTAGTTAATAATTAAATACCTTACAAATATAAATATTTATTTTAAATAAAAAAACACATTTATTAATTAAAAGCAAAAACCCCCACGAGCATACGCCCATAGGGGTTAAAAAATGATATGCAGATATTTTTTTTACAGTCCTTTGGTTAGGAATCGTCTTTGTTCGGTAGTTAATGAGCTTAACCGTGAACGTCCAATAGAGCCACAATCATTACATCTAAAAGTGTCGTATTCGTTCATATAAGTCCTATACGTTCCCTCCCAATGTATATCGTCTGACCCACACTTAGGACAGACATGGACATTATCCTCTACATAGAAGCCTATGTTTGGATGCCCCTTAATGTAAGGTCGTAGCTTTAAGTAGACCTCCTCTTGTATCTTTACGTCCTGTATGTTATAAGCCTCCATTTTATCTATCGCCTCCTGTTTACCCTCCATACAATCCCTCCATAACTCAAAACCTCCAGTTTCCATCTTACGCCCTACGCCTAAATACTTGGCTAAGTAGTCAAGGGAATGGCTGGGTAAGTCAAAAGCCGTCTTAGACGCCCTGTAAGTATCTATGTGTTCAAACGGTAACATTGGAGGCAAGTCATGCTTTAGCCTACGAGCATTTATTTGTCTTATGTCGAACTTTCTACTATTATGTCCTACTATTATGTCCGCCTCCTCAATTAAAGCGCACAGAGACGAAATAACACGCTTGTCATCCTCCCTCTTTATCTCATCAGGCGTTATCTTGTCTGCCATCACTTTGTCCTCAAAAAGCCACTTAGCTGACCAAGTTAGCATCATCCAGCTATCAGATATTAACTGATTCTTATAGCTTACATTCTGCTTCCATAACCTCCAAACGTAAGCCATCATAGGGCTTGTCTCTATATCGAAAATCAGAATTTTAGCAGGGGTGTATTTGTCATTCCTGCCAAGTATTTTATTCCTCGCTATCTCGTTGCACCTATCCTTATGGTCGTAGTAGTCTTTCTTCAAATGCCCAGTTTGAGCTCTGTTCTTGTCCCCGTTTTGTCCTTTGTAATACCTTATAACTCCTCGTATATTGTCAATAGATTTAAGAGTATCTTTATCTGAGTATAATTCAGGATTCTCTTTATTAATCTTCTTTGCTAATTCAAGGTTAGACATATTGGGATAAAGCCTCATATATGACTTAGCAATGCTTCCGATTTTTACTTCCAAAACATCATTTTTAATTAATAAAATATAGCGTCAAACGACCTAACTATTTTCTACTTGTAGCTTCTGTTGGCAAATCTGTGTTATTACCTCAATGACCTCTATTGCTTCTTCGGTAATAACTGCACTTTTGGTGCTAAGTATTTTATTGCACCCTTTCCTTATCCTCACTAATGCCTTGTCGTAAACGCTATTCTTTACAACTTCCATCATTAGATATTTTACGTTTTGGAACATAATTTATAGACTTGATGAAGCGTATAAGCTCTGAATTTATTTGATTCTTAGACTCCTCCAGTTTATTATTTTGTTCCTTTAATTCATCTATCCTTGCTTCGTATAGCTTTCTCTCATTGTCGAAACCACCCTTTTGCTCTTTACTCGTATTTTCTATCTGACCTCTAATATACCACAATAACTGCCCGACAAAGCCTATCAGCAATGCTACGCTTATGCCATCAGACATATCAACCCCACTTAGTAAGCTGATACTATCAGGCGGAAAAGTGAATGCAAGTATAGTGTCTATCATTACTTATTTCCTCTTCGGTCTTGCCACTATCTCAAAGCCTGACTTGAACTTGTAATCAATGACATTGCCCAAGCTATCCATGACTGGTATCTCTTTGTCCCAAAACTTTATATAATACTTTCTGTATTTTAATTCAAAGCAAGTAGAACACACATCAAAGGCAGGTTTCCAAACCACGTTTGTATCAGCCTCAGATAGCAAGAACGCCTTTCCTCTTCTCGTGAATTTCATCTCCGCAACATCTTCGTATAAATGCGAATGCTGAGACCTCGTGTACTTAGCAAATTGCTCACTATTAATAGCTTCTTTAATAGGCACTTCAAGAATAATAGTGCTATCCTGTTGTGCATTCATTGATAAGCAGAATGCAAATGCCATAAGTGTCATTATTGTTTTCATTGTATAATTATTGTTTTATTGTATCATTTCCATAATTAATTTCTTGGTCAGGGCATAGGAAATTACCACCTCCCTTTATTGTCTGTATTTGCTCCATAAAGGACTCTGAGACTGTCTCTAATAGCATCTCAAGTGCTTCCGCTACTTTGTCATCAGAACAGATGTCTACTGCGCTGAAATCAAGTTTAATGAAGCCTTGTCTGTTGTCATAAGATGTCTTTACTCGTATCATATTATTGTTTTAATATCCCATTAATCTAACTATTTCTAAAGAAGGTTCGTCTATAGTCATAGAACCTGAAGCGGTTGTTCTGTCAATTTCTAACGTCAAAACTTGTCCAGCAGTTAATTGCATATAAAATGTAGCTTCGTGACTCATATGGTCATCACCTTCATGTGCCAAATCATCACTTTCATCAATATTAACCGGAGTACCACCTATGGCTAAATAAACTACTCCTCTGACTCCTGCTCCTGACCCATACATAATTCCGCTAATGCTGATTTGATAATAACCTGTATTATCCACAGTAATGCTATAATTACTGGCGGTGACATCGTTCGTAGTGTTTATACTTATAATACTTTCGTCTAATACAACGAGGTCTGGTGTAGCGTCACTGTCTGTAGTTGTGTTATTTGAGTTAATCCTTCCTAACGCTCTCTCACTCCAAGTAACCTCACCATTTACCTCTAAATCACCATTCAACTCTGTATCTCCTACCACATCAAGTTCTGCACTTGGACTACCTTCAAATATTCCTACTTTATTGGCACTTGCATCTCCGAATATCATATAATCGAGTGTTCCATTAACCCTAAAATTATTAGATAAAATTTTACTTTCATTAAAAGTTACACCACTGACATTGTATGTAGCTTTTGGATATGTTGAATTACCTGCGTATGTCTGTATCTTATTACTCGTAAATTTAAAGAAAGTATCTTCATCGTTGAGGTGAACTATTCCTGCGTCTGTATGAAAATAGCCATCCTCATAAAATCTCCAAGTCGCATCCCAAGTGAAAGAACTATGCGTAGCACCATCATGGTCTTGGTATTTAAGCTCAAAGTAATCTTGGTCTTTTGCAGCCTCTAATGTGCCTCCATTTAACAGAAAATAATCAAAGCCAGATATCGTTGTCTGTCCGCTAAAAGCAGCAGCAGTCGAACCTGTTGTGTATGTAGTGGTATATCCGCCTAATGCGTTTACAAATCTTAGAACGCCATCCGTAGTAAGCAGACCATCTTCATTTAATTGCATAGTTCTGGAACCGTCAGTAACCTCTATCTCTCCATTTACGTCTAACGCAGCACTTGGAGATGTAACTCCATTTAATCCCATCCCTGACGGTGTAAGTGTGACCTCTCTTGTATTGTCAATATCTATTCTAAACTCATTCGTGCCACTACTTGTGCCTGTTGGGTCTATGTCTAACAAAGTAACACTTGTACCACCGCCATCGTTATGAAATAAATCAAAATAAGTACTCCCATCAGCTAAACGTATATTTGTGTTTGATGAGCTATACAAGTACAAGTCTGCTGCGCTTGTTGTTGGTACATTGCCTATTGACACCTGACTTGCGAACCTTGCTGTTCCGTTTACATGGAGTTTTTCACTTGGCGAATTTATTGCAATACCTACGTTGCCTGAAACTGGATTTAATACAACGTTAGCATTTCTGTAGACCCTAAATGAATTACCTTCTCCAGCACCATAAGGAGTTATATGGGCATATGACAAATTTCTATCCAATGTGTTATCTATGAATCCAAATTGTGCAGATTGACCACTCCCTTGAGCAGAACCTACTACAATACTTGAAAATCTATTTGTGCCTGACAAATATGTGCTTTCAAAATATGCAACACGCCAATCCGAATCATTTTTTACTGTCAACTTTCTGGAAGGAGATGACGTTCCAATCCCTACTTCCCCTGTATTATCTATCCTTAATCTCAAACTTCCATTTGTCCATATGTCCATATTTCCACCTGCACTACCTATCCTATTGTCATTAACATCAGTTTCCGTATTATCAACAAAAGTTATAAATGAGTTATTAGCCCCATCAACTCGCATTGGTATATTACTTGGAGAATCTATGTAGAAGCTGTTTGGCGTACTCGTAGAATTAATAGAAATAGCGTTAAATCCAAAGGCATTTTGACCGTTGGCATCATTGCCATTAGTAAGAACTTGCTCCAAATCTAAACTTGGGTCTGCCACTATTTCTGCGGTGATGTCTGCAAGTGTTCTTTGACTTACCAATCCTGTTGAACCATAAGTTAAAATGTTATCTGTATTCTCCGTTGGTACTGTTGCTATCTCTACGTCTCCGTTTACGTCAAGTTTTGCTGAAGGTAATGACGTTCCAATACCCACCCTACTATTCGCTATATCAACATACATAGTCCCATCTGCTACCGCTTGGTTCGAGGCATTACCCACGAATAGTCTACCTGTATTTAAGTTAGGGGTAGCATTAGTCCTTCCTGCGCCTGATATTTTTATCGAACCCGCAGAATTATCTACCCTCGTTACTTTTGCTATATTTTGTA
>Ga0255766_10000495_pt1 | contig 35748 bp, 25 predicted proteins | sample 071ome_23_FD_179966 | JGI IMG/M metagenome (GOLD analysis project Ga0255766, IMG submission 179966) | Coastal salt marsh microbial communities from the Groves Creek Marsh, Skidaway Island, Georgia - 071403BT metaG (version 2) | ecosystem: Environmental > Aquatic > Marine > Intertidal zone >...
AGCATCAAAGAACCTGCAGAGGTCTACTGAGTGCCAGTTTGTTGATTGTCCGATATGAATTCGTATCAAGTCTACGTAGTCTGATATCAATTCGTATCATTGTGACAGTCGGGGAACTGGCACAAGAGGGGTTGAGTTCCCCCCAAAATCGTGTATTGTAATCAAGTCGTCAGGGATTGCCCCCATGTTTGAAGAACTCTGGTCTGAGATTGCTGATGCTCCTGGTGAGATCTTCGATGTCATTGAGTATAAAGAAGAATGGGAGAAAGAAGAGAAGTTTAATGTAGAATCTTACATCAACTCTAACTACGATTACTGATGCAATTCCAAGTTACTGACATCGAGTTTGATTTTGATGATGATGCATTTGATGATCCTGAAGAGTTTTGTTATAGCGATGCAATGGATCTGACTGATGAGATCATCGGGTCGATTTGGGATGCTGATGATGGTGATGATTTGGTAGAAGAGATTACCTCAATGGTAGGATGGTGCATCAAGTCCATCGATTACCGTCACATTCTTAACTGAAACTCATGAACCGCGAACAACTCCAAGACGCCTACATCAACGAAATCATTGATGGAATGGGCATCAAAGATATGATATCATTGTCTGCACCTGCTCAAACTATTCGTATTGAATTGGTGCTTGCTCAATTGTTTGATATGTTGGACAAAGAGATGGACATTTATACAGACAAAGAATTGAAGGAAGAGGTAGAGAACTACTACCCTCATTTGTTGGAGGAGTAATACAAACCGTGCGGGAGTTCTTTATACTCCCGTTCGGCTGCCCGACCAGTTGGCAGAGTGTCCACCATCCCCCTGGAATCGGCGGAAGGGTGCTGTAGGATATGGGGACAGTCAACCAAACCCAATGCGTTACGAAATCCTGGTTCCCTCTGCCATGCATGAGTCGGAGTCCGTCTGCGACCTGGACCGTGCCTACCTGATCTGCCTGGACCTGGCAGAGGAGTTCGGGTACGCTGAGATCCGTCACAACGGACACCATATCGCAGACTACGGCAACCCTGCCACCTTCCTGGGGTGACAGTCGGGGGAGTGTCCACCATTCTCCCCAAACCCCACCAGGGGATGCCATACTAACCTCAGTTCAAACGAAACGACCTCATGCGTAAGATCGAACGTGAAATGAACGCCGCCATTTCTAACAACCTGAACTGGCAGAAAGACAACACTTCGGTTACCTTTGACCCTGAAACTAATGAGTCTATTGTTCGTCTCCATGGCAACACTATTGCAGTGGTTGGTGATGACTTCGTGCAAATCTTTGATGGTGGTTATCAGTCTGCCACCACTAAGTCCCGCCTGAATGCTATTCTTTCGGAGCACGGAATCAAGGGCGAATGTGTAATCCAAAAGAACTTCAATTGGTTCGTTCATAAGTTCATCGGACAGACCTCAATCACTGGTCCTGTTTATAACGAATACGACTTCGAAAATGGGTTCATGTTTGCATAACAAATAGGGGGCATTCGTGCCCCTTTCTTTATACCCAGGTCGGCTGCCCGACCAGTTGGCACACTGTCCACCAAACCCCCCAAAGCACCCCAGGACCTGCCATACTAAGCACATGCAAAACAAACACATCGAACACCCCGAAGACACCATCCTGACGGGTGACCTGAACGCCCTGGACTGGTTTGAGGCAGCAGGTGCCCTGTCCGTGAAGATCGACGGCGCTCCCGCTGTAGTTTGGGGACGCAATCCTGCTACGGGTAACTTCTTCGTGGGCACCAAAAGTGTCTTCAACAAAGTTAAAATCAAGATCAACGAATCTCATGCGGACATTGATCAGAACCACACAGGCGAAGTTGCAAAGATTCTGCACGCTTGTTTTGATTATCTTCCTCGTACAGACTCCATTTTTCAAGGTGATTTTATCGGGTTTGGTGGAGACTCTGAATACACTCCCAACACTATCACTTACAGTTTCGGAGAAGTAATCGACCAGGAAATCATCATTGCTCCACATACCTATTATGAGGCAAATGATGACCTCCGTGATAGTTGGGCAATCCCTATGTTGTTCACCATCACTGACACTGCCTATTGTAAGTTTGTGAAACCCAAGGCACGGATCTTCAGTGGTGATTATGACACCTGCCTTGGTTCCTTCTCTGACCTTTCCGAGGTGATTCAGTTTGCTAAGGTAATGGCACAGAATGTGACCTTTGTTGATGAGAAGAAAGCAAAGCAACTTAAGCAGGAACTGAATAAGTGTATCCGCGAAGGTGTGGAGATTGATGATAATGCATTTGACTGTGATTACACTCTGATTGCTTACTGGAAACTGATCAAATCTATCAAAGATGATGCACTCTATCTCTGCCGCAATGATGGTCCTGCTGCTTACATTGGATCTGATCGAATTGACTCCGAAGGTTATGTCTACAGTAATGAGTTTGGTACAATGAAACTGGTCAATCGTGAGCAGTTCAGCTATGCTAACTTCAACAACGTGAAGTTCATGTGCCAATGAGCGTGCTGTCCACTCACTCCCCTTGGGCACCCCCTCTGCCCCCTATACTGACTTCAGTTCAGACGACCCGATGCGCTACCCCATCAACTGCAACGACTCCCAAAGCGTTTGGACGCTTCGCCTCAACCCTATCACGGGCACTGCGCGGGTCCGCTGGTTCAATGCCCCCCTGACCGAATACCGCCACACCCACGTCTCCCGTCGCGCCATCCTGGGAATGCTCTGGTTCTCAGGGAACACCTCTAAGGGACAGTGGGTAAACCGTCACTGCCTGGCATCCTGACCCCCCTCTGACCCTTTATACTGATCTCAGTTCAAACGACACCGATGAGCACCGCCACCGACACCACCTTCAACGGATGGGCAAACTGGGAGACCTGGAACGTCGCCCTGTGGATTCAGAATTCTGAAGGTCTGTACGAAACCGCTAAAGAGTGCCGCACGTATCAGGACCTGGTGATGATGCTTCGCGGATGGGGCAGCGAACAGACTCCCGACGGTTGCCGCTGGGATGACCCTAAGATCGACGGCATCGAAATCAACGACATGATGGCAGACCTCTGATCCGATGGGAACGGCAGCGCCCTAAAGACTGCCACCCTATCAACCCGCTATCCTAGCATGACCCGCGACCTTTCCCTCTCCCTGCTCAATCGCGCCGCCACTGGCGACCAACTGCTGACCATCCTGGACAGCATCGCCACCGATCTGGAAACTCAGGGCATCGAAGAGTGTGCCGCACACTTTGCCGAAATCAACGCCCCGACCTCCGACCCGATCGCCTTCTGATGTGGTAGGATACTGAAGAACCAAACGACCGAACCCATGGCAAAATTCCAAGTCATCCGCCCCTTCAGCGTCGTCGCTAGCGGGAAGCGCACGGAGTATAAGGTTGGACAGCGCATCTCCGAAACTGCTTACGATCGTCTGACTAAGCAGCAGCAGGAGCGCTTCCTTCCCGCCAACCGCTGCCGTGCTCAATCCTGGACCGATGCAGAGTATGCTGCCCTGGCAGAGGCATACATGCTTCACGGTCAGGACCGCAAGGCATGTCTCCGTCACTTCCGCGATTTCAGCGACCGTCACTCTGACCACGCTATCACCTTCGCTGCTTACTCTGCCGCATCCCTGGACACCCTGAACGACCTGGAAGGTTTCAAGGACTTCGCCAACGGTCTGCTTTCTGCTCTGAACGACCTGGCACCCGGACGCTTCACTGCTACGGGTCGCGTTCAGACTGTGGACCCGCTTGATGCCCTGCTGGCGTCTGTTCGTTCGTGACAGCAGCAGTCCCCCGACCCCCCGACCGGGGCGGGGGCGCCGCCGTGTATATAAAACCCATGGGTCCCTCCAATCTATAAAGTGTTACGATCGACCTCTAAATTCTTCAACCACATATATAAAATCAATGGACGAAAACACAGAGATGCAAAAAAATCCGGAGGAAAATTTTACGACTGTAGAGGTTGATCCTATAACTGGGGAGTATTATATTAATATTCCTGAGTGGGTACTGAATGATTTTGGATGGTACGAGGGCACACAGGTGAACATGGAGGTTGAGGGAGATTGTATTGTGATAACTGAAATCAAGGAAGATTGACGTTACATAGATAGTACTGTATGATTAATGATGTAATTACACTCTATTATGGCTAAAGGATTTACCGTAAAAGCAAAGGCACCCACACCGACACAAAGCACTGCAGAGTGGGACTACGAAAAAGCAAAAGAGATGATCAGAGGAAAGTCGATCGTCTTTTGTCTTCCTGGAAGAGGAGTCTCGTATACCTATCTGAAAAATTTTGTGCAATTGTGTTTTGATCTGGTGCAAGCGGGAGCAAGCATTCAGATCTCACAGGACTATTCTTCCATGGTCAACTTTGCAAGATGCAAGTGCCTTGGAGCTAATGTACTGCGTGGACCTGATCAGATTCCCTGGGACGGGAAGTTGAAGTATGATTATCAATTGTGGATTGATAGTGATATTGTTTTCAATACTGAAAAGTTTTATCAGTTAATTCTGATGGATAAAGATATTGCCAGTGGTTGGTATTGTACGGAGGACGGGCGAACGACTTCTGTTGCACACTGGTTAGAGGAGGATGACTTCAAGAACAATGGTGGTGTCATGAATCACGAAACTCTGGATGGCATTCAGAAGCGTAAGAAGCCTTTTACTGTTGACTATGCAGGATTTGGATGGTTGATGATTAAGCACGGTGTTTTTGAACACCCAGAAATGAAGTATCCTTGGTTTGCTCCTAAGATGCAAGTTTTTGATTCTGGTGCAGTACAGGATATGTGTGGAGAAGATGTATCGTTCTGTCTCGATGCAATCGCAGCAGGTTTTGAAATTTGGTGTGATCCTCGTATCAGAGTTGGTCACGAAAAGACAAGAGTGATCTGATATGACTGACGAATCATACAGTATTTTACATAATGGACGTATGATTTACAAAAACTTGACACGGTTAGAATATTTCGATATGATGGAGGACCTGTCGATAGAGTATTATCAGACGGGTTCTCCAAGACCTGAAGATCTTGAAACCAAAATTACTAAGAGGTATTGATTATGGCTATGCGTAAAGGTGGCGGTTATGTGGAAGGCGCACCGAAGAAAACTCGTCAAGGATGTAGTGTGAATACGAAGATCGCTGCGTCTTCTCGTAATAAAGCAAAAAAGAAGTATCGCGGACAAGGTAAAGGATGAGTTGTCTTATCACCAATCTACCATCTATTGAAGTATGGGTTCGTAAAGAATATCTTACAGACCATCAGAGTGGGCACGGTGAATTTGTTAAGGGCGTTTGGGTTTCGGCTAAGTCGATTCCTGGACGCGCTTTTTATTTTGAAACTTATTTGCCCGAATATGCGGCAATGTACGATAAACTGCCGATTAGCGCGTTTGTCTCGTCGCCAAAAACACCTGATCCTGATATGAACCTACCAAACCTACAGTTTTGGAACTGTATGGACTATGGTGTGGTGAGTATTGACAAGAAATTCATCGGTAGTATGGACTTTGAGTGCTATACACGCGACTTTGGTATTCAAAAAGGCACTTATGTATGTACAATTGACAATTATCACCGTGATCCAGACATGGTAGACTGGGCAACGAGTGAAAATCCTGCCGAACACAAGTCTCATAACCTGATTGAACTGAATAATGGACAGTATGCACTGTATCCAAACAATCGATTACGTATTTTTGACAATAGTTTGACTCCTGTTGAACCAAAAATGCCCGATTTTAAGGTTTCGACTCAGTATTATCAAGTTGAGAACGGTTATGAAAGACTAGGAATGGGTCGTGAGGATGAATATCACTGGAAAACTGCCAAGGAACGTGAAGAAGAGAAAAATAAATAGTCATAAGGGATAGCAACCCCTCTAAAAGTTCTGTTTTTAACAAAACAGGAGCTAAAATGGGAAATTATCACCAGGTTGACAAGGGAGAATTGTTCATAGAACAAGGAATGACCCTTATTACTGAGGTAGAGAGTGAAAAATATCTTCGAATGGCATCAAAACAGAGAAAAATTTCTCAAAATGAGGAACTCTACCCAATTCCAGATGATCGTTTAGAGCGTCCATGTGGTGGAGCACATGGATTTGATGATTTTGTTGAAAGGTGGCATGAGTAAATATAAATAAAATCAAGAAAACTCTAGTCTAATGGCAGAACAAAGGGTATCCAGATCATTTAAAGACATCAGTTTATCCTTTGTTCCACATCCAGTGACAAAGGATCTTCAAATATTAAAAAATGAGAATGCGATTCGTAGATCCGTAAGAAATATTGTTGAAACTATTCCTACAGAAAGATTTTTTAACTCATTGTTAGGTTCTGATGTAAGAGATAGTTTGTTTGAATTTGTTGATTTTGGTACTGCTTCAGTAATTCAAGAACAAATTTTGGTTGCGATAGAAAATTTTGAACCAAGAGTAAATAATGTTCTTGTTGAGGTGAATCCACAACCAGATGAAAATACATTTGATGTTACAGTCATCTTTGATATTATTGGTCAGGAGTTTCCGACACAAGAGTATACGTTCCTATTAGAGGCAGCAAGATAAGATGCCCTTTACAAAATTCACGAATTTAGATTTTGACCAGATAAAAACCTCAATAAAAGATTATCTCCGCGCTAATTCAACATTTAGCGACTTTGATTTTGAGGGATCAAATTTTTCTGTCTTAATTGATACACTGGCATACAACACATATATTACTGCATTTAACAGTAATATGATTGTGAATGAGTCTTTCTTAGATTCTGCAACTCTTCGTGAAAACGTAGTATCACTCGCAAGAAACATTGGTTATGTACCCCGCTCCAGAACGGCAGCAAGAGCGACCATTTCCTTCACGGTATCAACTAGTGAGGACACACCCACACTGACCCTTAGAAGAGGTCTGGTGTGCGTAGGAACGGCAAATGACACATCATATACATTCTCAATTCCAGAAGATGTAACTGCAACTGTTATTGATGGTGTTGCAACATTTGACCAAATATCAGTTTATCAAGGAACCTATCTCACAAAGCAATTTACATATGATGGTTCTTTAGATCAAAGATTTATTTTAAATAATTCCTTTATTGATACTTCAACCCTATCTGTTTATGTAAAAAGAACAAATGATAGTGGATTGGGAATTGAATATGCGGCAATTAACAATATTTTAGATACAACTTCAGAATCTAGAATCTATATTCTACAAGAAGTGCAAGATGAAAAGTATGAGATAAAATTTGGTGATGGGATTATTGGCAAAAAACTTGGTGATGCCGTTGATTCTGATGGTAATATAATCACCGCAAATTATATTATTACTGATGGTGAAGATGGAAATGGTGCCAGTGTTTTCACTTTCTCTGGAAGCATCATTACTGTCAATAATCAAATAATTGATCCTGGGACGATTACGATAACAACAAATCAATCATCTCAAAATGGTTCAAGTATAGAACCTATTGATTCTATTAAATATTATGCTCCAAGAGTATATTCGGCACAAAACAGGGCAGTCACTTCTAGAGACTATGAAGCAATTATAAAAACAATATATCCAGAAACAGAATCTGTTGCCGTTGTTGGTGGAGAAGAATTAGATCCACCAGAATATGGAAATGTTATTTTGAGCATTAAACCAAAAAATGGAAGTTATGTTTCTGACTTCAATAAATCAAGAATTTTAAGTCAACTAAAACAATATACGGTTTCTGGAATTAATCCAAAAATTGTAGACCTTAAGGTTCTTTATGTGGAAATAGACTCTTCAATTTACTATAACTATTCTCAAGTTTCTAGTGTAGACTCTCTTAAGAGTAATGTACTGAATAGTTTGACTAAGTATTCCGAGTCGTTGGATTTTAATAAGTTTGGTGGAAGATTTAAATATAGTAAAGTTCTCAGTGTAATTGATAGGACTGATACGGCAATTACTTCTAATATCACTAAGGTTAGAATTAGAAGAGATCTTAAAACATCTTTAAATCAATTAGCACAATACGAATTGTGTTTTGGAAATCAATTCCATGTTAATCCTACTGGACTTAATATCAAATCCACAGGATTTAAAATTTCGGGAGAATCATCCACAGTATATCTTACAGATACTCCCACAATTTCTTCAAATGGAAATACTATAACAGATGTTACTTCTGCAGGAAATGTTTTCCTCAACAGACCTGTCGGTGTTTCTGCAAAAACTGGAATTATTTCAATAGTCAAGATTGATAGTAATGGTAATAGGACTGTTGTTGTTAAAGACGCAGGAACAGTTGATTATGTGAAGGGTGAAATTATACTGGGACCACTCAATATAACTTCTACAACAAAACCAAATGGAATTATTGAAATACAAGCATTCCCAGAATCTAATGACGTTATTGGACTGAAAGACTTATATTTGTCTTTTGATGTTTCAAAAAGTACAATAAATATGGTAAGAGATGTAATCGCTTCTGGTGATGAAATAACAGGAAATGTGTTTACTAGAGATTACTATACATCAAGTTACTCAAACGGGAAATTAGCAAGAAACTAATATGATACAGACTGGTTTTGAATCTAGAGTTAAGGTTCAGCAGATTGTTGAGAGTCAACTTCCAAGTTTTATATTGGATGAAAATCCAAATGCCTCCGAGTTCTTAAAGCAATATTACATATCTCAAGAATATCAAGGTGGTCCGATAGACATTGCCGAAAATCTTGATCAATATTTAAAATTAGATAATCTTACTCCAGAAGTAGTTGTTGATAGCACTACTTTGTCTTCTGATATTACTTCTGATGATACTAGCATTGCTGTTTCTAGTATTAAAGGTTTTCCGAGTAAATATGGTCTTTTAAAAATTGGTGATGAAATTATCACTTATACTGGAATATCTGGAAGTACTTTTACTGGATGTATTCGCGGATTTAGTGGTATTACCAATTACCATCAGGATCTAAACCAGGAAGAACTTACATTTTCAACCTCATCTGCAGCAAATCATTCTTCTGGTGATAGTGTACAAAATCTTAGTTCTCTCTTTCTGAAAGAATTTTATCAAAAATTAAAATATACTATTGCTCCAGGACTGGAAAAAACTGAATTCACGTCAGAGTTAGATGTTGGCAACTTTTTAAGCAATGCAAACTCTTTCTATAAAGCAAAAGGAACTGACGAATCATTTAGAATTTTATTTAACGTTCTTTATGGAGAAACACCAAAGATTATAAATCTAGAAGAATATCTAATTAAACCATCTTCGGCAGAGTATGTAAAGAATGAAATCATTCTTGTAGAAGTTATAACTGGAACCAACCCAAAAAATTTGGTTGGACAAACAATTGTAAAAACTACAGATTCTTCAACAAATGCTTCTGTTTCATCCGTAGAGGCATTTAATAGAAATAATAAACAATATTATAAATTATCTTTGTTTATTGGTAACGAGGAGTATCCAACCATTTTAGGAAATTTTACGATAACTCCTAGCACAAAGACATCATCCACGTCTTCAATATCATCCACAGTAGTTACTGTAGATTCTACTATTGGATTTCCAGAAAGTGGAACATTAATTTGTGGAAACAATACAGTCACATATACCAACAAATCCTTAAACCAGTTCTTAGGTTGTAGTGGAATAGAAGAAATAATTGCAAAAAACTCGTTAGTTAGAAATAATGATACTTATTTTGGATATGAAAATGGCGATACTACCAAAAAAGTAGAATTTAGAATTCTTGGTGTTCTATCAAATCTTGTTCCATCATCAGAAGATACTAATATCTCTGAAGGTGATGTTATTACTATAAAAAATCTTGGAGATTTGATTGAAAATCCTCAAAGCAAAACACAAAAACAAATTTTTGCAAATTCATGGATCTATAATACTTCTACCAGATACAAAGTATTGAGTATTGGTTCTAATTATACTTTAGCTAGTGATATTGATCGGTCTAGTTTAAAAGTTGGAGATAGGGTAGAACTTCTTGTAAGAGACACTGAAACTCTAGTAAGTTCATCCGATGATCCAAGAATATCTCAAATTATTTCTAACAATACTGTAGAAATAGATGGAGGATCTTTTTCTACTATATCTGGAAAAGAATATGATTTGAGAAGAAAGATTAATACTGCAAGTAGTTCTGGAGTTTCTATAGAGTATGGAAATAATTTAATTACCTCTGATGTACAAAATTTATATTCTGATGGTGAAAATTATGCATATGTGGCATCAAATTCTTTACCATCATCCTCACTTGATGACCCATATGATTACAGATATAATATAACTGCCGACATTAAAACAGCAAGTATATCTTCAGAAAGTAATCTAATTAATAAAAATTCTGATGATGAATATGATACCATAATTTTTTCAGATCCTGCTCCATTCATAACAGGCGATAGAATTTATTATCAACCAAATTCTACGCCACTCGTTGGATTAGAAACCGGAAGTTATTATGTAGAGGTTCTTCCCTCCAATAACAAAGAAATTAAATTATATTCCTCACCATCTTTTATTGCATCAACACCACTAAAATTTGGAATTCCAAAATCTGGTTTAGATACTCAATCTTTTACTTTGTATTCTCACAGATTTAATCAGATTGGTGTACAAAAAGTTTTTAAAAAATTTCCACTCCAATCTAAGATAAAAAGTCCTGGAGCAGAAACAATTCCAGGAACAACTGGAATGTTAATTAATGGTGTTGAGATTAGTAATTATAAATCTTTAGATAAAATTTATTATGGTCCTTTACAATCAATTGATGTTTTAAGTGGTGGAGAGAACTTTGATGTTATAAATGTTCCAACCATATCAATTCCTTCAGGATCATCAAGTGCATTGGCACAACCTGTAATCAGTGGTTCTATCACCGATGTTTATGTTGACGCTCAAAATTATGATATCAGTAAAATTCTTTCTGTAGATATTAGTGGAGGAAATGGATCTGGTGCTATTTTAGAACCAGTTATTAAAAAGAGAACAAGGGAGGTAAATTTTGATGCAAGAGAAGTAACAAATGGCGGAGGAATAAGCACAACAGGAAACAGAATATCATTCTTAACAGATCACAATTTCAATAATGGTGAAGAAGTAGTATATATTTCGAATGGAAATCCTCAAGTAGTAATTGGATCTGGATCATCAACTCTAACAAACAATTCTTCTTATTTTGTAAAAGTTGAAAATAATACTACCGTAAGTTTGTTTGAAACTTTAAGTGATTATAATAGCAACACCAATGTAATTGGATTTTCTACTGGAACTCAAGGAATTCATAAGTTTAGAACAATAACATCTAAGAACACCATTTCGGAAGTTAAAATAATTGATGGTGGAAGTGGATATACGAATAGAAAGTTGATTGTCAAATCATCAGGAATATCTACTGTAACAAATTCTATTAATTTTGAAAATCATGGATTTAATTCTGGTGAACTAATTACCTATGATTACGAAACTTCCACAATAACTGGAATTTCATCGTCTAATCAATATTATGTTTTAAAGATTGATGATGATTCTTTTAGAATTTGTAATGCCGGAATTGGTGGAACAGATACAAGTTATTATGATAGGGGAAAATATGAGTCTTTCTCCGATACTGGATCTGGATACCAATACTTCAGTTATCCAACAATTTCTGTATCAATAAAATATAGTCCTGTTGGATTTAGTACTAATACACAAACATATCAAGAAATTGTAGCAACTCCTATTGTAAAGGGAAGCATAAAGCAGGTATACCTCTATGAAAATGGTACTGGATATGGATCTACAGTATTAAATTACCAAAATAATCCTATTATAACCATAAAAAATGGAAAAAATGCTGCATTGGTTCCAGTTATTGCTAATGGACAAATAATTTCTATAGATGTACAATATGGCGGAGAAGAATATTATTCAATCCCAGACTTAATTGTTACAGATTCCAGTGGATCTGGTAGTGGCGCAAAATTAAGACCTATTATTTCTGGTGGAAAAATAACCGAAGTAAAGGTAATAAGTGGTGGAATAGGATATTCCAATACATCAACTTCCATTTTAGCAAAATCTTCTGGAATTAATGCTTTATTACATGCAAAAATTAGAGAACTCACTGTAAATGAAAATTCTAGATTTGGCAATGAAATTTTAGTTGAATCTAATAATAAGTTAAAGTATACAGTTTCTGGTTACTATAGTGATTTAAGAACATCATTCGGAGAAAGTGCCGGAACTGTTTCTGAAATTATTGGTTGGGCTTATGATGGCAATCCAATTTATGGTTCATATGGATATTCTGATCCAAAAGACTCTACTTCACCAATAACAAGAATTGTTTCTGGATACGTCTTAGATACATCATATACAGATAGACCATCAGGTTTTGCATCAGGATTTTTTGTAGAAGACTACAAATTTACAGGTTCAGGATCCACTCTTGATAAAAACAATGGAAGATTTGGAAAAACACCAGAATTTCCGAATGGTGTTTATGCATATTTTGCCACTATTGATGCTTCTGGTACACCACAATTCCCATATTTTATTGGAAACGAGTACAAATCAGAAACACTGGATGAGAATACAACATTAAATCAATCATTTGATTTTTCAAATTCTGGTCTTCTCAGAAATACTTTACCATATAAAGTTTCCGACAAGAATGCTGGATATGACTTTATATCGGAAATAGATGATATTAGAACACAAAAAATAATTGTAGAATCTGTAACACAAGGGAATGTAGAAAGATTTGAAGTTAAAAATTCTGGGTCTGATTACAAAGTCAATGATATTTTAGATTTTAATAATACCGGAACCAATGGTGGTGGAGCAAATGTCATTGTTTCATCTGTAGAAGGAAAAAGTATTACCAATTTGGAGACTACAGTTACATCTTATGAGGAATCAATATTTACATGGATTGACGGAGAAACTGTAAAAGTTTCAATTTTACCAAACCACACTTTAAGTGATAATGATTATGTAACTATCTCTGGATTATCTACAGATCTTTCCAGACTAAATGGTACGCATCAAATAAGTGTTAATTCTAAGAGTTCTGTTGCAATATCATCAATATCTTCAGTAGCAAGTATTGGTGGAACTGAAATATATGTCTCCAGAATCCCAGACAATATTTCTATAGGAAGTAGTATTGGAATTGGAACAGAAACTCTCAAAGTTTTAGGATTATTCAGAAATCAGAACATAATAAGAGTTGAAAGAGGGTTGATAAATGTTTCTCATGATGCAAATTCACTCATAACCTTTAAACCAGACTCATTTACAGTCAAACAAAATATCGATTTCTTTGATTCTAAAGTTGATGATAAAGTCTTTTTCAATCCTACAGAAGCAGTGGGATATGGAACAACTGCAGGAACTTCATATCTGACAACATTTGATTTTGGTGACGAAACAGGAATTCAAAGAGGTATTCCAACAAAGTCAATTTATTTGGAAAATCATCCATTTAAAAACAATCAACAAATTGTTTATACTGCAGATGGATCCAATATCTCAATTTCTACAGATGGAGTAACAACGAGCAGTTTGCCTTCGAGTGTCTTTGCCATCAGTAAAGGTAAAAATTTAATTGGAATAAAAACTACCTTAAATTCTGAGGAAGTATTTTTCCATAGTGGCGGAAGTGATAGTGACTTATATTCATTTGAATCTGATTATACTCAAATCACAGGAACAGTTGAAAAAATAAAAACTACAGTTTCCGTTTCAACTTCTCATGGAATGTCAGTTGGTAATGTAATTGATTTAACCATAAATCCTAATTTGTCAGTTGGAATTGGTACATCTACTGCTGTAAGAATTTCTAGAAACCAAGATAGAATTTTAGTTAATCCAATAGGATTCAATTCTACTGGAATTAATACGACTACAAATACTATAACATTAATAGATCATGAATTAAAAACAGGAGATAAAGTTTATTATTCTGCTGATTTGGTTGCTTCTGGTTTGTCTACTGGAGACTATTACGTATTTGAAGTAGATTCTAACAGTATAAAATTATGTGAAACATATTTGGACACTACAAAGGTTTCACCAACAATAGTAAGTATTGCAGGAACTGGAGGGAGTTCGCAATTCATATCTTTAGTCAATCCAAGAATATCAACAATAAAGAATAATAATCTGGTATTTGATTTGTCAGACTCATCTCTTTCTGGATATGATTTTGGAATTTATAGAGATAGAAATTTCAAAGATGAGTTTGTTTCTACTGGATCAACAACTCCATTCAATCTGTCTAGTGTAGGGACCATTGGTGTATCAGCAAACGCTTCTCTAACTATAAATTATAGTGCTTCTTTACCAGAAAAATTATATTATACTTTAGAAAAATCTGGATTTATAAGCACATCAGATAAAGATGTAAATAACTACTCAGAAATTCTGTTCGTAAATAGTGTATATAATGGAACTCATAGTGTTGTTAGTGTGGCAGCAACTACCTTTGATTTAGTTTTGAATCGTGTTCCAGAAAAACTGACATATACACAAAGTCAATGTGATGATCTAAAATATACGACATCATCTACCACTGCAACAGGTGGAATTGATAAATTAAGAATAATCTCTGGTGGATATGGATACGAAAAATTACCAATAGTTAATGACATCACTTCTTCAAATGGTAAAGATGCTTACTTGTTAGCAAAATCAAATTCTGTTGGCAATGTGAAAGAATTGAGAATTATAAATGAAGAGTTTGAATATTCTTTTGATCCAACCTTAAGACCAACCGCGTTTATACCACCAAATATTACCACAATAAATTCAAATACATTAGAGTCTGTTCTGGTCGAAAGTGGTGGTAGTGGTTATACACAATCACCAGATGTTATTATTGTAAATCCAATAACAGGAGAAAAAATTAATTCTGGAGTTTTGAACGCCATTGTAGTTGGCGAATCTATACAAAGAATAGAAATACAAGATACTCCAAAGGGTCTTCCAGAATCTTCTGTTAAAATTATTACTATTAATAATACCAATGGAATAAGTATTCAGAGAGTTGAATCCAGTTCTACTGGAATATTCACTTGTGCTATAACCGTTCCTCCACTAGGATTTAGTACCTTCCCATTTGCTTCAGGTGATAAAGTTTTTGTTGAGGGTATAGAAAAATTTAATTCCAGTGGATCTGGATTTAATTCTGAAGATTATCAATACAAATTCTTTGTTGTCGATAGTTATATTGAAGATTCCCCATATCACAAAGTAGTGTTTGACTTGTCAAGTGTTGCCAATAGTGGATTGACTACTAACACAGGTATCGCTAAGACTTCATCGGGAAGTTTTGGTTCGTTGATAAAGTTTAATGATTATCCAACATTTGAGACAACTCAAAAAAGATTAGATTTCAGTATTGGAGAACAATTAGTTTCTAACCAAATAGAGAGAGATTTATTTGTTTTTAGTTATGATGGAACAAGGTTAAAGGTTTCTGGAAGTTATGAATTATCAGTTGGCGAAATAATAACAGGAAAATCATCAGGAACCATAGCAACAATTAATGAGATAGAGAAAAATTCTGGAACTTTTAATGTTAATTATTCCATTCCCAAAAATTCTGGTTGGACCAATGAAACTGGGAAACTAAATTTCGATAGTCAAGTAATTCCTAATAACGATTACTATCAAAATCTCTCATACTCCATAAAGAGTAGCAAAGAATATAAAGAAGTAGAAAAATCAATCAAACCTCTTCTTCATACTAGTGGACTGAAAGATTTTGCTGACACAGGTATAACTTCCACATCAGATGCATCAGATCTTTTTGGAATTGATGGAACAACTGTGGTTCGTGATTTTGTAGGTGACCTTAGAGTTGATACAATTTATGACTTTGATTTTGTAAAAGATATTGATGTTGATTCTGAAGGAAATTCTAAGTATTTAAAATTATTAAATACAAAGCTGACGGACTATACTGACAACATTGGAAATGATGTTCTTGCGATAGACAATATCAGCGATCAGTTCTCATATTTTGAGGATAGTCCTAGTGAATTCTTAAATCTCTTTAAGTTAGATTCCTCAATTACTTTTGAAAATCTTTTAGTTAGAATTACAAATACCAATAATAGCGAAGTACAATTCTCCGAAGTAGTAGTATTGAATGATGGATCTAATACTTTCCTTGTGGAAAAGGGTGGAGTTGTCAATATTGGATCTGGAACAACATCTCACATTCCAGGTGAGCAGTATGGTGATTTGTCCATAGTAGTAGATGAATTTAATGACAGTTATTTAAGATTTATTCCTGAGGATGCTTATGATACAGACTATGATCTAAAGATTGTAAGAAATAGATTTATGGATTCTGTTTCTGGCGTTGGCACAACCTCGATAGGATTTATCGATTTGGTAAGTTCCACTGGTGTAACAACTTCAGGAGCAACTGGAACCATCGCATCATTCGATAATACAGAATTTGAATCTTTGTATGCGAATGTACAAATCATTGATGATGTTTCCAATGACATGAATTTTGTTGAATTGTATGTATCATCTGATGGATCAAATACATACCTCTCAGAATACTATTTTGATAGTGAAGAAACATCAAGTTTCTCAAATAACTTTATAGGATCTTTTGGTGCCGATCTTTCTGGTGGAGTTTTATCATTAAATTACACTAACACTTCTTCCAACAACAATACTTTTAGAGCAAGAGTTGTTGGATTTGGAACAACTACGTCTGGAATTGGAACTCATAGATTTAGATTGGATAGGCAACCAGAAGGGTCTGAAAGATCTGCTATCTATAAATCAGATTTTACTGCAGGAATTGGAATAGCAACTGTAGTTTCATTAGATAAGACACTATTTAATTCTGTAAAATCTCTTGTAGAGGTTAGCATAGGATCTACAAAATCTGTTCATCAAATTATGATGTTACAGGACAATAGTGATGTTTATTTGCAACAATCAGCTTTGTTAAGTGTTAGTGGAATAACAACATTTGATACTGCAATCGGCATAGGAACATTTGGTGGAAATAATTCTGGATCAAACTTAGAACTTAAGTTCTATCCAGATTCTGCCTATTCATCGGAAAATATAGTTATTTCAGCATTCACTCAGTGCTTCTATGATATTTTAGATACTCAAAATACACCACCAACACTAGAGTATGGAAATATTCAAGAATCTGTAGACTTGAAATTCTACAACTCAATTAATGGAGATAGAATCAATAGAACTAATTTTACATTGACTTCTGAGGGAACACCTATTTTTGTTAAGGTAGTTGACCCACAAGACACTAGTGCATTAATTGCAACTACAGGAACGTTTAATGTCACAAATCATTTCTTTAAAGATGGTGAAGAATTAATTTACACACCAAAATCAACTATTGTTGGTGTTGCTACTACTGCACTAACATACAGTAATGTAAATAGTGGAGTAACTGATACTTTACCATCTGCTGTTTTTGCTGTTGTAACTGATCGCAATTATGATCAATTCCAAATATCAACAACAAGAAGTGGAACTGCAGTAACATTCACAGATCTTGGGGGAGGAAATGCTCACCAATTTGAAATGGTTAAAAAGAATGGTAGGTCAATAATTGTAATTGATAATCTCATTCAACATCCATTAATTTTTACCAATGTTTCTCATACATTATCTGGATCTATTGGAACCGCAACCACAATATTTAATTTAAGTGGAATATCTTCCATCAATCCATCAGATATATTAAAAATAGATGATGAGTATCTTGGAGTCACTAATGTTGGTTTGGGAACGTCAAGTACTGGACCAATTACTAACAATGGAGTATTTAATTTAGTTCAAACTGATAGAGGATTTGTTGGAACTTCTGCAACTTCTCATACATCATCAACACAGGTTGATATCTATAGAGGTGCTTTTAATATTGTAGAAAACGAAATACATTTTGCAGATGCTCCAAGAGGAAATCCTCAAATAGATAAAACTAAGTTTAATTTGGATTACGAAACTTCTTCATTCAATGGAAGAGTTTTCCTAAGATCTGATTATACCACAAACAAAATATATGATGATTTATCAAATGAGTTTAATGGTATTGGTAGAACGTTCACTTTAACAGTTGGTGGTGCAAATACTACTGGTATTGGAACTATCGGTGGTAGTGGAATTGTTTTAATTAATGGAATTTTCCAACAACCAACAACTCCAAATAATCCAAGAGGTAATTTTGAAATAACAGAAGGTGTTGGAATAAGCACCGTTATATTCTCAGGAATTACAGTTCCTGTAACTGATCCATTAGAATATATTACTTCAGATAGTGATATAAATCAAAATGAAACTCCAAGAGGTGGAATTATTGTTTCACTAGGATCTACACCAGGACTTGGTTTTGCACCTCTTGTAGGGGCATCTGTAACCGCTATAGTAGGCGCAGGAGGATCTATTACAGGTATTACAACAGAAATTCCTGGAGGATCTTTTGGATCTGGTTACAATGGTTTAAATTCTATCGGTGTTACTGTTTATGATTCCAATCAGGATGCTGGTGGAGATCCTGCAAGTATTACCGCAGTTGTTGGTGCTGGAGGTTCACTTTCCTTTAACATTGGTGCTGGTGGAACTGGATATACAAATCCATCAGTATATGTATCATCACCATCTTATGAAAATCTTTCCGTTATTGGAGTTTCAAGACTTGGGGTTGGGACAACAACCACAACTGGTATTGGTTTATCAATTAGTTTGAGTGTTGGATATGTTGGAATTGGATCAACTTATTTTGGAGTAGATGATTTTGAAATTTCTAGAAATGGTTATTCTTTCCAAAGAGGAGATGTATTTAAACCAGTTGGATTAGTTACAGATTCCAGATTAGCATCTCCTATTAATGAGTTTGAATTGACAGTTTTGGAGACATACTCAGACAAATTTGCCGCTTGGGAATTTGGAGAATTGGACTTTATTGATTCTATCTCAGATCTTCAAGATGGTGTTAAAAAGACATTCCCATTATTCTACAATGGCGAACTTCTTAGTTTTGAACAAGAATCAGATTCTAGAATCAACTTACAAAATTGTTTATTAATCTTTATAAATGGTGTTCTTCAAGAACCAGGAGTCAATTACATATTTGGTGGAGGAACTTCGTTCATATTTACCACTGCCCCCAAACCAAATGATAATGTCTCAATTTATTTTTACAAGGGAACTTCTGCAGATGCTAGTGTAGTCACAAATGTCAATGAAACCATAAAGAAAGGTGATATTGTTCAAGTTCCAAAATTCAATGGTGCTCCAAATTTATTATCACAAGAAAAGAGAACTGTTACTGATCTATCATTCTCAGATAAATTTGAAACGAACTTGTATTCAGGACCTGGGGTTGATGAAATTACTGATAGACCATTGAATTTGATAAAACAAAAAGTTGATAAAAATATCAATGGTGAGATTGTTTCTAAGGCAAGAGATTCTATCGAACCACTGATTTTCCCAATTGCAAACATTATTGATGACGTATCTACAACTGATACTCAAATATTCGTTGATAGTGTTGAATTATTTAAGTATGAAGATCCTGATTTAAATTCTTTTGATGTGTTGATAGTTGGTAGCGCATCAACCGTCGCAATATCTACATTAACTGGAAATGACTCAATTGAACTTGTAAAGAATTTCACAACTATTCAAGGAGATATTGGACCCGTTGTAGGAATTGCATCTACATCTTCACCAAACCTTGCCATAGAATTTACATTAGATGATTTAACAACTTCTCAATTACAGGTTGGATATCCAATATACATCTTTGATACTTTAGTTGGATCTGGTGTTACTTCTATCAATTCTTCGGATAGTGAAGTTATTGGTATTGGAACAACTTATATCAATAATGTTTATTATGTTGAGGCACTGAATAATGCTACTGGTATTATAACTTGTCGCGTTCATTCCGCATCAAACCTTGTTGGAATAAACACTACTGGAACTATAAATTATCCAGTTGGTAGATATTCTTGGGGTAGATTATCCAACACATCAGGATTAGAAAGGTCTTCTAATCCAATTTCTATTGGAGTGACAGGAAACATCGTATCAGGTCTTTCAACATATCCAATTATTCAAAGAAGAAACGTTGGAATAAGATCTACTGGAGCTCTCCCTAAACTATTATAAATATCTAAAAAACTACGTTAATATGGCTGCTGTCGTAACAGATCAATTTAGAATACTGAATGCGAGTAACTTTATAGATTCTGTATTGGATGATAATAATTCTTATTATGTTTTCTTAGGTCTACCAAATTCATCTGCTGTTGGGTTTGGTAGAACTTCTGATTGGAGCACTGCTACTAGTGGACCTCCAAGTCCAACTGATAATTTTGAGTATCTAACACATTATAGAGATACTGGAATATTTGGAAAAAGAGTTACTAGTACAAATATTAGAAGGGTAATAAGAAAGGTTCAATGGACATCAAATACTGCCTATGACATGTATAGGCATGATTATAGTTCCACTAATACAACACCAAACTCTGGAACCAGTAGATTATATGATTCAAACTATTATGTAATTAATAGTGATTTTAGAGTTTATATTTGTATTGATAATGGATCTTCTGGAACTAATTTAAAAGGTGCCAGATCAAAATTTGAACCAACCTCAACTGATCTGCAACCATTTACTGCAGGATCTGATGGATATACCTGGAAGTATCTATTTTCTATTTCTCCAAGTGATATAATCAAATTCGATTCTATCGAATATATTGCTCTTCCTAACGATTGGTCAACATCTACAGATTCGCAAATTCAATCTGTTAGAGAGTCTGGTGATTCTGACACAAATAATAATCAGATCAAAAAAGTTTATATTAAAAATGCTGGTTTGGGATATACGGCATCGACGTATGATATTTTAGGTGACGGTACAGGAGGAAAAGTTTCCATAAATGTAGATAGTAATGGTGCTATTACTTCTACTAACGTTGTTACTGGGGGTAAAGGATATACATTTGGTATTGTTGATCTAGAAAGAACTGGAACTATATCAAGTCCAGCAAACCTTATTCCAATTATCCCACCATCTAAGGGACATGGATATGACATTTATACTGAACTAGGTGCTGATAGAGTTTTAATCTATGCAAGATTTGACGATTCTACTAAAGATTTTCCAGTAGATACAAAATTTGCTCAAGTTGGAATTGTTAAAAATCCAAAAGAATATTCTTCTGGTGTAACTACATTTACAGGTTCTACTTATTCGTCTTCATACGCATTAAAACTTGATAATTCATATACAGGAACACCAACAGTAGGAGAAAAAGTTACTCAAACTCAATCATCTACAGAGATTGCGAAGGGTTGGGTTTCGTCATATGATAGTAGTACTAAAGTATTAAAATATTTTCAAGATAGATCACTATTCTTAACTGATGGTGTTAATCAAGAAGATAGAACAACCATTGGTGTAGATTCTAAAGTTGTTGATTTTAATAATACTGATAGCATCTCATTTACATCTGCAACTTCTACAACAGTAGCATCTGGATTTACTGGTAGTTCAGAAAATGGAATTACTTTGGGTTCTAATTTCACTAGTGGACTTGCAAATCCAGAGATAAATAAAAAGACGGGGGACATTATCTACATTGATAACAGACCCGAGGTTGAAAGAAATCTTAGGCAAAAAGAAGACGTTAAAATCATTCTGGAATTCTAAAAAAGATGGCACAAAAAACAGACTTAAATATCAACCCATACTATGATGATTTTGATTCGGGTAAAAACTTTTATAAAGTCTTATTTAAGCCAGGATTTCCAGTTCAGGCAAGAGAATTAACCACTTTACAATCAATATTACAAAATCAGATTGAATCTTTTGGTAGTTATACCTTCAAAGATGGAACTGTAGTAGTTCCAGGTAATATATCGTATGATGGTCAATTTTATGCAGTTAAGTTGAACTCAACAGAGTTTGGTGTTGACATATCTTTATATCTCAATAGTTTTATTGGTAAAAAAATTACTGGTCAAACTTCTGGAACAACTGCAACTATACAATATGTTGCATTTGCAAATAATTCCAATATTGAAAATCCAACAATTTATGTAAAATATGTAGATTCCAATAACAATTTTGTTTTTGATCAATTTGAAGATGGAGAATTATTGTATGCTGATGAAAACGTAGTTTATGGAAACACAACTATTAGTGCAGGAACTCCATTTGCATCTCTTATTAGTTTAAATGCAACTTCTATTGGATCGGCAGCATCAATTGGAGAAGGTGTATATTTTATTAGAGGATATTTTGCAAGTGTTTCAAAACAAACATTAATTTTAGACAATTATACAAATACACCATCCTATAGAGTTGGTTTAACAATTAGTGAACTTCTTGTAAATGCTAAGGACGATTCTTCACTCTATGATAATGCAAAAGGATTTACAAATTATTCGGCACCAGGTGCAGATAGATTACAAATTAATTTAACATTATCTAAGAAGTTACTCACAGACACCAATGATACGGACTTTGTAGAACTTCTTAGAGTAGAAGATGGTAAGATAAAGAAAATTGAAAATAAAACCCAACTCAACAGACTTGGAGACTATATTGCAGAAAGAACATATGAAGAGTCTGGTCATTATGCATTAGACAATTTTAAAGTATCTTTGCACAATTCACTCAATGACAAGTTGGGTAATGATGGATTGTTCTTTGACAATCAATCTACAGATCAACTTAACACACCTTCCGATGATCTTATGTGTGTAAAAGTTTCTCCTGGAGAAGCTTATGTTGGTGGTTACAATGTAGAAACAGTATCAAATACAATTATTGACGTAGAAAAACCAAGAGATACTGCAACAATATCTGCCGCAAACATTCCCTTCGAAATGGGGAACCTTCTTAGAGTTAATAATGTAAGTGGAGCACCAAAGCAGAAAGAATCTATTGATCTTTACAATCAATTTGCTGGCGGTGGAACACAAATTGGTGACGCCAGAGTTTATACATTTAACTTGACTGGTTCTGCATATCAAGATGCATCTACAAATTGGGATTTATATCTTTATGATGTTCAGACTTATACATCTCTTACACTAAACACACCAGTAGCACCTCTGGGATTAATAACTTCATCTTATATTAAAGGAAAGAGTAGCGGTGCAAGTGGATATGCAGTTTCCTCTGGTTCTGGCAGTACGGTAAGTATTAGACAAACTTCTGGAACATTTTCTGTAGGAGAGCAACTGATTATTAATGGTGTTGATGCTTCTGCTACAGTAGCATCTGTTATTGTATATGGAACTAGAGATATTAAATCTGCTTCCCAATCTGGTATTTCTGGATTTCCATCATTTACTGCAGATTCCCTTTTAGATTCTATTAATCTTCCTAATGGTGTTATTGGTGGAACCATCAGCGGTGGAAACACTCTCGTAAGTCCAGGAAAAGTATTCACAGGTGTTAAAGTTGGTGATATTATCAGATATCAAACTGCTTCTGGTGATGAAACTTTCAATAGAGTAACAGCAAATAACGGATCGTCTTTAACAATTGCAGCATCCACAACTGTTTCCGGTGTTCATGTAGGAACAGTTTCTAATGGAACATATTCTCAAATCAAACTTGGTGTTCCAGCATTGAGAAATCAAGATAAGGGATATCTTTATGCAGAACTTCCAGATTCCAATATTGAATCAGTAAATCTTTCGGGTTCTACTTTAAAGATATCGGAACAGATCACTGGAGAAACAACAGATTCTAGTGGTGTTTTAACATTTGATTTGTCTGCTGTTAGTGGTATTACTAGCGCATTCTTTGATCCTTTTGACGAAGAAAGATATTCTGTTCATTACACAGGTGGTGGAATTGGAACAGTAACTTCCGATGCTTTCTCTATCAGTAACAATACAGTTACTATTAATGGTTTAGATGCGAGTGAATCTAGTGTTGTAGTAAATACCTCATTAACAAAGAATGGTATTCAAAGTAAGATAAAAGACTACACCAGAAGTGCTACACTTGATGTAGCATACTCCAAGCACCCACAATCTGGAGTTGGTGTCAATACGTCTATCAATGATGGTCTCACTTATAATGCAAATTATGGATTGAGAGTTCAGGATGAAGAAATTTCATTGAATTGGCCAGATGTTGTTAAGGTTCTTGCAATTCACGAATCTTTAAATGAGAATGCACCAACACTGGATCAAATTCAATTCTTTGATAGTTCTGTTGTAAGTAATGCAATTATCGGTGAAAGTATTACAAGTTCTACAAGCAATACTGTAGCAAGAGTAGTTGCTAAACCATCTTCACTTGTTTTATCTGTTGTATATTTAAATCAAGATAGATTTATCGCAGGAGAAACTGTTACATTAGAAGAATCTAACAATACTGCTTCACTTCAGTCTGTCACCAACGGTTCTTATAAAGATGTTACTTCATCCTTTACCTTAGACAAAGGACAAAAAGACCAATATTATGATTACTCCAGAATTGTTAGAAGTTCAAATACACCAATTCCTTCCAGAAGATTGAAGATTGTATTTGACCATTACACTGTTCCTGCTTCAGATAGTGGTGATGTCTACACTGTTTTGAGTTATGGTGATGAGAGATTTGCAGAAGATATTCCTTCAATTGGACCAAGACAAGTAAGAGCTTCTGATACACTTGATTTTAGACCAAGAGTATCACAGTTCACTGCTATCGATAAATCTCCATTTGACTTTGACTCAAGAAGTTTTGGAACTCTACCAAAACTTATTTTAAAACCAAAAGAAAGTTCCTTAATTGGGTATAATTATTACCTCCCAAGAATTGATAAGGTATATCTGGACACATTTGGAAACTTTATTGTTCAGAAAGGAATTTCTGAGGTTAATCCAAAAGTTCCAACAAATAAGAATCCTGATGGATTAATGGACTTGGGGACCATAACTCTTCCTGCATATTTGTATGATCCAAGTGATGCTGATATTTCTCTTGTAGATAATAGAAGATATACTATGAGAGATATTGGAAAACTTGAAGATAGGATTGAAAATCTGGAAAGAGTTACGTCACTTTCCCTTTTGGAAGTAAATACCCAAACCCTTCAAGTTCAGGATGCACAAGGAAATAATAGATTTAAGACAGGATTCTTTGTAGATGATTTTAAAAATAATTCTTTAATTGATTTAAATGTTTCCTCAATAGAAGTAGATACTGACGCTCAAGAACTTACAACTATAATCAGTGATAATTCTCTTAAGAGTCAAATAGCACCTTCAACTGACATTACTGATGAAAATTTGGATCTGTCCACAAACTTTGACCTATTAGACTCAAATGTTCAGAAGACAGGAAGTGCCATCACATTAAAATATAGTAGTGTTGGTTGGATTGAACAACCACTGGCAACTAAAGTAGAAAATGTAAATCCATTCCATGTTGTTTCTTATAATGGATTTGTTAAACTTTCTCCTACTAGTGATAGTTGGGTTAGAACTGTTAGACTTCCAGACTCCAATTCTTCAGTTAGAAGAAGAATTCCAGATCCAAATCGTAGAGGAACAACAAGAACGAGGGTGACTTCCAGAACCGTTGTAGTTTCTTCTGGCAGAGATGCATACATGCGTTCTAGAAATACTCAATTCTCTGCCAATAATCTGAAACCTTTAACAAAGTTCTATCAGTTCTTTGATGGAAATGGTAGTGTTGATTTTATTCCAAAATTACTTGAAATATCTAACGATTCGACACTAGTAAATTATGGTTCTACGGGTTCTTTTGAAGTTGGAGAAACTGTGATTGGTTATAGTGATGGAGAGTCTGTAATCACATTTAGATTGTGTTCTGGAAATCATAAAGAAGGAACATTTAATGCTCCATCAAAAACCTTTGACATAAATCCTTACGTAAAGTCAGAAAATCTTTCTTCAGAATATAGTCAATCTTCCAAAGTTCTTAATGTTGATGTTTTTGCTCTTTCCGAAGAAGCACAAGGTAAATATTCTGGATATGTGAAGTCTGGAACAAAGTTAGTTGGTCAAACAAGTGGCGCTGTCGCATATGTAAAAGATCTTCGTTTAATTTCTGATAACTATGGCGATCTTTTAGGATCATTCTTCTTAAGAGATCCATATACTGTTCCAGCTCCTGCCGTTAGAATATCTACAGGAACTAAGACTTATAAACTAACAAATAGTTCCACAAACGCTGCTCCTCTTCCTGGAAGCAAGTTACAATCTACTGCAGAAGCATCTTATAGATCTGAAGGCAGATTTCAAGTTTTTCAACGCCGAACTAGAAGAGTTACCGCCAGATTCTATGATCCTCTGGCACAATCGTTCAGTGTTGGTGGAACAATTGATGCTCCAGATTTAAATGGACAAAATAATGATTCTAATGGAGCTTTCTTAACTGCGGTAGATCTTTTCTTTGCTAGCAAACCATCTGGAAACGATCCTGTAAGAATTGAAATAAGAACCGTTGAGTTGGGAACACCAACAAGAACAATTGTAGGAAATCCAAAAACACTAAGACCTAGTGATATTACAACTTCATCAATTGGTGCAGTTGCAACAAAGGTAACATTTGATTATCCAATTTATCTTGCACCTGGACAAGAATATGCGATTGTTGCTGTAGCAGAAACAACAGATGAATATGAACTGTGGATTGCTGAAATGGGTGAAAGAACCATTAATACCTCAAATTTACCAGATTCGGAAGCAATTATTTACTCCAAACAATTTGCACTTGGAAGTCTGTTTAAATCTCAAAATGGGTCTATTTGGACAGCAAACCAATATCAAGATCTTAAGTTCAAATTATATAAGGCAAACTTCACTTCAACTACAGGAACTGCATTCTTCTACAATCCAACCCTGGACGAAAGTAATGGATATGTTGAGAATTTGGGAGGTAATCCAATTACAACATTACCAAAAACAGTAACTCTTGGAATATCAACAATTGCTGCTGGTAATGGAAATATTGGTATTTTGACAGTTGGCAGAAAAATTGCAGGATCTAATGGATTTGGATATGGTTATGTTACTGGCCAGGGAAGTTCTGTTGATAATGTCTCAATTACTGATGGTGGAGTAAATTATGTAGACGCATCTGATTTGGAAACTACAACTCTTGTTGGAAATGGTTCTGGTCTCAAACTCAGTGTTACCACAACAAATGGTGTCATTACAGGAATCGCTGGAACGACCACAACTGGAAATGGATATCAGGTTGGGGATGTTGTTGGTATTGTGACAACTCTTGGAAGAAATGCTAGAATTACAATTGATTCTATTACAGGATTAGATACTCTATATCTTTCCAATGTGCAAGGAGAAAAGGGAGCGTCTAAGACCTTCCAAGTAGGAGCAGCAGTAAGTTACTACAACGATTCTGGAACTATTGTTTCTCTCGCAAGTACAACAATTACCGATAGAACTTCTGAGGGATCTGGATTAAATTCTGGAAATTATTTGAAGGTTGACCATTTTGATCATGGAATGCATTATTCAACCAATAAGGTTATTATTTCTGACATAGAACCAAATGTTCCCTCAACAACTTTAGACTCCGCTTTATCAATTGATGAGTCTGCAACAATTAGTGTTGCTAGTACTTCAAACTTTGCTACTTTTGAAGGGCAAACTGTTACTGGTACTTATCTTGGATATGCGAAAATTGGAGATGAAATTATTTCTTACAGTGAAGTTGGTAGTGGAACTCTTACAATAAGTGCAAGAGCAGTAGAAGGTAAAGTACAACCTCATGAAGTTGGAAGTTTGATTACAAAGTATGAGTTAAATGGTGTTTCTCTAAGAAGAATTAATGGTATTACTCATGATGTAAATTCACTTGGAAATGAACTTGATCATTATCATATTGCGGTTGATATGTCAACAAATGGAAATGATAGATCCAATGATGGAGATACTTCTGGAGCACCACAATTATCATTCACATCAGAGGCATCAATTGGTGGAAATAACTGTAAGGCAACAGAAAATATCCAGTTTAATGAAATTGTTCCAAATTATGATGTTTTAACACCAGGGTCCTCTACTTCCGTGACAGCTTCGATAAGAACTACCACTGGAAGAAGTGTTGATGGTTCAGAGACACCTTTTGTTGACAAGGGTTTTGAAAATGTTGAATTAAATGAAGTTAACAAATTGAGTTCTGTAAGAATGGTTGCTTCTAATATTAATGAAACCACAAGACTTACTACTCTACCAAGAAATAAATCATTCACAACTGGTATAACCTTAAGTACAACAGATACTAATCTGTCACCAATCATCTATACCGACACTGCAATGACGGAGTTTAGATTAAACAGATTGAATCAACCAATTTCTGATTATTCTACAGACAATAGAGTTAATTCACTGCTATTTGATCCACATGCGGCAGTTTATGTTTCCAATACAGTTAATCTGACGCAAGAAGCAACGTCACTTAAAGTAATTCTTGCTGCATATAGACATGAATCTGCCGATTTTAGAGTCCTTTATAATTTGATTAGAGCAGACTCTGGTGAGGTGACGCAAGAGTTTGAATTATTCCCAGGATATGATAATTTGACGATTGGCGCTGATGGAACCATTACACCAGTCGATTCTTCCAAAAATAATGGAAGACCTGATACATTTGTTCCAGCAAGTTTGGAAAATCAGTATCTTGAGTATGAATTTACAGCAAACAATTTAGATCTGTTTACTGGATATACAATCAAAATTGTAATGTCTGGTACTGATCAGGCACATGCTCCTAGAATAAAGGATCTTAGAACAATTGCATTGAGATGATAAGAGTAGAAGGACATAAAAATCTTTACAGAGATGAAAAAAGTGGTGCCATAGTAAATTGTGACACCACTTCATATAATCAATATGTCAATTCTCTCAATCATAAAGAAATGCAGAGGCAAGAATTAGATAAGATGAAAGAAGATATTGACGAAATAAAAACACTACTAAAAGAGATCCTAAATAGGAAATAATTTCACGGTATTTGGTTGATATAAATATCTATAGAAACACATGCTCATCTGAATAATGGCGGTATTTGTATCAAATATAGTAATTGAGCAGGGGTTTGATTTTGATACTACTTTTCAGTTAGAAGATACTACCACAAATGCTCTTCTAAATCTGACCGGATACAGCATGGATGCCCAACTCAGAAAAACATATAGTAGTTCTTCATCTGTATCTTTTGCGTCAACAATTACATCATTTAGTGGCGGTTCAATTCAAATATCGTTAACGTCTTCAGAAACTGCAGATTTGAAACCAGGTAGATACGTTTATGATGTAAAATTAACTACTAGTGGTGGTACAGTTACCAAAGCTGTTGAGGGTGCTGCACTTGTCAGAGCAGGAGTAACTAGATAATGCCTACTATAAAAGCAAGAGTTGGTTCTCAAAATGTAGTTCGTGTATTATCTAATGCGTCTTCTCCGGCAACAAGACTTATAAACCTCGATGATGTCAATAAGGCATATAGAGGTATAGATGGAATGATTCTTGTTTGGGATCTCCCATCAGAATCTTTTATAATGACGAGTCGCATTGATTCGTCATTAACTACAATTGAAGGAATTGCATATTTTACAAACACGGAGGATTCTACATCTACCACGACTGGAGCTTTAATTGTTAGTGGTGGAGTAGGAATTGCCAAAAACCTCAATGTTGGCGAAAATTTAGAAGTAACTGGAATATCGACATTTTCTTCCGATGTTGATATTAATGCTGCTGTTAACATTTTAAATGATTTAGTTGTAAGTGGTGCTACACAAATATCTGGTGTAACAACTTTTACTAATACAACACAAAATACATTAGGAAATTCCAATACTGGTTCAGTACAACTTGATGGTGGTGCTGGCATTGCCAAAAATCTAACCGTTTCTGGTGGAATTTATGTTGGTCAGAAATCTCAATTTGTAGGGATTGCCACATTTACATCTGCTATTGATGGTAATGGTGGAGCAGATATTTCTGGTGGAGAAACAATACTTTCTTCCGCAACAGTTAGTGATTTAACCAATAATAGGATCGTTATTTCGGGTCCTGGTGGATCTCTAGAGGATAATGTAAATCTTGCTTATGATGGATCAGATTTAATTGTAAATTCGGCAAGAATCACAGATTTAACCTCAGGAAGAGTTCTTCTTGCTGGGAGTAGTGGATCGGTTCAGGATAGTTCTGATTTAACTTTTAATGGATCCAATCTTTCAGTTAATGGTTCCGCTAACGTAGATAATGTAAGGATCAATGGAAATGAAATTGATACTTCATCTGGCGGATTAACTCTAGATTCTGCATCTGGAACTGTCACTGTTGATGATAATCTTACAGTTGTTGGTGATCTTACTGTCAACGGAACTCAGACAGTCATAAACACTGAGATTCTTGAGGTTGAAGATATTAACATTGGAATTGCTTCTGCAGTACCAAAATTAAATAATTCGCAACTTGATGGTGCTGGAATCACAATTCATGGATTAGATGGTGACAAAACTTTATCGTGGGATAATTCTAATTCTAGATTAGCATTCAACACTGATGTTTATGCACCAAATTATTATGCTGGAACTTATGATGGTCCAAATGGTGTTGCATATTTTGATGATAGCGGAAAACTAGTTGGAGCAGCTAGTACAGAAAGTTTATTATCAACAAGTTACTACATATTAACAATAGAACAATCAAGTGGAGTTCCAAAATGGACTTCAACAATTGATGGAGGAGAATACTAATGGCAAAACCAAGTACAAGGCAAGGACTAATAGATTACTGTCTTAGAAAATTAGGTGCTCCTGTATTGGAAATTAATGTTGATGATGAACAGATTGATGACTTAGTTGATGATGCAATACAATATTTCAATGAACGTCATTTTGACGGCGTTGAAAAAATGTACTTAAAGTACAAGATAACTAGCGATGATGTTGCTAGAGGTAGAGCACAAGGAACTGATGGTGTTGGTATTGTAACGACTACGGGAACTTCCACAGGAATTGCTGCTACTACATTCAATTTTTATGAAACTTCTAATTTTATACAAGTTCCAGATTCTGTAATAGGAATTGAAAGGATATTTAAATTTGATACCAGTTCAATTTCTGGTGGAATGTTCAGTATCAAGTATCAGTTATTCTTAAACGACTTATATTATTTTAATTCCGTAGAACTTCTCCAATATTCTATGGTCAAATCTTATTTGGAAGACATTGACTTTTTACTAACAACAGATAAACAAGTTAGATTCAATAAAAGACAAGACAGATTATATTTGGATATTGATTGGGGTTCTCAGGTAGCAAACGAATTTATAGTCATTGAATGTTATAGAGCACTTGATCCAGCATCATTTACTCAAATATATAATGATAGTTTCTTGAAAAAATATTTAACTTCTCTTATTAAAAGACAGTGGGGTCAAAACCTCATCAAATTTAATGGAGTTAAGTTGCCTGGAGGAATTGAATTGAATGGAAGGCAACTTTACGAAGATGCGGAAAGAGAACTTGAAGATATTAAACAAAGAATGACGATGGAATATGAACTTCCACCACTAGACTTTATTGGATAATTATGACACTCAATCCATTTTTCTTACAAGGATCTCCTAGAGAGCAATTCTTAATACAAGATTTGATAAATGAACAACTGAAAATTTATGGGATTGATGTTTATTATCTCCCCAGAAAATTTTTAAAGACTGATGATATTTTGGGAGAAGTTCAATCTTCTAGATTTGATGATAATTTTGTCATTGAGGCATATCTGGACAATTATGAGGGATATGCTCCTGGATCTGATATAATGACCAAATTTGGAATAAGATTGAAAAATGAAATAAATCTGATAATTTCTCAAGAAAGGTTTGAAGAATTTATAACGCCATATTTGGAAGGAATAAAACTTGGAATTGAAGATGGCAATATTACCGATCAAACAATGACGCTCACCTCCAGGCCAAGAGAGGGTGATTTAATATATTTTCCTTTAGGAGAAAGACTATTTGAAATTAAAAGAGTTGAAGCAGAAAAACCTTTTTATCAATTAGGAAAAACATATGTATATGAACTGCAGTGCGAACTTTATGAATATGAAAATGAAGATATTGATGTATCTGTAGAAGAAATCGATAACACAGTTCAAGACGAAGGTTATATTACAACTTTAACATTGGAACCTGTTGGTGCTGACGCAAGTGCAACGGCAACTATTGGTGGTGCTGGAATGGTTGGAAGAATTAGTCTGACTAATGATGGATATAACTATTCCTCAACTCCCAATGTTACCATTTCTGCTCCAACCAGTGGAACTAGAGCAACAGCAGTTGCTATAACAACATCCATTGGCAGTATTAAATCTGTAAAAGAAATTAGAATAACAAATGCTGGATCTGGATATACCTCATCAGATCCTCCGACAGTTACTATAACTGGAGGAAGTGGGACAGGAGCAGCTGCTACAGCAATAATTGTTGATAATGGAGTACAAACACTTTCAATTTCTACTGCTGGTACTGGATATTTCTATGCTCCTATCGTTACCATTTCTGCTCCTGCAGTAGGAACAACAGCAACGGCAGAGGCAATTGTAAATTCTTCAACTGGGGTTGTTTCTCAACTTCAAATAACAAATGCTGGAACAGGATACACATCCGCACCAACAGTATCAATAGCAGGAGTATCAACTACAGGAATAGGAACATATCAACTCAGAGAAACTATAACGGGTTCACTTTCTGGAACAACAGCAGAAATTAGAAATATAGTATTCAGAACAGATATTGATTTGAATGATCCACCGATAGAATTGTATGTTGCTGTAAATGATGGACAGTTCTCTGCTGGAGAAGTAATAACTGGTTCAGATTCTTCTGCTTCCTATATACTTAAATCATATGATAATGATAGTTATGAAGAATCTTTTGATAATAATGAAGAGATTGAAACAGAGGCAGACGGAATTTTAGATTTTACCGAAACTAATCCATTTGGAGAATATTAATGTTAGGAACTTATTTTTATCACGAAATTATAAGAAAAACGATTGTTAGTTTCGGAACTCTTTTTAACAACATTTACATTAAACATGAGGATAAAAACAACAACGTAGTAGATGAAACAAAGGTTGGACTTTCATATGGTCCAATGCAAAAGTTTTTGGCAAAGTTGGAGCAACAGGCAGATTTAAAAAAACCCATTGCGATTACTTTACCAAGAATGTCTTTTGAAATGGTTTCTTTACAGTATGATCCAACAAGAAAAACTAGCGTAACCCAAACCTTTAGAGCATCGGATGGTGCTGGCAATATAAAAAAAGTTTATATGCCAGTTCCTTATAATATTGGATTTGAGTTAAGCATTTATTCAAAACTTAGTGATGATGCTTTACAAATTATCGAGCAAATACTTCCTTTTTTCCAACCATCATTTAATTTAACTTTAGATTTAATTGACTCTATTGGAGAGAAGAAAGATATCCCAATTGTTCTTGACAGTATTGATATGCAGGATGATTATGAGGGGGACTTCACTGTAAGAAGAGCACTGATTTATACTTTAAGATTCACGGCAAAGTCATACATGTATGGTCCTATTGCAGATTCTACAGAAGGTCTTATTCGTAAGGTTCAGGTTGATATGTATGCGGATACCAATACTCAGACTGCTAAGAGAGAGGTCAGATATACAGTAACACCAGATCCTATTAATGCTGAACCTGATGATGACTTTGGGTTTAGTGAAGTTTGGGAAGATTTTACAGATTCTAAGACTTATAGTCCAACTCAACAAACTGATATTTAATAGTTATGTCTGATAATTATGATTCTATAGACAATGCTCTCAATGTTGAGAGTAGTATTGTGAAACCAGAAAAAGTTTCATCAGAAATTCAAAATGTAAAACCAAAAGGTCCTGATATTGAAAAGGACTATGAGTATACTCGTGCCAATTTGTATTCCTTGATTGAAAAAGGACAAGAAGCAATCAACGGAATTATGGAACTTGCTGGTGAGGGTGGAAGTCCAAGAGCGTATGAAGTTGCTGGTCAGTTGATTAAAAGTGTTGCCGATACTACAGACAAACTTATTGACCTACAGAAAAAACTCAAAGATGTTGAGGATGAATCTGTAAAAACTACCAATAACAATGTTACTAATAATGCAGTGTTTGTTGGTTCAACTACCGAACTACAAAAACTACTCAAACAAGGTTTTCTAAATAATAAAGAGTAAACTTGTTTTCCCCAATGGGTTGGTCAGAAAAATATAAAAAATCAATTGATTGTGACAACCCAAAAGGTTTTAGTCAACGTGCCCATTGTCAGGGTAAGAAGAAAAAAATGTCAGAAGAAAAGAAAGATCACGAATACTCAATGGCACGGTCTGAGTTGAAAACTGTGACTAATGCTGCAAAGCGTCTTCAAAAGAAGATGGGTAAAAAAGGTGAGGGCAATCTGCAAGCTTGGGTGCAATCCAAAATCACAAAAGCAGCAGATTATATTGATACTGCCGCAGATTATGTGACCAATGAAGAAACCGTAAGTGAAGAAGGACTCCGCGATTGGTTCGGAAAGTCCAAATCAAAAGATGGCAAATCCGGTTGGGTTAATGTTGTAACAGGTGGAACTTGTGCGAGTGATGAACCCGGTGAAGGAACTCCCAAGTGCGTCTCTTCTGCAAAAAGAGCAAGTATGACTAAGGCAGAAAGACTTTCTGCTCAAAGAAGAAAGAAGAAAGCAGATCCTGGTCAACAACAAAAGTCTGGTGCCGCAAAACCAACATATGTCTCTACAGACCCTAAGAAAAAAATGAAAAAAGAAGAAGTAGAAGTAACAGAAGCAAAAGATAAACCAGGTAAGGGTAGTGGCAAGAAGGACGCTTGCTATAATAAGGTCAAGTCTCGTTATTCTGTTTGGCCAAGTGCATATGCCTCAGGAGCACTTGTAAAGTGTCGTAAAGTCGGTGCTGCCAATTGGGGAAATAAGTCAGAGTCTTATGATTTTTCAAATTGGAGAGATGACTTCAAGGCACTTGAAATTGAAACGGTAAATCTCATTGAACCAGAACCAATTCAAGGTGGTCAACCCATTGATGAGAAGTGTTGGGTTGGATATAAGCAGGTTGGAATGAAGAAAAAAGGAGACAAAGTAGTTCCCAACTGCGTCAAAGAAGAAGAACTGAATGAGATTCATAAACAAGCACACACTCCACATGAAGTTCCATCAACAAACCTAAAAAAACTTGTTAAAAAGGCGGTTACCAGAATTGATACTGATGCAGATGGTGATGTTGATCATAATGATAAAGCAAAAGGTGAACTTGGTGAATTCGTTCCAGGTGTAGGAAATAAAAGACTTTATAGTACAACAAGACCAAAGACTGCTAAGGAAAGTTTTTCTAATTGGAGAGAAGAACTTGGAGAGGATTGGCAGAAGGTCAACAAGGGTGATAAAACTGATGGTATGAGTCAGAAAGCAGTTAATGCTTATCGCCGTGAGAACCCAGGTTCCAAACTTAAAACTGCTGTAACTGGTGATCCAAAACCAGGTAGTAAGGATGCTAAACGCAGAAAGTCCTTCTGCTCACGCTCTAAGGGGCAGCAAGACATGCATAACATCGATTGCTCAAAAGACCCCGATAAAGCAATTTGCAAAGCCCGTCGTCGCTGGAAGTGCTGATCAATGAAAAGTT
>Ga0255766_10000496_pt1 | contig 35723 bp, 32 predicted proteins | sample 071ome_23_FD_179966 | JGI IMG/M metagenome (GOLD analysis project Ga0255766, IMG submission 179966) | Coastal salt marsh microbial communities from the Groves Creek Marsh, Skidaway Island, Georgia - 071403BT metaG (version 2) | ecosystem: Environmental > Aquatic > Marine > Intertidal zone >...
AGACTATATCTTTAGTATTGAGGATCTTCAGCCATATTTGCAGTCAGCCAAATCACTAACTTTAGAAAAACCAATTCATGGTATTGATTTCACCATAGCAAAAAATGAGCTACTTAAAATGCTTGTAAATAACCAAAGCAATGGAGAGTTAAGATCTCTGTTAATCACTTCTTCTGAACAAACTAAATTAGATCAAATATGCAGAGACTATAAAACTAAGATATCTTTAAAACCATTTAATCTTGAACAGGGAGTATTTAGCCTCATGCATCCTGCCGTTAGATCATTTGCTAGCGAGGACGGCAAGTTTGTTCATTTAAATCTAGACGAAGTTGTTAGTTCAAAAATTTTCAATTCTAAAACTGCCTCGTCAATTCAGAACTCACTAATTGAAAATTTTGAAAACCCATTTATGGATAACGAACTAGTCATACATATTGATTACGGTGTGGGAATTTATAAGGGTTTGAAGCTCTTAAAGACAAATTCAAATGAAGAAGAATATATACAAATTGAATACCTAGATAATGAGATTCTATATGTCCCAATCAGACAAGCATATTTGGTTTCCAAATTCCAAGTATCTCAATCAAATGTTGCTCGCCTTGATTCCTTGTCCTCAACAAAATGGAGATTAAAAAAAGAAAAAGCAAGAATGAAAGCTCATGACCATGCAGCAGATTTGCTTGACATAGAATCTAGACGCTCTATAGCAAGTTCATATCAATTAGTTTGCGATGCACATTCCTATGCCGAATTTGATAAGGATTTTCCATATGTTTTAACACCAGATCAAGCGAATTGCATAAAGGATGTTTTAAAAGATATGGCTCTAATTAAACCCATGAACAGAGTGATATGCGGTGATGTTGGTTTCGGGAAGACAGAGATAGCAATGCGAGGAGCATTTGTGGCAGTCCACGCAAAGAAGCAGGTTATGGTTCTTGCTCCAAGCACTGTTCTCGCAAAACAACATCTAGAAAGCTTCACAAAAAGATTTGTTAACTTTCCTGTAAATGTGGAGCTTCTAACAAGGCACACATCTCAAAAAAATAAGATCAAAATCTATGATGATTTTAAAAAAGGGAAGATTGATATTTTAATTGGTACACATGCCCTACTTAATGATGAAATATGTTTAGACAATTTGGGGTTATTGGTGATCGATGAGGAACATCGCTTTGGGATAAAACAAAAAGAAATAATAAAATCAAGACAATCAACAACACATATTTTATATATGTCTGCCACTCCCATACCTAGAACTTTAAATCTTGTATATTCAGGTCTCAAGGATTTTTCATATTTATACACCCCACCCTCGGAAAGACTGAGCGTTAAAACTTTTTTAAATACACAGAATCAGCAAATTATTAAAAATGCTATTGATAGAGAATTAGCTCGTGGTGGTCAAGTTTTTTTAGTTCAGAATGACATCTCAAAGATGGAAGGCATGAAAGATCAAATAATAACTTTAGCACCTCAAGCAGCTATTGGTATTGCTCACGGTCAATTATCAAAAAAAGATATCGCCAACACCATGAATGGCTTTAATTCAAATTCAATCGATATTCTTATATGCACAACAATTGTAGAAATGGGTTTAGACATACCCAATGCAAACACAATAATTGTTATTGATGCACATAATTTTGGTTTGTCTCAATTGCATCAATTAAGAGGCAGAGTTGGAAGATCTTTGCGTCAAGCATATTGCTATTTATTGATTCCAACTCCAGACCTAAAAAAAAATGTTAAAGCCAAGCTTGATTCATTGGTTAAGTATTCTGACCTTGGATCAGGCTACTTTATTGCTCAAGAAGATCTGGAGATTAGAGGTGCAGGAGATTTCCTTGGCCAAAAACAAAGTGGTCACATTGAAGCTATAGGTTTAAGCATGTATCTTTCAATGCTAAAAGATGCGGTAAATAATCTAAAAGGTTTTGAAACTGAAATGGTTTTAGATACTGAAATTAACTTTAATGATCGGGCATTAATTCCAGACTCTTACCTACCGGTTGCAAATGAAAGATTAAAAATCTATCGATCCCTTAACGACGCCAAAAATAATACTGAAATTGATGAGATATTAGAAGGTCTTAAGGATCGGTGTGGTAAACCCAATGATGATTTGCTGAATCTAATCGAAAGTTCAAAACTAAGAATACTTGCTAATAAAATAGGCGTTAAAAAAATCTACTCAAATGTTGAAAATGCAATGATTACTTTTAACAATAATCTAAATGATGCAACCTACAAAAAATTAATTAAGTTGATCCAAGCTGGGTCAGCTAAGATAAAGCTTGTTAATGAGAACAAAATGACACTGGATGTTTCAAAAAGTGAAAACAAAAGAAATGCCGTTAAAGGATTACTGAATGAACTCCTTTAATTTACATTTGATTTTCTTTATCTTCACCCTGAGTTCATTGACTCAAGCTGAAATTAATAAGGAGTATGTAATTGAGGTCATTATGTTTGAGCAGCTTGAATTAATAGGAGATGAAATACTTAAACCTCAAATTCTTGATATAAGTAATATTAATTCTGTAACTTTATTTGATGAACCTCAAATCAGAATCAATGAAGAAAAAATTTCACAATCTTTCAATCACGCAGGAACTAACCTCATATTAGACCAAGCTTTTAAAGAAAAAATAATTGATACTCAAAACGAAACGCTAGATGAAAAAAAACCATTAAAAAAAATAAATGAAAAGATATGGTTTGAAAAACAAGCAAATCTCAATCAACTAGATAATATCTACCGAAGGCTTGACCGAAGGCAAGAGTATCGAATACTTCACAAGCAATCATGGCTTCAACCAGCGCTAGAAAAAGAGTCCGCTCCTTTTGTGCATGAAATATTTGAGAACAATGGTTTCCTAATAAAACTATACAAGAGTAGATATCTTCACCTTGAGGTAATGGCTTATATTGACGGCGATTTAAAATCTGCGCATAACGAAGATCTGATAAAAGAAATAAAGTTTGAAGCTCTTCAGAGCTCTATTCCTAAAGATATAAAAAATCATTCTATTGAAATAGACAAAGAGCTAATAAACTTGCCGGAAATTTTTATACAAAATTTTGAAATGTTAAAGGATTCAACAACATCATCGCAGCTAATTGAGGTTGGTGAAGTAAAGTATTTATTAAGTGAGCAAAGGAGAATTTTTAAAAATGAATCTCATTATTTTGATCATCCAAAGATTGGGATCATCATTTCGGTTTATGATTCTTCCTTGTAAAAAGCATTTTCATCTAGACTATGATCGGTCATATCTCTGACGCCTGCCAACTCAGGTAAAGTTTCTAGAAGAGTTTTTTCTATACCATCTTTTAAAGTTACATCGACCATTCCACATCCCTGACACCCTCCACCAAATTGAAGGACTGCAAACATATCATCAGTGATTTCCATCAAGCTGACAACACCTCCATGAGATTCAAGCATAGGATTAATTTCATTGTAAATAACATAATTCACCCTATCCTCTAATGGGCTGTCAGGAGAAATATTTGGCAATCTTGCATTGGGTGCTTTAATAGTTAGCTGGCCACCAAAATTATCAATGTCATAGTTGACCTCAGCATCTAAAAGGAATGGAATGCTTCTCTCTTCAACATAAACTGATAGTTTTGGTAGTGAAATGAGAGTATCGGTTGGAACAACTTCATCAGGCTTGCAATAAGCCAAACAAGTCTCGGCGTTTGGGGTTCCCGGATCAGAAATAAAAACTCTTACTGCTGTACCTGGCTCATCTTTCTCAGCTATGAGTTTAGATAGATAATCTTCAGCGGTATTGGTTATTGTGATAATCTTGCTAGTCATAATATGTGGTTCAAAAGAATATTATCTTCGTTAATGGGTGTTCGCAATTCAAAGGACTTAGAAAATGATCTAGGCAACATAACTATTGCTAAGTTTATTATCCTTTTTTTGACCCTAAATATAGTCTTTATAGGTCTTATTATACTCGCAATTAATTTGATATGAATAAATTGTCTAAATTCTGCAATGAACTTAGCAATCATACACACATCAAACCCCAAATTTTTTTATCACCAGCCTCAGGGTATAGGGCTAGGGCTGAATTTGGTTTCAACAAAAACTACTACACGATGATTGAAGATGGGCAAAAAATATTTATGGATGCCTCTTGCATACCACATGCCAGTATTCAAAAAATAATGCTTGAACTTCTGTCTAAAATTAACGATTCAGAGTTAATGTATAAAAAATTATTTCAAGTAAATTTTAGAACCTCTGGAATTAAGATTTTAGTTACACTGATTTATCACAAATCGTTAGAAGATGACTGGATTCAACTAGCAAGGGATATCCAGAATAATTTTAAAAATATTTCAATTATTGGAAGAAGCAAAAAACAAAAAGTGCTGATCGGCGATGAAAATCTAACCACTATATGCAGTTACGAAAATTCTAGTTTTAAAATCTTGCAAAATGATTTGGTATTTTTTCAACCAAACCATTATCTATATTCTTCCATGATCAGTTTCATTACAAAACAGCTAATAAATCAAAAAGATTTATTGGAGCTTTATTGTGGTTGCGGTAGCTTTACCCTTCCCTTGGCATCAAAGTTTAAAAAAGTTTTTGCTACAGAAAATAACCGACATGCGATTAGGCTGCTAAAGGAATCTATAAAACTAAATGATCTATCGAATATTGAAACTGCAAGGCTTTCTGATGACGAAACATCATCTGCCCTGGCAAATGAACGACCCTTCAGGAGATTGAAAAACATTGACATGCAATCATATGAATTCAGTCATATTTTGGTTGACCCACCCAGAGCTGGTTTAAGTAATGAAACAATCAAGTTATCAATGCAATTTGAAAACATGATTTATATTTCATGCAATCCAGAAACCTTTTTAAGGGACATAGTTAAACTGGGTAGAAAAATTGAATCAATCGGTGTTTTTGATCAGTTTGCAAATACAAAACACTTAGAAGTCATTGCGTCACTCAAATAATAAATGTGGAATCAGCGATCGGTAGACTTCGACTGATTGATAGTTAAGCCCGTTATTTGCCTACCCTTTTGTTCATCTTGCTTAAGTTTTGCTTCGGCAAGCATCCAGTCAACTATTTTATCCTCTTGATCTTTGGTGGTGGCTTGCAACAGTTTTTTGTGAAGAAAGTCCATTGTCTTTGTGTAACTGGTCATAATTAAATAATACACCAAGATATTGCCTTGAGAAATGAAGATGCGATACTAGGATTTAATATGTTAATTGAATTAAATCCAAAACAGTTAAAACTCAGAGATGAATTGCAGGAGTACTTTGAGGGTCTATTTACACCTGAGCTTAAAGCGGAATTAAATCTTCCTGAATACTTTGAGGGAGGTGGACCTGAATTTAAAAAGGCTATGAGAACCATGGGCTCTGATGGTTGGATAGGGTTAAGTTGGAAAAAAGAATTAGGTGGTAAAGAACTCAGTCCAATTGAGCAATATATCTTTGTAGAAACCATCATGAGAACTGGGTTCCCCTTCCCTTTTCTAACAACAGAATCTGTTGGCCCAATGATTGCAGAACATGGATCTGAATGGGCAAAGGAAGAAATTGCAACTAAGATTCTTAAAGGCGAAATTATTTTTGGCATTGGGTACTCAGAACCAAATTCAGGCACTGACTTAGCATCACTGCAAACAAAGGCTATAAAAGACAATGATGGATTTCTTATAAATGGTCAGAAAATGTGGACTAGTTTAGCTAATTTTTCTGACTACATTTGGTTAGCAACAAGAACCGACTTTGAGGTAAAAAATCATAAAGGGATTTCAATGTTCATTGTTCCAACCAATGACTCTGGATTTTCTATGTCGGCAATCAATACTCTTGGTGACGTTAGAACCAATGCTACATTTTATGACAATATTCATGTCCCAGATTCACATTTAGTTGGGAAGCTCAATCAGGGTTGGTCATTGATTACAAGCCAACTAAACTTAGAGCGTCTGGCACTTGTTAATCATGGGCCAGTAGAAGAACTTTATAAAGATGTCCTAAAAACTGCTCAAGCAACAAAAATTAACAATGATCAATATTTGAGTGACCTATCATGGGTCAAACATAACTTTGCGCAAATTCATTCAGGCATTGAAGCTCTAAAACTTATCTGCTGGAAACAAACATGGATCATGGAATCAGGGCAATTAAACATGGCTGAGGCATCTGTTGCCAAAGTCTATGGATCTGAATTTTTCATTGAAGCCTATAGACTTATGATGGAAATAATAGGAGAGCTCAGTATTCTAAAAAATGACTCTGAATTTAGAATATTAAATGCTCGATTAGAGCGAATGTATAGAACCGCTTCAATTTTAACATTTGGAGGCGGAACTAATGAGGTTCAACGGGATATTATCGCTATGGCTGGATTATTAATGCCAAGGACACGCTGATGGATTTTTCTGAGCAACCCCATCAAACAGAAATCAGAGATTCTGTAAATAAAATACTAAGTGAGCATTGTTCACAAGAATGTTTAAAACAATATGATTCTGGCTTCAAACATGATGAAGATTTATTCTCTTTATTATCTGGTAATGGTTATCTAGGATTAGGTATAAATGAAAAATATGGAGGAAGTGGAGAGGATCTCTATGATCTAGGCATATTATTTGAGCGACTCGGATATCATGCCGCACCATTAAGTTTAAGTGGTTGCTTGGTGGATGTGGCTCAAACAATTCAGAAATTTAATAGCGACTCATCTTGCAACAAAATACTTAGCTCAATCATTGCAGGTGAAATCTATACCTCAGCAATATTAGAACCATCTAATCAAGATCCAGAAAATCCAGCAACCTCTGCTTTGATAGAGGGTAATGAACTAATTATTTCAGGCACAAAGTATTTATCTGAACTGGCATCAATTGCTAAAAATATTTTAGTTTCAGTTAATTCAGATGAGGGTGTTTTATTGGTTCTTGTAAAATCAGATCAAGTTAAATTAACAGAGCTATCTAGCACTGCCAACTCCCCTCTTTTCAAAGTAGATTTAGAGTCAGTGAGGGTAGATAGAAAATCTATTATCCACGAGAAAGGTAAAGGTCTAGAAGCTTTAAGATATCTCCTTCAAATTAACATGGTAATGAGAAGCTATTTCGCATTAGGCGTGAATGAGAAAATGACCTCATTAATTGCAAGCTATACCTCAGAGAGAGAGCAATTTGGAAGAGTTATCGGAACATTTCAAGCGGTTTCTCATAGAGCTGCAAATTGCTTTATCGACCTTGAATGCCACCGACTGGTTAATCAACAAGCATCGATAAAATTAAATACCAATCTTGATTGTGAAAATGATGCTTTGGTATCTAAGATTTGGGCTGCTAATACATCTCACAGAACCAGCTACTCAGCTCAACATCTTCATGGAGGAATGGGAGTAGATAAAGATTATGTTCTATGGAGATATTGTTTGCTGGCTAAAGAATGCGAACTTATTAATGGCTCGGCGAGTCAAAATATTGACAGGCTTGGCATAAATATAACTACAAATCAATAACTTAAAGCTGATCAGCTAACTCAGGTAAGGCGTTAAATAAATCAGCAACCAAACCATAATCAGCTACTTGAAATATAGGCGCATCCTCATCCTTGTTAATAGCAACTATAACTTTTGAATCTTTCATTCCGGCCAAATGCTGAATGGCTCCACTGATACCAACTGCAATATATAGATCTGGAGCAACAATTTTACCCGTTTGACCAACTTGATAATCATTTGGAACAAATCCTGCGTCTACAGCTGCCCTTGAAGCACCAACTGCAGCTCCCAGCTTGTCAGCAATAGTTTCTAAGAGATGAAAATTATCTCCTGATTGCATGCCTCGCCCACCAGAAATGACAATTCCTGCAGCGGTAAGCTCTGGCCTATCACTTTGGGCTATCTCCTCATTTAGGAATGAAGATAAGTCAGAAACCCCATCAGCTGAAATTGATTCAATGGATGCAGATCCACCGCTAGCGTTTACAGGATCAAAAGCAGTGGCTCTCACAGTGATCACTTTTGTTGCATCACTAGATTTAACTGTCGCAATGCAGCTACCAGCATATATAGGGCGTTTAAAAGTATCCTCTGATACCACTTCAGTGATTTCAGAAATTTGTTGAACATCTAGCAGTGCACTGAGTCTAGGTAAAACATTTTTACCAAAAGTTGTAGCTGGAGCAAGAATATGAGAATAATCAGTAGAAATTGATTTAATTAAATTTGCTATGCTTTCCGCTAATTGATTTTCGTAGGCAGAATCATCAGCTAATATAACTTTTTCGACACCATCAACAGCTGCAGCTTCATCAGCTACAGATTGGCAAGAATTGCCAGCTACAAGTATGTGTACAGCACCACCAATTGCATTTGCCGCTGCTACAGTGTTAAGTGTTGCAGGCTTAAGATTGGTATTATCGTGTTCTGCTATAACTAATGTACTCATGAAATCACCTTTGCTTCATTTTTTAATTTACCAACTAATTCTTCAACTGACTCAACCTTAATACCCTCTTGTCTAGCGGCTGGTAATTCAACCGAAAGTAATTCCATGCGAGGTGCTGTATCTATGCCCATGGCGTCAATTGGTTGAACATCTAATTCTTTTTTCTTTGCCTTCATGATATTAGGCAATGATGCATAACGTGGTTCATTCAATCGTAGATCAGTTGTGATAATGGCTGGAAGTGTGACTTTAATAGTTTGCAGACCACCATCAATTTCGCGAGTAACAGAAGCAGAATCCCCATCAATAGAAATTTTTGAAGCAAAAGTGGCTTGTCCATAATTTAACAATGCTGCAAGCATCTGACCGGTTTGATTGTTATCACCATCAATAGCCTGCTTACCCAGTATCACAAGTTGAGGTGATTCTGCCTCAATAACTTTTGTTAATGCTTTGGCTATTGCTAAAGGTTCAAGCAATGAATTTGTTTCAATTAAGATGGCCCTATCCGCTCCTAAAGCTAGTGCAGTTCTTAATTGCTCTTGAGAATCAGACCTACCCACTGTCACAGCAATAACTTCAGTGGCCGTCCCAGCCTCTTTTAATCTTACAGCCTCTTCAATTGCTATTTCGCAAAATGGATTCATTGCCATTTTAACATTATTAAGATCTACATCTGATTGATCGCCAAGAGGTCTAACTTTCACGTTATAATCAACAACGCGTTTGATGGGTACTACTATTTTCATATATAGGGCTCGTTTATTTAGGTATTATTATATTTAGTTATAATTTATTATCAATTTTTTATATAATAATATTCGTTAGATAGTTATGTAAGGGATATAATTGTAATGTTTTTTTGCCGCTAAAAAAAGAGGGAGCTAACTCATGGAAAGAGAAGTAATGAAATATGATGTGGTTATAGTTGGTGGTGGACCATCAGGTTTGAGCGCTGCAATAAAACTAGCTCAACTAGCAAAGGAAAATAATAAATCTCTAGAAATATGTTTACTTGAAAAAGGCTCTGAAATTGGAGCTCACATTCTTTCTGGAAATGTTTTCCAACCTACCGCACTTAATGAATTGATACCTGATTGGAAAGATAAAGGCTGTCCATTAAATGTTCCAGTAAAAAAAGATAAGCTCATGTTCTTATTTAAAAATTTTGGTATTTCCATTCCATCCTTTGTGATGCCACCAATGAATAATCATGGTAACTACGTAACGAGTTTGGGCAATCTCTGTCGATGGCTAGCTGCTCAAGCTGAGGATCTGGGAATAGAAATATTTCCTGGATTTCCAGCAAGTGAAATTCTCTATGAAGATGAAAAAGTCGTTGGTGTTAGAACCGGTGATATGGGAATTGGATTAAATGGTGAACAGAAATCTGGATTCGAAGCAGGAATTGATATTAAAGCCAAGTACACAATATTTGGGGAAGGATGCAGAGGCCATCTTGGCAAGCAGCTTATTGCTAAGTTCGATTTAGATAAAGATAAAGATCCTCAACATTATGGAATTGGTTTTAAGGAAGTTTGGAAAATAAAGGATGAGGTACATGATGAGGGATTGGTAATACATACAAATGGCTGGCCTAGTGCAAAAAATACGCCTGCTGGCTCATACCTTTATCATGCAGACAACAATGAAGTTTATTTAGGCTACGTCGTTCCTTTAGACTATGAGAATCCACATTTAAGTCCCTTTGATGAATTTCAAACATGGAAAACCCATCCATCAATTCGTCCCTACTTGGAAGGTGGAGAAAGAATATCTTATGGAGCCAGAGCATTAATTAAAGGTGGAATTCAATCATTACCTAGCATGCAATTTCCTGGCGGTGTTCTTGTGGGCGATAATGCTGGCACACTCAACTTTTCTAAAATTAAGGGTTCTCATACTGCAATGAAATCTGGAATGCTTGCTGCAGAAGCAATTTTTAATAACCTTAATACTGGAAATGAGCTACGCTTTGATGAAATGATTGCAAGTAGCTGGATTCACACTGAGCTGCATAAGTCACGTAACTTTGGTCCAATATTTCATAAATTTGGTGCTTTAATTGGCGCCGCTTTTAATGCTATTGATCAGCTTATCTTTAGAGGCAATCTACCATTTACCCTTCACCATACAACTCCAGATTATGCTTGTTTGAAGCCTGCAGCTGATATGCCGGTAATTGAATATCCAAAACCAGATGGGAAGATCAGCTTTGATAAATTGAGCAGTGTTTTTCTTTCTAATACTTATCATGAAGAAGACCAACCCTGCCATTTGACATTGAAAGATGCCTCAATTCCAATTCTTCATAATCTACCAATGTATGCGGAGCCTGCCCAAAGATATTGTCCCGCTGGTGTATATGAAGTTATTGAGAATGATTCAGGCCCTGAATTCGTGATCAATGGCCAAAACTGCGTGCACTGCAAAACATGTGACATCAAAGACCCATCACAAAATATAACGTGGGTAACGCCTGAAGGCACAGGCGGCCCTAATTACCCCAATATGTAATGAATAATATTAAACTAGTTGCGTTTTTAGTCCTTCTTGTTGGGTGTGTGTCTGAATCACCACAAAGTCAATTTGAATCATTACTTGATTCTGAATGGTCCAAAATCATCAATGATAATCCCATCTATGCTTCAAGCATGGGTGATCTTAGTAGAAATACTGAATGGTCTGATACTTCAATAGAAAAAATTTATTTAGATCATCAACACCAATTAGAAATCTTCAATCAATTAGATGCTCTAGATATAAATGACTTCACAGAAGATAACAAAGTTAACTATGCCTTGTTTAAACAGCAGTATGAAAATTCTATAGAATCTCATGCCTACAAAACTTTTTTAATTCCATTTAGCCACAGAGGCGGTATTCAACTTCAGCACGAAACTACCAGCATAATACCTCTAAGAAATAGGCAACATTACTTGGATTGGATAGAAAGAATGTCCAAGATAAATGTATTGGTGGATGCTGCAATTGAAAAAGCAAGAAAAGGTATATCAGAAGATATTGTTCCTCCAAGATTTCTCATGCAAAAAGTTTATAAGCAAATAGAACTTCAAGCTTTTGTAGAGGCAAAAGATAGCCCGTTTTATAGAGTCTTTTTAGAAATGGATAGATCAATGACTGATATTGAAACTGCCGAAATTCAAGAAAAAGCTCTTGCCATGATTGAATCAAATGTTATTCCTGCATATCTAAAACTACATAGATTTTTTAAAGATGAGTATCTTCCTGCCTGCAGGACATCCATTGGAATTAAAGAAATTCAGAATGGCAAAGAATATTATGAGTTCCTAGCAAGAAAATTTACAACAACAAACCTAACTCCCAAAGAGATACATGAAATTGGTTTAGCAGAGGTAGCTAGAATCAGGCAGGAAATGGATGCAGTTATGAAGGAAGTTAAATGGGAAGGAACATTTAAATCTTTTCTAGATGACTTGCGAACTAACCCTAAGTTCTACTATGAGACTTCTGAAGAGCTTTTTGAATCTTATCTTGCAACCTCAAAAAGAATTGATCCTGAACTTGTAAAACTCTTTAAAGTGCTTCCATCCATGCCATACGGTCTCAAGCCGATTCCAATGGAAAGTGCGCCTGACACAACAACAGCTTACTATCAAAGGCCTGCTGCAGATGGGTCTAGAGCAGGTTATTACTATGTAAACTTATATCGACCTGAAGTTAGGCCTAAATATGAAATAGAAGTTCTAAGTGTTCATGAGGCAATGCCTGGACATCATTTACAGATAGCTCTTGCCATGGAATTAGATTTACCTAATTTTAGAAAATATGGAGGCGTTACTGCCTTTGTGGAAGGTTGGGGACTTTACAGTGAAAGGCTTGGTTATGATTTGGGGCTTTACAAAGACCCCTACTCTAGGTTTGGCCAACTTACTTATGATATGTGGCGAGCAATTAGGCTGGTGGTAGATACTGGGATGCATTATTTTGATTGGACAAGGCAAGATGCAATAAATTACTTTCTAGATAATTCTGCAAAAACTCAACAAGATATAATGAATGAGGTTGATCGATACATTAATTGGCCTGGACAAGCACTTGCATACAAGATTGGCCAATTAAAAATACTTGAATTGAGAGCTAAAGCTGAGTCAGCTTTAGGTGGTAGTTTTAACATTAAGGAGTTTCATCATGAAGTTCTAAAAAGAGGCGCTCTACCTCTTGATATTCTTGAAGAATATATCAATCAGTGGATTGATGAAGAGCTAGGCTAATTATTTATTTGACCTAAATCAAATAGACAATCAAAACTTTTAAGCTTTAACTTGTCTTCATGAATATTTCCTTGTTTCAGAGCTACTTCTATCAATGAGTAGTACACAGAGCGGGCAATGAATCCTTGGATATTATTTCTAACATAAACAAATGGTATGTCCTCATCCCCTATTTTCTTGATTGTAAGTTTGTGATCTCCATCTAAAGGAAAAGAAAGATCTAAATTAGTTTTGAGAATAATTTTTTTATTACCTGAATCAACCTCATAATCAACTATCATGTATGGAGCTAAATCTACTTTTACAAGCACTTTTTCAACTGGTGTAACTAAATAATAATTATCATTCTCAAATTTAAGAATTCTAGAAAATAGTATCTTTAATTTATCCCTACCTATAATGGAACCTTGATAAAACCAATTGCCCTCCCTATCAATCCTCATCTCCACACCTTCACATAAATTAGGATTCCAAAGATGAACAGGAGGATACTTATCTTCTAATGATTTTACAGAGTGCAATAAATCAGCGAAGTCCATATATGGTTTGAATTAATATCAAAAGTCCCAATCCAACAATGAATCCCGAGGATATAAATTGAATATTTTCAGAGTGATTATTAAAAATATTTCCCATTGAATGATGAGTTAAAGCATAGCTCATAAAAGAAAACCATGCTGCAGTAGTTAACGGGAAATATAATAAATAAATTACTGACAGCAATGCACTTGAATCAAGATTAATAAAAGAAAATAGGGATACGGTAAATAAAAATGCCTTAACATTTAATAAATTAGTCACTAAACCAATAATAAACGGATTCTTGAATAAGACTTTTGACTGATCTGGTTTAGACGATTTTTTTGAAATAAAAAAGCTAATTCCAAGATATAGTAAATATATGGCTCCTATGCATTTAATGAAAAACTTAGATTCTTCAGAGCTATAAATTAATAGTGAAATTCCAGAAATAGCAAAAAAGCAGTGTATAAATATTCCAAAACCAATTCCTAGGGCTGTAAGAATTCCTTGAGCTCTTCCGTGGATAACTGATTGATGAAAAATAATAGCAGTATCTGGGCCAGGTGACATAACAGCAAGCAAATGAGCCAAGGCTGCTGAAAAGAACATCATGATGGAATTATCTCAGGTTCTATTTCTAATTTTATTTTAAATTTTTCTAGTATCTTTGTCTGGATTTGATTCAAAAAACCAGTCACTTCATTGAATGTGGCTCCACCATTATTGATTAAAACGAGTGAATGATTCTCATAGAAATTCAAGGTTTTAGGAATGGTTAATTCAGACTTAATGAGTTCAATTAGTTTTGCTGCACTCAATTTATAATAGCCATTACCTTGATCCCATCTATGGTCAATTAAAAAATCATGATCCAAATTATCTAAGTTAACTATAGGATTTTTAAAGACGCTGCCTACATTCGGCACTAAGGCTGGATCAGGCAGCTTCGAGTTTCTAATCTCTTTGATTAAATCAGAAAGTAATCTGGGCGTTAATGCAGACTTATTAATAGATTTATTGCATAGAAAATTATTTAATGCAGGATAGCTTAAGTTTGGTTCAAAGGATTCGCTGAATGAAAAGTTAACCCTTAAAATAATATAATTTTTAGATTGAAAAATTGATTGGCGATATGAAAACAAGCACTGATTATTCTGAAGGATTTCAAGTTGTTTAGTCTGCAAATTAAAACATTCAATGCTGTGAATAAATGAGCTTATTTCAACTCCATATGCACCAATGTTTTGAACCGGGGCAGCGCCAACCTTGCCAGGAATGTGTGTTAAATTTTCTAGCCCATATAATTGATTTTTTAAACAATGCTCAATCAAATCAGACCAATCAAGACCAGCACCAACTGAAACATGATCGTTGGTAGATTTGATGTCTTGGATTTGGACTTCTATAACTGTTCCATCAAAATACTCGCCCAAAATTACGTTAGTTCCTGCCCCAAGTATTAATACAGGCTCATTGTCTAAAGCATTTAAAAAAGATAAATCGTCCCAATTTTTTATATAAATTGATTTTTTTGCTTTTGCCTGTAAACCTAGGGAATTAGATAACATCATCAATCATTCTTTTTAGCAAAGATTGTTGCTGCTTCAAGATCTTCAGGAGTATCAATCCCTATTGGTGCTTCATATTCAAACTCCTCAACAATAATACTAAAGTCATTCTCCAGAAACCTTAGCTGCTCTAATTTTTCTGATTCCTCAATCTCAGTTGGCTGTAATGCACTTAAGTCTTGAAGAGTTTTATTTGTATAAGAGTAAATACCAAGATGTTTCCTATAATTCTTATAATCACCTACAGATGCGTTTGGTATAACAGAGCGAGAGAAATACATTGCTTTTTTGGAGAGCGAGCTTACTACCTTAACTTCATGCGGGCTGTTAAAATCCATTTTGTTAGAGAATTTAATGCAAGCAGTTGAGATAGGTATATCTTTGCTTAGCATTCCAGGCAGTTTGTTAATAATCTCTACAGGCATGAAAGGCTCATCGCCTTGCAAGTTAACAATTGGTATATCAGGAGATAGATCGAGCTTCTTTGCAGCTTCAGCTATTCTATCCATACCAGAAATATGATCAGATGAAGTCATCACAACGTTAGCACCATAATTCTCACAATGATCTTTAATATCATTACTATCAGTCGCAATGAATGTATGAGAAGCATTAGAAGCATTAGCTAAATCTATAATTCTAGAAATAACACTACGACCATTTATCATAGCCAATGGTTTATTGGGTAAACGAGTGGAGCCTGCTCTTGCTGGGACAATAATGATGAAAGAATCAGTCATCTAAAGAAAAAATTCTGTCCTCTAGCATCCTGGGTATGTCATCTTCAATTGGGTAACCGATGTTGCATTTATTGCACTCTAAGTAATCCTCTCTATCAATCAACTTAGATTTGCATCGAATACAGCCCATAATATCTAGTATGGCTTTATCTATCATTTAATTTCTCCTCAAGGCTGTCAATAAACTTAGATTCTATTTTGGACTCTATAGTAAGATACCAAATCTTAGAATTATTGAAATGTTTGCATTTGGCTGCATCTTTTTCAGTCATTATTATAGGAAGATGGTCGAGGTAATATAAATCTTTTTTATTATATTTGTGATGGTCAGGAAATGGGTTTTTATCAAACTCAAAACCTAGTCTTTGCAATAGATCAAAAAACCTATTTGGGTTTCCTACTCCTGCGATAGCGTGAACTTGATTATGCATGGGCCACTTATCTACAGAATACTCTTTGCCAGAATTTAAGTGAACAAATTTAGCAGGACTTAGAGTCATTAAAATTTCATCCCCTTCGGTCGGACCACCGTTGTTCACAATAAAATCTACTTCTGATAGCCTTGATTTTGGTTCTCGAAGGGGGCCTGCGGGAAAAGCTAGACCATTTCCCAGCCTTCTGACACCATCAATAACTGCAATTTCGATATCTCTGCCCATTGCGTAATGCTGCAAACCATCATCAGAAATAATTACATCAACTTCATGTTTTTCTTGCAATTTTTTTGCTGCTCTTGATCTATTTTTATCAATAAAAAATGGGACATTTAGTTTAGCTAAGATTTGAGCCTCATCGCCTGTTTGTTTATAGGTTGATTCATCATTAACTTCCAAAGTTCCAGAAAACTTACCACCGTAGCCCCTACTGATTAATCCAGCTTTATATCCACGTTTAGTTAATTCATTTGCAATAAATTTGACTAAAGGTGTTTTACCAGTCCCGCCCATTGAAATATTACCAACAACAATGATGGGCTTAGGAGAGTTCCATACTTTGTTTGGATGTTTTCTATATGAATTTCTTCTAACTTTTACAAGCGTTGAGAATAAGAAAGTCAGTGGAGTAAGAATATATAACCATAAACTTTTGTTATACCAAGCATCAATCAGATAACCTTGCTGGGTTGGCTCTTCAGTAAATGCAGGCAAAAACTCTTGATTAATTTTTGGTTTAGATAATGGATCAGAGTCAGAAGAGTCTTGAAATTTATTTTGATATAGACTCTTATATATACCAGCCAACTCCAACAATTCAAGATGATTGCCGGACTCAGCTACTGAACCATCATCTAGAACTAAAATTTTATCCGCATTTTCAATTGTAGAAAGTCTATGAGCAATAACTATTGTTGTTCTATTATTTATTAACTTTTCGATGGCCTCTTGCACAACTAACTCAGATTCATTGTCTAAGGCTGATGTTGCCTCATCTAGAATAATGATTGGTGAGTCTTTGTAAAATGCTCTAGCTATAGCAACTCGTTGTCGTTGGCCGCCTGATAAGAGCACTCCATCATCCCCTATCTCAGATTTGAAGCCTTCAGGAAGTCTTGAGATAAATTCATTACAACCAGAAATCTCAGCAGCCTCCATTAATTTATCTTGATCAATATTGCTTTGACCATAAGCAATATTTTTCTCAATAGTGTCGTTAAAAAGTGTGGGTGATTGGCTCACAATTGAGATAGCTTCACGAAGGTGAGAAAGCTTGTAGTCAAGGATATTCACATCATCAATTAGTATTGCTCCAGCAAAATCTGAGTAAAATCTTGAGATTAAATTAGCAATCGTAGATTTGCCTGAACCAGATTTACCAACAATAGCAACTGTTTGATTTTGAGAGATTTCAAAATTTAAATTTTTCAAAACATGTTCTTTGGAATTATAAGAAAAATCTACATTTGAGAATTTAATATTCCCGTGAATATTTGAAACTATTTCACCTTTATCATCTTCTTCTTTAATATCTAGTTGATCAAATATCTCAACCGCAGCAGCCAAGCCTTTTTGGATAACAGCATTAATGTTAGAAAGTTGTCTTATAGGTTTAGCCATCAGTCCTGCTGCAGTAATAAAAGCTACAAAATCTTCAGCATTAAGTTCAATCCCCAGCTGGGAGCCCAATGCAAAATAAGCAACTATAGATAATGAAATAGAAACCAATATTTGAATAATCGGAGTTGCTAAATTACTAGTGGCTTCAAGTTTTAAATTTTGATTTTTATTGGATGCGTTGGCAGCAAAAAATCTATCTTTTTCATACTTCTCAGCATTAAATGACTTTATTTCAAGGTTGCCGTCAACAGCTTCAGAAGCAAGATGGGTGACGTCGCCCATTGCGGTTTGTATCGTTTTGGCTAATTTTCTTAACCTACGCCCTGCAATATAAACAATTAGCGCTATAAATGGCGTGGTAATTAATAATAATAATGTTAACTTCCAATTTAAAGTAAGCATATATGCAAGCAAGCCAATTAAAAGAAACCCTTCTCTTATAAATGTTTTAATTGCGTTCGAAGCAGCACCTGAAACTTGAGTTGTAGTAAAAGTAATTCGATTAATCAGCTGTCCTGATTGATTCTTGTCAAAGAAATTTTTAGGCAAATTGATTAATTTTGAGAAAAGCTCAGATCTGAGATCATGAACAATCCCAAACCCTACTCTCGACATAAAATAGTTACCTATAAAGAACCCTGCACCCCTACCAACAGCAATAAAGATAAGAGCTAAAACTAGATAAATACTAAAATCTTCTTGTTCAGAATTAATGTATTCAATGATTCTTCTGATCCATTCAACGGCAGCAATGTCAGCAGATGCAAAGAGAATAAAACCAAAGATGCTTAAAACAAAAGAAAATTTAAACCTAAGGGTGTACGTAAATAATCTTCTTAAAGGGTCCATAGTTAATTAGTATAAGTTTTAATCTGAATATTTTGGAATCCAAGGGCTTGCAGACCATCCATTAAACTTATAATCCATTCATGAAATACTTTTTTTTCAATTGATAGAACAATCACCTCTTCGCGAGAAAAAGTTGCTGCAACCCCTGCAAGCAATTTATCAATGTCTGCCATAGTAAATTCTTGGTTATTGACTACAAATACCCCAGATTCTAATAAGATAATATTTTGTGAGTTATTAACGAGGGATGATGAAAATGACTCTGATTGCGGCAGATCAAGAGTTAGATATTGGTTTGTTTCAATTTTTGAAGTCACAACAAAAAAAATAACAAGCAAAAAGACAATATCAATTAGAGGGGTAATTTCAACCGAAAGACTTCGCTGTGAATTCTTGTAAAACTTCATTTTTTATATAGAAAGTCTAAAAAAATTGAAGTGTTTGCCTGCAAAATAGATAAAAGAACTAAAGTTTTTTGCTCGAAGTATCGATAAAAAACTATGGCTGGTACAGCGATAATTAAACCAAATGCAGTGGTTATAAGAGCTTCTGAAATTCCGGCTGCAAGTAAATCAGTGTTTGCAGAACCTTGTACATCAATATTGCTAAAAACTGTAATCATTCCAACCACTGTTCCTAGAAGGCCCAATAAGGGACTAATGCTAGCAATTGTGCTTAGCATTGCTAAGTTTCTTTCTAGTAGCAATTTAATTTCAGAGGCTTTTTCCTCAGCCTTAATTTCTACAAACTCCCTAGGTTCTAATTGATATTGGTAGCAATGTTGGAGCAAATCTCCCAGTTGAGATGTGGCTGCGATTTCCTGTTGATTTTGAGTATGAAAAGAATCTTTTGAAATTAAATTTTGGACCTGCCTTAATAAACCTTTAGGAGCAACCAGCCTTCTTTGCAGGAACCAAAGTCTTTCTAGAACAATAGAAATAAGCAAAATAGAACAAACTAGCAAGGGCCAAATAAACCATCCACCAGAGATTAATAAATTATTCATATTAAACTGACTTTAAATCTCCATTCTCTATACGAAATACAGCGTCTAGTTTACCAGCATAATTTAAATCATGAGTTGCAATGACGATACCAAGATTGTGGTCCTTTGCTAATTTTATAGTTAAATCTTGAATTACCTCAGCATTATCCTGATCTAAATTGCCGGTTGGCTCATCCATTAATACAAAATTTGGTTCATGCACTACCGCCCTAGCTATCGCAACTCTTTGTCTTTCTCCTCCCGAAAGCATATATGGATATTTGTTTTGCAATTCAATAATTCCAAGTTCGTCAAAAATTTGAAATATTTTTTTAGAATTTTCTTCGATTTTATTATTTTTGGCTATCTTGAAAACTAAACTGCAGTTCTCAAAAGCAGTTAGATCATCAAGTAAGTAGTGAAATTGATACGCATAACCAAATAATTTATTTCTCATTAAAGAGAAGTTTTTTGCATTATTAGATAAAAGATCAACGTCATTATAAAAAATATTCCCTGCATCTGGATGCTCCAAACCAGCAAGTATTTGCAAGAGGGTTGTTTTGCCGCTACCAGATGAGCCTATGACGCCAATGGTTTGGCCCTCTGAAATAGTCATAGATATTTCTGACAGAACCTCGGAGGTATGACCTCCGGAGCTGAAAGATTTACAAATATTTGAAGCTATAAGCCTATTCATGACGCAGTATGGTTACAGGTTTCAATTTGGCTGCTCTAACAGCTGGAAAGTATGAAAATACTAGGCTCATCGCTACAACAGAAATACATATGTTGATGAGTTGGGATATCCTAAATTCATAGGGGAAATAATTTATAAAATAACTATCCATCAGGCTTCTATTGCTAAGATTTTCTATAATATTAATAAGTTGATCTATGTTAGGCGTAACTGCAATTCCCACTAACAATCCAATGAATGTACCTAGCAGACCGATAATTAAGCCCAAATTAAGAAAAATAAAGGTTAGTTGATTTTTAGAAGAACCCATTGTTTTTAAGATAGCTATTTCTTTTTCCTTTGTTTTAACTGTCATCACTATCGTTGAAAGAATATTAAATGCTGCAACAGTAATAATTAAAAAAAGCATGAGGCTGATTAGTCTTTTTTCTAATTTAATTGCTTGAAACAATGTGCCGTGCGTTTGTTGCCATGATGTGAAGTAATAATCGCCTTGATCTAAAGTTGGCTGAGTTAAAATATTAAATCCAATTGAATTGACTGAAAATAAATCATTAGTCTTCACCCTAATCCCTTGAGTTGTATTTCCTGAAAAGTTTAAAATATTTGCAGCTAAATCATGATGAATTAATACCAATGATTGATCTAATTCTGCCTTTAATTCAAATATTCCAACCACTTCTAGAGATAAAGTTCGTGGAAATGTGCCTAATATAGAAGAGCGCAAATTTGTTGTAGTAATATTTACAAAATTACCGATATCAACTCCTAAATATCTAGCTAGCCAGGAGCCAATGATGACACCTTGTTTTTCTGAAATTTCATCCAATTTTCCACTAATTATGTATTGAGGAAGTATAGACATTGAATTTTCAAGCTCTGGTTTGATACCAGTTACAAAAACGCCTCTTGATCTATTATTAGCGCTCATTAAACCTTGAGTTTCAATATAAGGGGTTGCGCCTATCACATCATCAGAATTTTTTATCTTATCAATGATCTCATCATAATTTTCAAGGGATTCATCTGATCGGATAACTAATTGTGGAACGACTCCGAGAACTCTTGTTTGTAGTTCTTTCTCAAAACCATTCATAACGGATAAGACTATAACCAGCGCAGCAACACCTAGCGCGAGTCCAGCTATGGCCATTAGTGATGTGAAGGATGCAAAGGCGCCCTTCTTTGATCGAAAATACTTGTAGCCCAAGTAAATAGGCAAAGAGGTCATAGCAATTAGGTTAGTTGCTTGAGAACCTTTTCAATATCGCCCTTGTATGGGGGGCGGATTGCAGATAATAATTTATCAAATCTTGAGCCTAGTTGCTTGTAAACAGCTTTTGCGTTGCTGAAAGTCTTAAAGCCCTCTTCACCATGATAGCTACCTATCCCCGATGGACCAACACCACCAAAAGGAAGATCCTCTTGCTGTATATGGCCTAATACATCATTTACAGTAACGCCACCTGATGAAGTTCTAGAAAGGACATGCTCTTCTTCATTTTTATTAGAGCCAAAATAATACAACCCTAAAGGCTTATCATTTTCATTGACATAAGAAATTGTCTCATCAATATTTGTAAATTCTTTCACAGGAAGTAAGGGACCAAAAATTTCTTCTTTCATGATTTCCATATCATCAGTGGGATTCATTACAAGTGTAGGAGGTATCTTAAAAGCTTCCTGTTGAGAGAAATCTTCATTTGCAGGATTAATTTCATCAATCTCAGCACCTTTTTCCCTTGCATCACTTAATAGCCCCTGTAATCGATCAAAATGTTTTTGATTAATAATAGATGTGTAATCATCGTTATGTTTTAAATCGGGATAAAAATCAGCAACTGCTTCTTTCATGTTTGAAACAAGTTCATCTTTTTTATCTGAATGCACCATTACATAATCTGGAGCCAGGCAAATTTGACCAGCATTCATGGTTTTACCCAGCATTATTCTTTTGGCTGCTATAGCACTATCAGCTGTATTGCTAACAATGACAGGTGACTTACCACCTAACTCAAGTGTTACTGGTACTAAATTCTCAGCAGCAGCCTTCATAATATGTTTTGCAACAGCACCGCTACCTGTGTAAAGAAGATGGTCAAATTTTTGCTGTGTAAATGTTGCACCAACATCCGGGCCACCCAAGATAGTGGCAAACTCCTCTTCATCAAAAACTGTGTCACATAACTCCTTCATTAAATTAGAGGAATGTTCAGTATATTCACTAGGTTTGTGCATAATTTGGTTACCAGCAGCAAAAATAGATGCTGCAGGAGAAAATGTTAGGAACATCGGGAAATTCCATGGGGAAATCATTCCTACGGTTCCAAGGGGCTCATAAGCAACAGAAGCTTTTGCACCTAAAAGACCAAGCGGAAAGTTTGGTTTTCTCTTCGATCCCGCCATCCATTTTTTTAAGTTTTTCTTGGCATATTCGATGCTTGGAATAATAGTGTAAACATCGGTTGCCATGGATTGATTCTTCGATCTAACGCCAAAATCTTCGTTTAACGCATCAACAATTTTATAACGATTATCCATCACTAAAGTTTTCATGCGATTTAATCTATCGATTCTTAATTCATAAGAAGGCGGTCCATTTTTTACAAAAAAAGCTTTTTGTTTTTTTAGAATTGCTTCTATTTGTTGATATTCCATTTCTACTCCTACTTCTTTAAAAAAGTTATTTTATCAGTCTATCAGTTAAAGATTGCTCATGGACACGTAATTATTATCATGTGGATCTTTTTTGTTTGTCTGAATCATTGGTTTTCTTTATCATACTTCTAATATCAGACCAATCATCTTCTGACATTTTTGATAGTTGCGAAAAGGTTCCTCCACCTGAGAGATACTGGGCTCCATCAAGCGCTATTGTTTGACCGGTTAAATACTCGCAGCCATCTGCCATTAAAAAGGTGGCTAAATTTTGCAGTTCACTCATTTCACCCACCCTACCCATTGGGATGGTGCTCATAGAGCTAGATTCATCATCTAATGCTCCCTTTGGACTCAATCTTGCCCATGCTCCTTCAGTAGGAAATGGCCCTGGTGCAATTGCATTTACTCTAATACCCTTAGGACCCCATTCTACCGCTAGAGACTTTGTCATAGTGTGGAGAGCTGATTTCGACATAGCTGAAGGAACAACGAAGGGAGAACCTGTCCAAACCCATGTAGCAAGTATCGAAATAATCGAACCTTTAATATTTTGCTCTAACCATTTTTTACCAACTGCATTGGTAACATAGAAAGTGCCATGAAAAACTATGTTTGCTATGGCATCAAACCCTCTTGCTGATAAATCTTTTGTAGGAGAAATGAAATTACCAGCTGCGTTGTTAACTAGTCCATGAAGTGGGCCTGCTTCAAATATAGAGTCTATAAAATCTTCTACATCTTGAGGAGATCGAATATCAAGAGGTTGATATTGAATTCTTGTCCCATATTTATCCTCAAACTCATTAGCTGTTTCCTCAAGAACGCTCTCTCTTCTCCCGCAAATAACGACATCAGCACCATGTTGAATATAATGCTCAGACATCTCTTTACCGAGCCCAGTTCCTCCGCCAGTAACTAATATCTTTTTTCCTTTTAGAATATCTTCTTTAAACATTTCGAACCTTATTTTGAGTTAGTTATATCAATGATAGCTTGAACCCAAGCATCTGAAAAATTTAATGAAGGAACGTAGTCCAATCTATCGCCTCCAGCCTCAATAAAAAGCTCTTGATATTCATCACCTATCTCAATTACGGTTTCTAAGCAATCAGCAGTGAAAGCTGGAGAAAAAACAAGAACTTTCTTGATGCCTTGAGCTGGCATAGCCTTTAAAACATTATCTGAGAAAGGCTCAAGCCAATTATTTGTTAAACGAGATTGAAAAGTAACTTCGTATTTATCTCTATGAAGTGATAATTTTTCTGCTATCAGCTTTGAAGTTTCATAGACTGTAGCTTTATAACAATAATGATTTTCTTTATTAATTTCATGCTCACAATTCTTTCCATCACATTGATTATCTTGATATACCTTATCTACTTGTGAGTTAGGCAATCCATGGTAGCTAAATATCACTTTGTCATATTCAGCAAAATTAAAATCTTTTGCCGCATCCACCCAAGCATCAATAAATGATGGGTGGTCATAATATTGCGAAATGAATTTAAAGGAAGGTATTACCCACTCTTTAGAAAGTCTCTTGGTCACTTCTTCAAAGACACTGCCTGATGTTGCTGAGGCATAATGTGGAAAAAGAGGCAAAATAACTAGCTCAGATGGATTGGATAGCTTTATTTTGTCTAATGCTTCCTGGATGCTTGGTTTTTGATAACGCATTGCATAAAAAACAGTATATTTATTTTGCTTTTGATTTAATTTATTGGTTAATTCTTCAGTGTTTTTAAGGAGTGGAGACACTCCATCAGAAAGATTCCAAAGTTTTTTATAAATCTTGCCAGAGCTAAAAGATCTAATGGGGCAAATAATTAATGTTACCAGTATGAACCTTAAAAAATATGGAACATCAATCACCCTTCCATCCATCAAGAACTCTCTTAAATATCTGAAAACATCAAAGTAGGAAGTGGAATTTGGGGTTCCTAAATTAATCAGTAATAGCGCTGGTTTGTTCATGATCTCTCAATAGTGGGTGACCTATTATAAATAATAAGGAAATAAAACACAGAGACGCACTAAAAAAATATAAATACTGAGGTCCAAGTTGATATATGGGCATTGCAACTATTGGGGTTAAAACATGGCCTATGGGTATAACTGAACCTAAATACCCTGCTGCTTTACCCTGGTTGTCTGGTGTTTGAGCCAATGAGAGGGAAGATGCATTTGCCGGTCTAAACATGCCTCCGCCTAATCCATTGATCGTCATAGCCAGATAAAACATGGCAATTGAGGTTGATAATGCGGCCATGATGTATGAAATACCAATCAAAAAAGTACCGTACATGAGCAATTTATTGTTTGTAATCGGCTTTAAATCAGTAAAAATATATTGGCTTACAACTGTTGAAATGGAAAGAACAACAAAAGTTAAGCTTATAACCAATGGCAAGTCCTTCTGATCATAAAAGATATCTGTTACAAAGAACCCTATAGACTGAAGCAATGATGCTTGACACAAAGATGACAATGCCGCAATTAATAAGAATGGCCAGACGCTCTTGTCTTTATAAGAGATTTTTGAATTAAATTTTGTAGCGCTCTCTTTGGCATTGGTGCTTTTAGGAAAACTAACTAGAATACCTATAGCTGCAATAAAACCACAAAATGCAAAACAATAAAAAGGCAGGCTCTTTGAGTATAAAAATAAAAAGCCACCTATCATAGGTCCCATTATCGTTCCAATCAAAAAACTTGATTCAAGTCTTGCAAATTTTTTAGTTCTTTTAGATCTATCCGTTACATCAGCCATGTATGCAAAAGCTGCAGGCCTAGTTGCAGAACCAATTAAACCATTAATTAATCTACCTAATATCAACAAGGGCAATAGATAGACGAGATCTAGGATATTTTGCTCAACAAGAAATAGAGGAGTAATTAATGCAATGATAGATACTGAGTAGCCTATTAAACCTATTACAGCAATATTGCGCCTCCCAAACTTATCAGATGCTCTTCCCCAAGAAGCACTGGTTAATGCCCAGGCAACGGCAGAAATTGAAAAGATTGTAGAGGTCTCAATTACAGATAAACCTAAATCTCTAGCCAATGGAGGAACCAAAACAAAAGCAAAGGATTGACCTAAGCCAACAGAAAATAACCCAAACTTTAACCAGGTTGTGGGATTATACAATTTTGGATATGCCAACAGCCTCACGCAATTTTTTCACTAGCTCTTGAGCTTGAGGTCGAACTTTACGAGCACCATCTGCAAATAAATCATTTAATAAATCTGGCTGATTCTGTAATTCAGAATATTTTTCTCGAATAGGTAAAATTTCATTGTTAATAACTGCAAATAATTCTTTTTTAACATCACCCCACCCAATGCCGTCTTCATAGGATTGCCTTAAATTATTAATCTGGTCATCAGAACCAAAAAAAGTATAAAGTTGAAAAAGTGTGCAGCCTTCAGGATCTTTTGGATCGCCAGGCTCTAAAGAATTTGTGACAATCTTTGCAATAGATTTTTGCAACACTTTCTCGGTTGATAAAAATGGAATGATATTGTTATAGGACTTACTCATTTTTCTACCATCAATACCAGGTACTGAAATTTCGTGTTGAATCAGTGCCTCTGGTAGATTCAGTAAATTTGAATAGGTATGGTTAAACTTACCAGCAATATCTCTAGCCATTTCCATGTGTTGGGCTTGATCTGGTCCAACAGGGACATGAGTGGCATTGAATATTAATATATCAGCGGCCATTAGAACCGGGTATGAAAATAAACCCATGTTAATTGCCTTATCTTCATCGCTATTAGTTTTGATATTTTCAGCAACAATAGCTTTGTATGCATGGGCTCTGTTTAATAGGCCTTTTGCAGCACTACAATTAAGAATCCATGTTAACTCATGAACTTCAGGTATATCGGATTGCCTGTAGAAATTAGATTGCTGGGGATCCAAACCAGATGCTAACCATGCCAATGCAACATTTTTAACACTTGCCTCTATATCAGACGGATTGGTTTGTTTTATCAGCGCATGATAGTCTGCTAAAAAAAAGTATGAGTCGTTATCAGGAGCAACTAATTTAAGTGCAGGCTTTATAGCGCCCAAATAATTTCCAATGTGAGGAGTACCAGTTGTTGTAATTCCTGTTAAAATTCTTTTTCTCATTTAAGGATAATTATAAACATCAAAAGAAACTATTGTGGAAACTCATAAAATTTTATTTGAATCATTAGACAAAGCAGAAAAACATTTTGAAGCTGGAGAAATTCGTTTAGCTCAAAAACTTGTAAATGAAGTCTCAAGGACTATGAAGGCTGAAGGCAAAGTTTCAAATAAACTCAGGCATCGATTTAATTTCATGTCTGCTCAATCTAGATATTTTAATGATATTTCTTCTTTTGCAACAAACCCAAAAAGAAATGAAATCATTAAAGAAATTGAAGCCTTGATAGAAACACCTCATCAAAACCCGAAACAGCAAGCCAATGAAATACATGGACTTCAGACCAAGTGGCAGCTTCTAGACCAATCCTCTAAGCCTGCTGGCAGAGAGCAATGGATCACTTTTAAAAATCTTACAGATAAAGCATGGGAGCCATGCGCTCAATATTATGAGGAATTAAAAGCTATTAAGATAGCTAATGCCAAGGAAAGAGAAAAAATCATACAAACATTAATTCAATACACTAATGATAACTCTGATAAATGGCCTGGATTGATTGAAATGAGTAGATTTTTAAGTAAAACATTCCAAAATTGGCAAAGTTATGCTCCCGTTCTTGATGAAGACTTCTCCAAACTTAAAGCTGCTTATCAGGATGCAAAAAAGCCAATCAATGACGCTATAAAAAAACAGGAGATGAGAAACTATAAAATCAAAGAATCTTTAATCGAAAAGGTCAAACTTATTGATGATGATGATACTCAAGCATGTATACAAAAATTTAAAAGAATAAAGCGAGAGTACCAAGATGCTGGGCCAGCTGGGAAAAAAAGTGAGCCAGTTCTATGGAAAAAATTAAATGAAGCAGCTGATAGATTTTTCGAAGCTGATAAGGCTCTGGTAAATAATGAGCTTGAGGTGATAAAAAAGCTTGGTGCTGAATTACAAACTGATGAGAGTTCAATTCATGATATAAAAAATAAACTAACTGAACTTAATAAAACAAGAAAATCTCCAGAGTTTAGTAAACTCCAGAAGGCTATTAAAGCTCATGAAGCTAAAAAAATTGAACAGATAAATGCTGAAAAAATAAAAGTTTATCAGGAGCTAATGACTCTTTTGGAAACAGAAGATGAAAACCATCTATCTATCCACAATGAAATATTCAAAACTTTAAAAAAGCCTCTATATGCTGGCGATAAAGATAAGCTTCTCGAAATTACAGTAAAACTAGAATTAATAGCGAAAATTGACCCGCCAGCTGCCGACAAAGCTGTGAAACAAATATTAGCTTTAGAAATGCTTCAGAATAAGTTCTCGGGCACAAAAAGCACAAATGAAGAAATCAAAGATTTGATAATTGCCTTTATCAATAATTTACAATCTAAAAAAATTAATGCTGTTGAAACGAAGCTCTGGAAAAGAGTCAATGAAGCAATTAAAAACCTTGCTGATCAGCTTCCTTAGGTTTTAATACATTCATCCACTTATCAGATTTAAACCTAGCCACATATAAGACTCCTTTGACAACATAATCAGCAACCAGTGTTGAAAAAATAATCTCAATCCTTGCATCCAATAAAAAGAAAATTACAGCAAGGAAAACTCTAATAAAAAGCAAGCATGTCAAAGTAATAACAAGGGGAGTTTTGGTATCTCCAGCCCCTCTTAAAGCGCCGCCTAATGAAAACTCTATAGCCATTAAAGGTTGCATTGAACCCAGCAGCCAAATAAAAATAACCGTTAAGCGAACAACCTCATCATTATCAATCATGAATCTTGCCAAAGGTTCTGCAAGCAAGATGATAATGATGCCAAAAAAGGTCATAGAGATAATGGATAGTCGCATGGCACCCCAACCAGCTCGCCTTGCTTGATCTTTGTTTTTAGCTCCAAGGTGTTGACCAACTAGAGTTGCTCCAGCAATTGAAAACCCAAATCCAATAACAAATGAAAATGAAAGTATTTGCACTCCAATCCCATAGGCTGCATAAGCCTCAGTGCCATAATATGCAACTAAAATAAGAAATGCTGTAATGCCTATCTGGAAAATTATCTGCTCAAAGGCAGCAGGCAAGCCAACATTAAATATTTGCTTTACTCTCTCAATATCCAGATTAAATATAGAAAAATATTTCACTGGCAGTTGATTGGAAAGCCAGCACACTATTAACAATGAGGTACCTATAATAAACGAAACACCATTTCCATAAGCAGCACCAACAACTCCATAATTTGGAAATCCAAGCCATCCATTAACAAAAACTAACATGAAAAATATTGCGAATAAATTCATGATAAAACCAATAATTAATGGGGTTTTAACATCACCAACTGCTCTCAACGCAGTTATTAGACCTAAACCACATCCAAATGCGACATAAAATGGAGAGATGGCTTTAAGGTAAAGCTCAGATAAAATAAGGGCTTGGCCTTTTAATCCAAAGAACTTAACCAGAGGCTCAGCAAATTGCCAAATTAAAGCAGAAGAGATCAATGATAATAAAAGCACCAATTGAACTGTTCTAGTAATGAATATGCCGGCTTCTAACTTATCATCAGCTCCCCAGTTTCGAGCAATCAATGCTGTTGAACCTGCTAAAACTCCAGTAAGAACTGCTTGCAAAATGAATGTTACTCTTTGACCTGTTACAGCGGCTGCTATTGCATCAGGACCAAGATTGCCAACAATTTTTATAGCAACAATTGAGCTTGTTGCATAGAAAAGATTCGTAATTATGGATGGCCAAGCAAGCGTCCATACACCCATTGAGCCTCTCGGGATTTTTGCTCCCGCATCTAAAACTTCCAAATATTAAGACTCCTTGATTGAGCCAAGATAAATGACTCCAAACAGAAGAGTCATTGAGAATGCTACCAGGGGTGTATCCTGTGATTTAAGAATTTTATTTCTAAAAATTATGCACTCAATCAAATGGGCGATAAGCAATAAATAAAAAATACCTGAAGCCAGATAAAAAAACCAGCCATTAAAAGGCTCAAATAAATTCACAATACCAAAAGCCCAAAGTGCTAATGTAATGATATGAGGAGCCTTCACATTAACCTCATAAAAATATAAATGGTTTTACTTTGGAAGAGCTTTGATCTAAAAAAGAAAACGCTGTTGGTTTAGTTAAGCCTATACTTTTCGTTGACTTGAAGTTTTTAATAAATTTATTCATTGATAGTTAGTATAAAACCTAGTTATAAAATTACCTAACCTCTAATTTTGATAAGATATTTTCATGCTTCTTTCGATCAATGCCATATAAAGAAAATATCCCAAATGGAATGATCATCAAAAAAGCAACAAAGGGGCCTTGAACCATAGCCAAATTGAAAACTTGATCAGAAGTTGGAAGTACCTCAGATCCTCTCGGGAAACCAATCAGCTCTAACGCTAGACCTGCCACAAGTATTCCCAATCCAGTATTGAGCTTACCTATTAATGAGCTAGATGCATACATCAAACCTTGTTGGCCAATTTTACTATCAAGCTCAACCTCATCGCTAATATCACCCAGCATTGATTCTCGAACAATTGCGCTTGATGATAGGCAGGTATTAGCAATATATATAAACGGAGCTAATGTAAAAAATAAATTCCAAGACCCAGCATCTGGAATTAAATTATTTAAAAATAAAAAAATTGGTATAGGTGGGATAAGAGCTGCGATTGCTATTGCTATTAATAAAATGGATCTTTTCTCAATGTGTAAAACTAGTCTAGGAACTATCAAGAAAGCAGTCAAAGTTGATAATGCATAAATCCCTAGAAATGCAGCAATCATAATTGATTTAAACTCCCAGAAATAAGTATTCATATATAGTTGGAGTGAGCTATTTAAGCCCCAACCCACAGCAATAAATAAATACCCAAAGAAAAAAATTAAGAACGATTTATTTTTTAATGCAATGTAAATTTGAGAAATAATTAATTTTAAATTGAATGATGCTTTAATGTTTGATGAACTATTACTGTATTTTAAAGTGCCAAAGTAAGTTATGAGCACAGAAATACACATTAAGATCGTGCCAGTCATACCAAAATAAATCCACGGTTCTGGGTTTTGCGTGCCAGGAATATATTCAGGGGTATCTTTGAAGAAAACTGTGTAAGCCAATAAAGCATTGAATAAGCCCCCCGCCCAACCAAACATTTCTCGCGCAGCAAATATCGAGGTTCTCTCATCATAAGAGCGTGACATCTCGCTGCCAAGAGACCTATGAGGAACATCAAAAACAGTCATTCCTAGTCTTGTCATGGCGGTAAAAGCGAGCATCCAGAAAAATAATTGCTGTTGTGTTAACTCCCAAGAAGATTGAATTGAAAACAGCATAAAATAAGACAACCCCATCGGGATGATGCCTAAAAGAAAATAAGGATGCCTTCTGCCTAATCTATGATTTGTTCTATCTGAAATGGCTCCCATGAAAGGATCGGTAAATGCATCAATCAGTAAAGCAATAAAAATTGCAAGGCTAGCCAGGGCTGGACTCAATCCAATAACATTAGAGTAGAAAAATAAAAGAAAAAAAGTAAAACCATCTGTTTTGACGCCATTGGCAACAGCTCCAGAGGCATATAAAAATTTTTCTTTAGTCTGAATCATGAATGTAGATATTGTAATGGGTGGCAGAAGTTATATGATTTTTTATATTAAGAATGTTCTCTTAGAAATACCATGAAGCTCTTTTGAAACTTAGCATATGCTTCTTCATCTAAAAGATGGCCCATGCCATCAATAATTTGCAGCTCACTTGATGTAATTAATTCATGTGCAGAAATAGCATTTTTTACTTTTATTAATGGATCAATATCGCCATGAATAATTAATGTAGGGGAATTAATTGATCTTAATAACTCTTTTCTATTTTTAGATCCAGTAATTGCAGCCATCTGCCTAAGAAAACCGCCATCGTCCCCGCCCCGTTTTATATAAGCCCTCATATTGTTTCTAAATTGAGGCGTGTCATAGTTTTTGCCCGGAGTGCCGATCATCTCAAATAGTTTAATAGACTGATCAATTCTGTTTTCAATATCATCTTTGGCTGTAGACCTCTTCAATAACTGCTGAGTAACCTTAAACTTAGGGCCGTTAAAAGGGTTGGGTGTTGAGGCGGTTGATGAAATCATGGTAAATGATTTAACTCTATTTTGGTTTTGAGCCACTAATACCTGAGATATCATTCCTCCCATTGACATGCCTAATATATGAGCAGAATCAATTTTTAAATGATCAAGAACTGCTAACCCATCTGCAGCCATATCTTCAATCGTATATTCAGAGTTGATGGGAAGAAATAAAAAATATTTTAAATAATTTATTACCTGAGAAGGTTGAGAAGAAAATCGCGTGGATAAGCCGACGTCACGATTATCAAAAACTATCGGCCTAAAATTATTTGCTTGTAAATCCTCAATGAGAAACTGAGGCCATAATGTAAGCTGAGCCCCTAGACCGGTGATGAGTAGAATAGGCCTTCCATCGATCGGACCGTAATCTCTGTAAGCAATTTCAATGGCATCATTTTTTGCGATACCCTCTTGATAGGAAAAAACAGAGGAGCAAAAAACAAAAACTAATAAAATTGGAAGTTTACTTAACATAAGCTTCAGCTCTTATTTTTACATTATTTCTTATAGCACCCCAAAATAGAGGGATATCAAAATTATGTAGATCTCCACCATTAGCAAATCTTTTGATTTTATCAATTAAGGGGCCTCTGGTTTCAAGCAAAAAATTATTAGAAATTCTTGACTCAAAATCTAATCCACTAATAGCGTCAATAGAAAGCTTAGAGTAGGTATTTTTTGTTGCATGATAATCTGCCAGTGAGAGCTTGTCTGATTTTAGTCTAATTGAAATATTATTAGGATCATTCACCCAATCATGCTGATGATTCCAAGAAAATGGATTTTGACAAACAATAGATTGCTCCATTGGCTCTAATATCCACCCATCAGAAGTTCTAAATAGTGATTTAGCCCTGCTTCGACTAAAACCTTCAATCCCAGTGCACCAGGAAATTATGGACTTATGATCAATAGCAGATTTAGAGATGGATAGGTCAGGATACATCTCATTAAAATATTTCGTAGGCAGTATGTAGCCTATTAAGTAGGCGGCTACAAAGTTTTTATAGGCATCAGTTTGGGATATATATTCATTGATTAATCGTTGACCATGCAAAGCTCCTTGACTGTGACCTGCAATAAAAAAGGGTTTTCCATGATTATGCTTTGTTAGATACAAACTAAATGCATCCGCTATATCAGAATATGCTAAATCTAGCGCATTGGATCCATTATTAGACTTAATATCAAAAAATGAATAATAAGTTGCTTGCCTGTAGTAAGGGGCATACACATTGCAAGTTTTCGAGAATGCAGATGCTTGTGTTGCTAAATGGCTACCAGTTCTTTCATAAGCAGCCGATGTATTGTCAATGGATGAATTCCATTGTTTTCCAAAATATCCTGTTGGATGAATGAAGAAAACATCAAACTCTTTATTGTTCTTTTGTGGCACTTCATCAGGAGACAAGTTATGAAACCCATCCTTATCTGGCAATGCTGCCCAGTTTGAGAGATTTAAATAATTAGGTTTTTCTGGATTGGTCTGAGAAGAAAATTCATACTCAGGCTTTAGACTTTGTATAAATTCTAAATTATTTTTCCATGGGCTATGTTTTTTTGTCATGAAACTATAGTTTTAGGAATTTATTAGTAGCTGAAGCCGTTGCAACCAATACGTCATCTTGATGCAATTTGGCAGATGTGAAAGAGATGCTCTTTCCAATTTTATTGATGTATGCGGAGGCAGTATATTGCCCAGGAGTTCCTGGAGCCAAAAAATTAACATTTATATTCAGAGTCAACGGGTTATATTCTCCGCTAGTTTGATAGATCAATAAATGCGCCATACAAGTATCGAGCATTGCTGTAATAAAGCCACCTTGGACAAAGGCACCATTCGAATGAGTAAGCTCTTCACCAATATCAAAACTCATAGTCATTGTTTCATTTGCTGAATTGTAATTGGCATTGTCAGCTCCGAGTATTGAGAGAAATTTGGGTGGCTTGGTTAGATCTATTTTAGAAGATGTCATAAAGGACTGATTGTAATAGAATGAATAATTATAAATTATAGGTGAAATTAATGAGAATCCTCATATCCATAGTAGTATTTTTTTTCGTGAGTGAGCAATTAAATGCAAACTCCCTTGATACAGATGACATAAAGAAAATTACAACCCATTTTAATGCCTATGTTGATAATGGAAGCCTTCCCAATATTTCAATTTTAATTAAAAAAGATAATACAGAAATTTATCGTCACTCTCATGGGTTTGCTGATATAGAGCAACAAATTAATGTTAGTGATAAAACGATTTATAGAATTTACTCAATGACAAAACCGGTCACGGGCGTTGCTATCATGCAGTTAGTTGAAAATGGCCAATTAAGGTTAAATGATAAAGTTTCAAAATACATTCCGGCTTTTAAAAATACTCAAGTGATCAATCTCGAGTTTCAAGATTATGTTGTAAGCCCAAGAGAGAGATCACAATTAGAGATCTATTAACCCATACCAGCGGTTTAACTTATAGCTGGGCAGGAGAAGGTCCTGTAAATCAAATTTATAGAAAATATAATATTAGGCCCTATTATTTTGGCGCCCTTGATGCTGCCTTAAATAAATTTCCCGGTGACACCTGCCAATTTGCAGCAGCTGCTGCAACTGCACCACTTCTCCATAATCCAGGTGAAAAATGGTCATATGGTATTAACATGGACATTTTAGGTTGTGTGGTGGAAGTTATCTCCAAGATGACATTTGCCGAATATTTACAAAAAAATATCTTTGATCCGCTTAATCTAACCAGCATTGGTTTTTCAGTTAAGCCAAGTGAGGCTGATCACTTTACCACTCTTTATACCTCGGGAGCATTTTCGAGGGATGGTGAAGTTGTTGCAGCATCAGGGCTCAATAAATCCGAATTGATGTTTTCTAAAGAGCTCAGATCTATTGATGCATATGATAAATCACCATACTTAAACAATTCTTCAAAATTATATGATGGAGGATCTGGTCTAGTTTCAAACATTGATGACTACAGTAAATTTGCTGAGATGCTCTTAAATGGTGGAGTTTTGAATGGGGTGAGAATTCTTAGCCAAGCCTCTGTAGATTTGATGGCAAGGAATCATCTTTCGGATGAAATTCTTTCAGACGGAGCAGCATTTGGGCTAGAGGGTGTTGGCATGGGTTTAACAGTTGGGACTGTGATGGATCCTGGATTAGCAGGAACTTATTCCGTTGAGGGAGAATTTTTTTGGGGAGGAGCTGCAAGTACTATCTTCTGGGTAGACAGGAAAAACAATGTTACTGCCACCATGATGACTCAATACATGCCATCAGATAAGTACCCATTACGAGAAGAGCTTAAAACTTTGTTGTATTCTGGTTTAAGCAATTAATCATTCATAACTAGCCCAACAAGCTTTATCCATATTATAGTTAATCAAACTCTAGGAGACTTCGAGAATTATTGACTGATATCTACCAATGTCCCAGACTTCGGGTTATTGATAAGTTGAGTTATTTTTGATGTTAAAATATTTAGATCACAAATGATGCTGGCGGAGAGACAGGGATTCGAACCCTGGAAACCCGCGAAGGTTTGCTGGTTTTCAAGACCAGTGCATTCAACCGCTCTGCCATCTCTCCGTTCCTTTGGTTAAAGCATTTTATATGCTTTTA
>Ga0255766_10000529_pt1 | contig 34704 bp, 29 predicted proteins | sample 071ome_23_FD_179966 | JGI IMG/M metagenome (GOLD analysis project Ga0255766, IMG submission 179966) | Coastal salt marsh microbial communities from the Groves Creek Marsh, Skidaway Island, Georgia - 071403BT metaG (version 2) | ecosystem: Environmental > Aquatic > Marine > Intertidal zone >...
AGCAGCGGCTCGCCGTTAACACAAATCAAGCCCTTGGGTTTGAAGCCCAGACGACTGCCTGCACCCGCGGCCAGCACCACCGCCCCAACGTGCAGGCGACGGGCGGTACATTGTCCCGGGGTGCAGTCATCCATCAGCACACCCTCTGTGTCGCGCGAGACTCAAACCATGGTCGCTCCAATCCGAGGCGCACCGGCGTCACATCACCATCCGCCGGACATCTGCCAGCAGCGCGATGAGGGCTGACAGGAATCGCCCGCCATCTCCGCCGTTGACCACCCGATGGTCATAGGACAGGGCAAGGGGCAACATACTGCGGGGCTGGAATGCCGCCCCATCCCAAACAGGCTGGATTGCCGCTCGACCCACACCCAGAATGCCGACTTCCGGCGTATTGATGATCGGTGTGAATCCGCGCCCGCCAATAGCGCCGAGGCTGCTGACAGTGAAAACGCCGCCCTGCATTTCGTCTGGCTTCAGTTGCTTGTCACGCGCCTTGGCCGCCAACGCTGTGATTTCTGACGCCAGCGTCCAGATCGACTTTTTGTCAACATCTCGAATCACTGGCACCACCAAACCTCCCGGCGTATCCACCGCCATACCGATGTGGCAGTAGTCCTTCATCACCAGCGTCTCGCCGCCATCTGCCAACGAGGCTTTGAGTTTGGGGTGATCTGCCAGCGCCAAGGCGCACGCCTTGATGATAAATGGCAAAGGCGAGAGGCGCAGACCGCGCTGCTCCGCCTCGGCTTTCAGCGCTTTGCGGAACTGCTCTAAATCACTGATGTCCGCATCATCAAATTGAGTCACATGGGGAACATTCAGCCATGAGCGCACCATGTTACTCGCCGTCAATTTGTCGATGCGTGCTCTGGCCGTGCGCTCCACCGGGCCGAATCGCGCAAAGTCGACCTCGGGCACCGTAGGCAGACCCGCTGATGTCCCCGCAGCAACCTCGGGGCCCGCCAAGGCACGAGCAACGTACTGCTGCAAATCTTCCTTAAGGATCCGGCCCCGGGCACCGGTGCCGCTCACTCTCTCCAGTGCCACACCAAATTCCCGCGCCAATTTGCGCACCGCCGGACCGGCATAAACGGCGCCCCCACCCTCTGTCGGTGGTACCGCGGCGGAGGGCCTGATTGCAGTATCCGCATCATCCTGGGTCGAGCGCTCAGGCGACGCCGAGGCCGTCGCCGGGGCAAGTGCTTCCCTCGCTTGGGCTTCGGTCGCATGGGCATCGGCCTGCGTGCCAGAGGCGCTGCTTGTCGCGGGAGCACTCACTTGCAGGGTGGCAATGACAACACCTTCCTGCACGGTCTCACCTGCACCGACCAGCCACTCAATAATGACGCCTGCCGCGGGGGCAGGCACCTCCATCGACGCTTTGTCCGACTCCAGTAAAACCAGTGAATCCCCTTCCGCCACCATCGTACCCACCGGCACCAATATCTCGACCAGATCGGCACCTTGGTCGCTACCCAAATCCGGTATGCGCACAGGAATGGACGTCACCTCACCCGGGGCAGGACTGGAGGTATTGGTAGCCTCTGCATCCGCCGTCTGCGCTGGGCTGGCGCTGGGCTCAGGTAGCTCTATCGCTTTTTCGGGTTCCGGCTCTGGCGCCACCTGCGCGGGGGTACTCGCCGCACCCTCGGTAGCCAGCACCAGTATCACATCGCCCTCAGAGACGGCGTCACCCACCGCCACCCGCAATTCTGTGACGGTCCCCACCGATGACGCAGGGATTTCCATGGAAGCCTTGTCCGACTCGACCACAATGAGGCTTTGCTCGAGTTCAATCACATCACCAACGGCAACCAATACCTCGACGACTTCAGCGCCTTCGGCACCACCGATATCCGGCACTTTGATTAGCTGTTCAGCCATAGCTAGATTCCTTCTATCGCCGTTACACGCGCATGGGGTTGGGTTTGTCGGCATCAATGCCCCATTGGTTGATCGCCTGCGCCACGGTCTTAATGTCGACCTCGCCGCGGTCTGCCAGCGCCTTCAGCGCCGCCAAAGCAATATGCTCCCGGCTCACTTCAAAGTGCTGCCGTAGCTGCTGGCGGGTATCACTTCTGCCGAAGCCATCAGTGCCCAACACAGTGAATTCGCCCGGAATAAATTCCCGCAGCTGTTCGGTGTGTGCCTTTTGATAGTCTGTCGCCGCGATAAAGGGCCCCGATGCATCTGCGAGCTGCTGCGTCAGGTAGGGAACGCGCGGTGTATCCATCGGATGGAGCCGATTCCATCGGACCACGTCATTGCCCTCGCGGGCGAGTTCATTGACGCTGGTCAGGCTCCACACGTTGGTGGCCACGCCGAAGTCCTGCTCCAGCAATTCCGCCGCAGCCTCCACCTCGCGCAAGATGGCGCCGGCACCCATCAGCTGAACCATTTTTCCACCAGAAACCTGAGTGCGTCGCAACAGATAAAGCCCGCGGACAATGCCCTCCTCAACACCCTCAGGCATATCGGGATGAACATAGTTTTCGTTCATCGTGGTGATGTAATAAAAACAGTTCTCGCCGTCCTCAAACATTCTTCTCATCCCGTCCTGAATAATGACGGCCAGCTCAAAGGCGTAAGCAGGGTCATAGCTGATGCAGTTAGGAATCGTCGATGCCAGAAGATGACTGTGCCCGTCTTGGTGCTGCAGGCCTTCACCGTTCAGCGTGGTCCGCCCAGCGGTCGCGCCGATCAAAAAGCCCCTCGCCTGGGAGTCACCGGCGGCCCAGGCCAAATCACCGATCCGCTGAAAGCCAAACATCGAGTAAAAGATATAAAAGGGCACCATCGGATAGTCCGACACGCTGTAGGACGTTGCCGCCGCAAGCCAGGCGGAGAATGCGCCCGCCTCGTTAATGCCCTCTTCCAGAATTTGCCCTGTTTCCGCCTCTTTGTAATACAGAATCCCCCCAGAATCGTGCGGGGTATAGCGCTGTCCGACTGAGGAGTAGATCCCCATCTGTCGGAACATGCCCTCCATACCAAAAGTGCGCGCCTCGTCTGGCACTATCGGCACCACGCGCTCCCCCATGGTCTTGTCCTTCAGCAGCGTGGACAAGATGCGAACAAAGGCCATGGTCGTACTGATTTGTCGTTTACCCGAGCTTTTCAACTGACTCGAAAAAACATTCCGCGGCGGCGCTGGCAAAGAGTAAGACGTCGCGCGGCGGGCCGGCACGCTGCCTCCCAGCTCGGCCCGTCGTTCTCTCATATAACGGAGCTCCGGACTGTCCTCGGGTGGGCGGTAAAAAGGCACGCTCTTGAGATCCTTGTCGCTAATGGGAACACCGAAGCGATCCCTGAAGGCCTGCAGGCTCTTGAGATCCAGTTTTTTCAGAGAGTGGGTCTCGTTTGACGCCTCACCGGCCTCACTCGTGCCGTAGCCCTTCACGGTCATCGCAAGAATCACGGTGGGCCTTTCAACCTCCTCGCAGGCCGCCGCGTATGCCGCGTAGACTTTATAGGGATCATGCCCCCCGCGATTAAGGTACATGATGTCCTCGTCGCTCAGATCTTTGACCAGCGCTAAGGTCTCCGGGTGCTTTCCGAAGAAGTGCTCCCGGGTATAAGCGCCACCATTGAACTTGCAGTTCTGCAACTCGCCATCACAGACCTCGTCCATAATTTTTTGCAGTCGCCCACTGTGATCACGCTCGAGCAACGGATCCCACTTGCGGCCCCAGATCACCTTAATGACCTGCCATCCAGCACCCCGGAAGACACCCTCCAGCTCCTGAATAATTTTGCCATTGCCGCGTACCGGCCCGTCGAGCCGCTGCAAATTGCAGTTCACGACAAAATGTAGGTTGCCCAGTCGCTCGCGGCCCGCCAGCGCGATGGCGCCAAGAGACTCGGGCTCGTCGCACTCACCGTCCCCGAGGAAGCACCAGATCTTTCGATCGCGATGATCTACCAAGCCGCGCTTGCTCTGATACTTCATGACATGCGCCTGATAGATCGCCTGAATCGGCCCCAGCCCCATGGAAACTGTCGGGAACTGCCAATAGTTGGGCATCAACCACGGGTGGGGGTAAGAGGAGAGGCCGGCGCCGCCGACCTCACGTCTGAAATTCTCGAGCTGCGCCTCGCTGATCACACCTTCAAGGTACGATCGCGCATACATGCCCGGAGCGCTGTGTCCCTGGTAATACACCAGATCACCGGGATGCCCATTGGCCGTACCTCGGAAGAAATGGTTCATACCTACGTCGTAGAGCGTTGCGCTAGAAGAAAAGCTGGAGATATGCCCGCCCAGACCATCTTCATTGTCATTGGCGCGCATCACCATCGCCATTGCGTTCCAGCGAACCAATGAACGGATTCGCCGTTCCATGAACAGATCGCCCGGCATCGGCCGCTCGTCCTCAGGAGAAATGGTGTTGCGAAAAGGCGTGGTTATCGCGTCGGGCAACGGTACCCGCGAGGATTGGGCGTGCTCGGACAAATGTCGCAGCAACTGCCCTGTGGCCGCAGGGCCGTTAAATTTCAGTACGGCATCGAGGGATTCGGTCCACTCGTCGATTTCTGTTGCATCTAATTGGGCCATCTTCACTCCCCGCTATCGGAAGCGCCTCAACTCAGGAGAAGGACACTCACCGAAATCTTAAAATTGCTTATGGGTTCTATTTAGGTACTATCAATAACTACAGTCAAGGCAATGGAAGATAGCAATTTATGGCATCTAATTATATATAGTTCTTTTTTAGAATTAATTTATACCTGCGTTTTGTTGGCAGATCTGTTGCCAAGTCGACAAGCAACAGCGGCAAAGTGACCGCTGACGGCAGCGTCACAGGACGCTGACGGAGCGGAGTCGCCGCGCGCGTCGGCCCGTAAAAACGTGGCAATAAAATTTTTACCAAGCGCTGTCGAAGGGGGGATTACTGGAACAGGAAGGTTAGGCGTTAGGGATTAACGAAATCGCAGGTTCTCGCGGCTGAGATCGCTCAATGAGCGCATCCCCATCAACTTCATGTCGCGGATAAGCTCGCTCTGCATGTTAGTAAGTGCTCGCTCAACACCCTTTTCACCTGCACCCGCAAGCGCATAGAGATACCACCGGCCACCCGAACATGCTTTGGCCCCCAGGGACAAAGCCTTCAGCACATGGGTCCCCCGCTGGATACCCCCATCACAGATAACGTCAATGTCGTCCCCCACGGCATCCACGATCTCCGCCAGCTGGTCAAATGGAGCACGGCTGCCATCCAGTTGTCGCCCGCCGTGATTAGATACCATTATAGCATCTGCTCCGATTTCAACCGCTTTCTTTGCATCCGATACCGACATTATACCCTTTAAGCAAAAGGGTTTACCCCAGCGTTCCCGTATTTCTGCCGCATCGTCCCAATCCATTGATTGATCGAGCATGGTGGAAAAATAGTCCGACACCGAAATGCTGATATTGGAGCCCTCAGCGACGTGGCTTTTCAAATTGGATAACTCAAATGATTCCCGAAACAAGTAATTCATAGTCCATCCCGGGTGCATCGCGAAGCTAGCCAGACTCGACAGGGTCAGCTTCGGTGGTGAGGTGAAGCCGGTCCACAAATCTCGCTCACGATTTCCTCCCACAATGGTATCCACCGTCAACGCCAAGGCATCGAAGCCCGCGGCCTTACAACGATCAATCATGCCCCAGGTCAGTGCTTTGTCCTTGTGATAGTAGAGCTGAAAGATTTTTGGGCTGCGGATGGTCTCACCCACCTCCTCAATGCTGACCGTCGCCAGGGAAGAGATACCAAACAAGGTGTTGAAAGACGCCGCGGCTCTGGCCACAGCGCGCTCACCCTCGTGATGAAACAACCGCTGTAATGCGGTCGGCGAGAGAAATAATGGCATGTCGATGGGCAATCCCATTACGGTAGTCGACAGATCCACCTCCTCGACCCCTGCGAGGACGTTGGGAACCAGATCACAGGTCTCGTAGGCCTGCGTGTTACGTCGATAGGTCACCTCATCATCCGCGGCGCCATCGATGTAATGAAATATTGGGCCGGGCAAACGTCGCTTTGCCAATTTCCTAAACTGCGCCGTGTTGTAGCAGTCTGACAGCGTGACGCCCATCAGTTATTGCGCTCTGCGCTCAGCGCCTGCCGCGGCATCGTCTCGTGAAAGGCTTCGACACTGTCGATGAGTTTCTCACCCTCGATACTGGCAAAGGGCTGGTCCTGCCAGCGCTTGCCTCGCAACTGAATCAGGATTCGGCTAGGGTCTTCTCGCAGTACCGTGCGCTGATAATAGTCTTTTACCGAAGTGAGGCTGACTGACTGCACTGCTGCGATCAGCTTCTCACGACTGCTGAAATCGTATCGCTCTCGACTCCAGTCCGCCAAATACGGCCCGGCTTCGTCTGACAGGTTGGTCGGTGGCTCGATGAGCTGAGTGAGAGCACCTGATTTCAGGTTGTCAAACTGCGCCTCAGTGAGCGCGTCTAACATTTCAGCATACTCCTTCGCAAAGTCCTCAAAGCGGGCCAGCATATCACGGGGCGCCTTGACCGGGGTCTGAATGTAAAACCCGATCCACGGGTGGTCCTGCATATTCGTGTTAAACCCGCCCGCCGCGTATCCCAATTGTTCCTCAGTACGCAAGGTGTCGAAGGCCCGGTTTCGCAAATGTTGGCCTAGCACAAGACCGTTCGCCTCATTCTCTACGCCTGAGGCGGGCGCGGCATACAGGAGCATCATGCCGAGGTCATCGACCGGCAAATCGGTGTTGTAGGTCAGTGTTTGCCCCGCAACAGGGGCGTAAACGGCGGGGCGGGTATATGGGGCAGCTATCGGCCGTCCGGAGGGAAGCGCCTCCCGAATCGTGGCCACCGCCTCCTGCGCATAGGCCTTATCGTAGTTACCAAACAGATACACCCGAACCAGCGCACTATCCAATATCGCCTCGACAAAGCCATTAAAATTTTCCAGTGTGATGTCACTCGCCGCCCGGCGGACCGAGTCCTCATCGTAGTAACCCGTCTGTGTCAGGCTGGCGAGCACCCTCCCCAACTGGCTCACGGGCAGATCCCTTTTGCGATTGTCCAACCCGCGCAAGAGTCGATCGATTGCCTGCTGTAGGGCCTGCTCATCCGGATTCACACTGAGACCCGACAACGCCGCGGCCAGCAGGTCCGGCTGCTTATCGGTAAAGCCCGAAAGGGTCAACCTGAGCCCCTGATCCGGCGCAACATTGAGGCCCATGCCGGCGATGCCCGCCTCATTGATCAGGGCTGTCTGGGTCAGATTGTAGAGGTCAATCCAGAGCACCAGCATCACGGCCGCATCAACGCTCTGTTGTCGATAGGGCGTATTGAGATAGACCTGGGTGTAACCCCGGGGTAACGCCGAAAATGCCTTGCTGCCCTGAAGCCATACGCTGATATCGGGGGCCGCCACCACCTGCTCGGGTTGCTGACTGGACTCGACGATCTCAAATTGCTCAGGCAACAAACGATTTTCTGCGGGCAAACGAAGTTGATAGCTCGCCACCGCCTCACTGAGGACCGAGGCTTCAGGCAGCGCGAGCGCCTCAACTGCGTATTGGCCGTCATAGAAATAGAGTGAGTCAGTCGCGCTCTGCTGTTGATCAATCTCCCAAACGTGCAAACGCTGGGGAATGAGTTGCGCCAACACCGCCTCCACGGCCTCTCTATCAAAACCCGTAAACCGGTAAGGCGCTGCAATAGCAAATTGAGCGGGGTAGGTTTGCATCGCCCGCGTCAGCTCATGCGCGTAGCTAAAGTCATCCATTTTTTCAAGAAAACGAAAGCGATTGGCAAGGGAGTTCCCGAATTCCTCGGCGTAGCGCGCATCGACTCCCTGCTCCCGCATCATGGCGATGTAACCCAACAACATATGGGTGATTTCCTCGCGGTGTGCTAACCCCTCGGGTGTCAAGCTGACCGAAAAAGTGAACAGTCCATAGTTGCCATAGCGCGAAGGATCGGCACTGACGACCAGCGCACTGGCCCAGCCTAATTCTCTCAATGTGACAGCAGGCGTTCCAGGCATCTCAGAGCCGAGAATGTAAGAGAGATATTCACTGGGTTTGGCGTCATCGCGATCCCGGTTGTTGTCGATAACGAAGTCGAGGCGTAATTCGCGGGTGTCATCTTTGGGCACGTAACGCACCCGCTTGGACCCGACCTTGGCAAAATCTAGGGGCTCCGCTATTTCTGGCTTGGGAATATTTTTGTTCGGGATATCGGCAAAATAGGTCTCGGCCAGCTTCCGAAGTTCGGCGAGGGAGCGATCACTGATCAGCGAGGCTTTCATTAAGTTAGCGCTGTAATTCGCCTCAAAAAATGCCACCGTCGCTGCGTGAAGGCCGCCCTCGGATTTATCCGCCAAGGACTCAAGATTGCCGATCTGGAAACGATTGGCGGGGTGTTCCCCGAGTAATTTCCGCGCCAGCCGATAGGTAATTCGAAAGTCCTGCTCTCTCCGCATAGACCATTCGGCGTTGACGGCATTCTTTTCTTTATCGATATACGTAGGGTCGAGCAACGGATCGGTAAAAAAGCTGGAAAAACGGTCCAACGCCTCGTCAAAAGCATCGTTTTCTACCGACATCATGTAGTTGGTGATGTCCAAACCGGTGTAGGCATTGGACATGCCGCCATGCTCAGCGGTAAACGCCATAAAGCCATCGGGCTCTGGATACTGCGCTGACCCCATGAAGAGCATGTGCTCCAAATAATGCGCCATTCCGGGGTACGCTTCTGGGTCGGACGCGGCACCGAGACCCACACTGAGCGCGGCGGCCGATTTTTCTACTGTGGCGTCGCTGACGAGCATCACTTGCAGCCCGTTCTCCAGCTCGACCAGGTCGTACAGTCGCTGATCATTTGGGCTGATGACGACGCGCGCATCAGCGCTGGCACTCTCGGCCCCCTCATCCGGCGCATCGCAGGCGCTCAAACCAGTCAGCAGTGAGAACACCAGCAGGATACGACTGAGACTGGCGACTCCTGAACTCGCACTGTTTGGGTATTCGCGGCGTGGCGTACTTTTCGCCAAATTCATCATCGATCGGTTCACTCCATGTGCGGGGTTAAGCAGCATTATTGCTGCGAAGTTGTTAACGCTAACTGGCGGGCATGGCGTCCCGGGCGGGCCAGGCGGAGAGCAGCGCATTCACCATGGTGGCGAGAGGAATGGCGAAAAAGACGCCCCACAGCCCCCAAATACCGCCGAAAAACAAGACGGCGATAACAATAGCGACTGGATGGAGGTTAACGGCCTCAGAGAACAACAGCGGCACTAACACGTTGCCATCAAGCACCTGAATCACCAAATAGGCGCCGACCACCCAGTAGAAGTCAGGCGTGACGCCAAATTGAAAATATGCCACCACCACGACGGGCAGCGTAACCAACGTTGCGCCAATGTAGGGCACGATCACCGACAGACCTACCAGCAGTCCCAGTAAAGCGGCGTAATTGAGAGAGAAGAGCGCGAACACAAAATAAGACGCAAGACCGACAATCAGTACCTCAATGCCCTTGCCTCTCGCATAGTTGGAAAACTGCTGGCTCAACTCTCCCCATATGCCGTCAAGTAGCGGCCTTTTTTCTGGCAAAAACCCGGCAAACCAGTCCAGTAGTTGCTCACGGTCCTTAAGAAAGAAAAACACCATCAGCGGGATAAGAATCAAGTAGACAATAGTGGCCAGTACATTGGGGATCGAACTCAGCCCTTTGGTGACCAGCAGTTGGCCAATCACCGCCATCTCGGTCTGAATCACAGCGGTCAGTTCATTGACCTGCTGTTGGGTAAAAAAAACCGGGTACTCCTCAGGCAATGTGATCAGCACCTTTCGCCCCGCCTCAATCATCGCTGGGGCTTCGCGCAGCAACGCCACAGACTGCCGCCACACCAGCGGCGCGAGGCCAAATAGAAAAGCGAAAAATCCGCCGAGAAACAAAATTGTCGAGGCCGCCACCCCCACCTCGGCCGGCAGTCCCCGATGGGTCAGAATGTTTGCAACCCCCTGCATCAAGTAAGCGAGAATGACCGCGACAAGCACCGGCGCTAGAATGTCACCAAAAGCCAGCATGCTGATAAATGCGAGGGCGATGATCACCAATAGGATCACGGCCTCTTCTTCACTCAGATATCGATGGTACCAGCGGACTAAGACTTCTTTCACGTTGACTCAGATCCTCACGTCAGGCCTTGGTAATAATGAGTCGTATCACCTCGTCCGGCAAATGTTCGCAAGTTACGCGATGGCCTGCCAGCCGCGCAAAACTCTCAAAATCGCGCTCTGATCCCGCATCTGTCGATAGCACTTCCAGGGACGCCCCCGAGGGTATCTCGCGCAATGCGCGCTTGGCCATTAATAGCGGCATAGGGCAATGCTCGCCGCGAGCATCAACGGACTCGATCGGCACGGAAGAATCGGACATAGCGCTCACAAGAGTCGTCGGAGTCGCCAGTATATCGTTTCTGACCCGTGATAACGCTATTCATGGCGTACTTTTACGGCCCCGATAATCCACCAGAGACCGCTCAAGTGAGCTAGAGTGCGGCCATGCACAGCTCGATATTTACCCACTCTCGCGCCGCCTTACTGGCACTGTTGTGCTGCCTCTGTACCCTATTGCCCGCCCGGGCTGCTAACGAGGATCTCAAGATTCCCAATTTGGGGGAGTCGAGTACCAGCCTTTTTTCCGCTGACTATGAATATGAGTTAGGCCGAATGTGGCTGAGGAGTTTCAGGGGCCAGGCGCCACTCGTCACTGATCCGCTTTTATACAGTTATCTGGAGAATCTGGTCTTCGAACTGGCGCAACACAGCGAGCTTCAGGATCGCCGTATAGAGCTCGTCATTGTGGACAATGCGACCATCAATGCGTTTGCCGTCCCCGGAGGGATTATCGGCGTGCATAACGGCCTGTTCAACTATGCGGTCACGGAGGATGAATTTGCCACCGTCATGGCCCATGAAATTGCGCACCTGAGTCAGCGCCATTTTTCGCGAAGGATGGAGCTGGCGCAGGAGCAAGGTCCGATGCAACTGGCCGGACTGCTTGCCGGGGTGCTGCTGGCGGCCACGGTGGGCTCAGATGCCGGCCTTGCGGCTATGACGACGGCGCAGGGCCTCGCACAGGACGCTCAACTGCGTTATAGCCGAGCCAATGAGGCCGAGGCGGATCGGGTAGGCTTACGCACGCTCTTTAATGCGGGCATGGATCCTTACGCGGCACCACAAATGTTCGAGCGGATGTACGCGGCTACTCGTTACAGTCAGGGGGACCGAATTCCCGAGTTTCTCCGAACCCACCCCTTATCCGAAAAACGCATCTCGGACACCCGCGCTCGCGCCATGCAGTACCCCAAGCAGATCCGCTCCGTCAGCCTCGACTATCAGCTCATGCGCGCGCGCGTAGCAGTGCACTCGGCTCAAACACCGGAAGCCGCCGTGGCGCAGTTTCGTGCGGCGTTAGAGGGCGACCCCATTTCTGCAGAGGCTACTGCCTATGGATTAGTACTGGCGCTCACTGCAGCGGGCCGCGCCGATGAGGCCGCACTCGCCCTCGATAGCATCTGGTCCGCTAACCGTGATCGGGTCGAATACGTGTTGGCCGCTGCGGATATCGCACTGGCACAGGGCAATGCCGACCGCGCAGTGAGTGGGCTGGAAAGCCGGCTGGAACTCTCGCCCGGTAACCACCCGTTAACTATGGCCTACGCCAATGCCTTGCATCAGGCAGGGTCACCCCATCTCGCCGAGGCAGTGTTACTGGAACAGTCTCGCAGGGTAAATAACGATCCAGGGCTCTGGTATCTCCTCGCAGAAGTACAGGGGTTGGCAGGGAATATCGTCGGGCTTCATCAATCACGAGCGGAGTACTTTATCTTGGTCAACGCGCTGGACGCAGCGGAGGCGCAGCTGGGCTACGCACAGCAACTGGTTGGCAATGACTTCACGAGAGCGTCCTTGATTAATGAGCGCATGCGCGACATTCAGGAAATGCGGGCTGCCATGGATCGAGGATAATCGCACGCGCCTGAGCCCACTGGAGAGCAATGCTGCGCAAGCCCGATGCTGTGGCGCAGAGCTCGCCGCCTGAGATCATGGCTGAAGTGTTTTCGCAAAATCCAGCATACGCTCCAATGGCCGCATCGCCGCCACCGCCAGTGCCTCGGGCACCTGGATTTCGTTATCCTCTCGATCAAACACCGCTGCCATGGCTTCAAGGTCGTTCATCGCCATCCACGGACAATTGGCGCAGCTTCGACACGTCGCACCCTGCCCTGCGGTAGGGGCAATGATGAATTGCTTGTCAGGCGCAGCTTGCGTGAGTTTGTAAAAAATGCCCTGATCGGTCGCGACGATGAAGATGGGGTTAGGCATCTCGGTAGCGGCACGAATTATTTGCGTTGTCGACCCCACTCGATCGGCCAGCTCAATAACACTGGCAGGGGATTCCGGGTGCACCAACACAGCGGCCTCGGGATGAACCTGCTTCAGATCACGGATACCGCGGGCTTTGAATTCTTCGTGCACGATGCACGCGCCGTCCCAGAGCAGCACGTCGGCACCTGACTCTCGCTGCACGTACTCCCCCAAGTGTCGATCAGGCGCCCAGATAATGGGCTTGTCCTGCGCAGCCAAATGCTCTGCCACATCCAGCGCTATGCTGGAGGTCACCACCCAGTCTGCGCGGGCTTTGACCGCCGCAGAGGTGTTGGCATACACAACGACCTCCCGCTCCGGATGCGCATCGCAAAACGCGGAAAATTCTTCGATTGGGCACCCTTCGTCGAGCGAGCACGTTGCCTCAAGCGTGGGCATCAGCACCCGCTTTTGCGGTGTCAGTATTTTTGCCGTCTCGCCCATAAAGCGCACCCCCGCCACAATGAGGGTTTCCGCCGGGTGGTCGCGCCCGAAGCGCGCCATTTCGAGCGAATCGGATACACAGCCCCCGGTCGCCTCGGCCAAAGCCTGAATCTCCGGTGCGGTGTAGTAGTGCGCCACAATCACCGCATTATGGGTCGATAAATGTCCGCGGATCGTCTCCTCTAACGCCTTGCGACGCGTCTCAGATAGGGTCACGGTTTCTCGCCGGTCAAGGTGCGTTTGCACCTGCTCGCGGATCTTCTCGAGTTTTGCCTGAGCTATGGACATGGTGGGAGTAAGGCTGGATGGTTGAACAACACTAGCATAGTGGAGAGGGCTTTATTTAGATCACCGGTTTTTAAAATTTGGCGATCTTTTTTCGCGCTGAGCCAAAATACCCTCTTGCACATCTTCCGACGCAGCGCAGGCCGAAGCCAGATCGGCGGCGGTTTTTTGATCCAACTCACCCACTTCTAGTTGCCGGATGATAGTGAGCATGCTGGTCACCGCCATCGGCGCCAGCGAAAGCAGCGCGCGCGCATATGCCTCTGCTTCCTCGCGTAATTGCGCCGCCGGGACAATCCGGTCGACAAGCCTCAGGGCCAGCATGTCATCGGTGGAAAATGTTTCCGCCGCCACCAGAAGTCTTTTCGCGAGGGGCACGCCTAACCGCTTTGTCAGACGCTCGATACCCTGAACCGGATAACAAAGCCCAATTGCCGCCGCGGGGATGCGCATCGCAATCCCCTCTCGGCCCAGCCGAAAATCGCAGCTCAATGCGAGCTCGGCGCCGCCGCCGAAAACATTGCCCGTCAGCACCGCGATCGTGGGAACCGATAATTCGGCAATCTGATTGGTCACCGACTGGAAGCGATCGCCGTTCAGTGATCCATCGAGAATTTGGGTCAGATCCGCCCCGGCACAGAAGATCCGGTCGTCAGAAGACGTAATGAGCAAGACGCGGGTAGTGGCATCGAGTGTCTCAAGCGCCCCTTCTATCGCATCGAGCTCTTCGCCACCCAGCGCATTGCGGCGCGCAGGGTTATCAAAAGATAGGGTGGCAATACCCTCTTGCTGCCGAAAAGAGATGGTGTTGGGCACGTCGGGGCTCTACTCACAACAATTATTCACCCCGCAAGTGTGGCACAGGGCTTGCCCGACACCCAACAGGGGCTGCGGTAGCGGCGTCGTCTCCCGGCTCCTGATAGAGAAACCGTTGCCAGCCGAGGGTCTCGGATGCCGAATGCGAGAATATTCGCCAAACAGGCTCCCATGGACAGGGTCAGAAAAAATACTTAAAGTTCAAATTCTTGAACTTTGAGGATGACCCAACGGGTCAGATTACTCCGAAACTGCCCGTGGAAAACCTCAACCCCGAACAACGATCGCCCTTCAGCCGGGGCTTGCAGCGCGAGACCAAGCGCGCCGCGGTGCTCTCCTGTGCCGCAAAATTGTTCAATACCAAGGGCGCGCGCTCGACCACACTGGCCGATGTTGCGAGTCGTCTGGGCCTCACCAAAACCAGTCTCTATTACTACGTGGCCACCAAGGAAGACCTGATATACCAGTGCTACGACGCCAATGTCAGACAAGCGCACAGGCAACTGGATGCGGCTGAGCAATACACCCACGCGCCGCTCGACTGTCTCATGCACTTCCTCGAGAGTCAGATCGTGACCACTCTTCGCGCGCTCGATGATGCCGGTGATTTTTATGCGGCGCCACTTGAGGTGGCGTCCCTCGCAACCGAGCACCGTCAGGCTTTGGAAGCAGAGTACCGTCGGCTGCTAAAGCGACTGATAGAGATAATGCAAAGAGGTATCAACCAAGGGGACATCAGGCCCTGTAATCCCGTGATTACGCTTCGCGCGATTCTCGGGGCACTCGACTGGTCTTTTTATTGGCTCTACGAAATGCCCCGAGAAGAGGCGGCGACGGTCAGTGGCGTGCTCCGGGATCTGTTCAGTCACGGGCTACTGGCGTCACCCTTGCGAGCGCAAGCAACGCCCCCCCCCGGATTGGAGGCACTGGCAGTCGATGAGGACGTCTTCGATCGCGATACTCAGAACCGGCTTAAACAAGAGGCCTTCCTCAAAGCCGGCACCCGCTGCTTCAACCAAAAAGGTTTCAGCGGAACCTCCCTGGACGAAATCGCCCAACAGCTACAAGTCTCAAAGGGCGCCTTTTACTACCACTTTGCCAATAAAGAGGCGCTGCTGACCCAATGCTTTGACTACACCCTCGATCGACTGGATCAGGTCATGATGCGGGTCGCGTCTCTCGACGGCTCACCTGTGTTCAAACTGGAAGTCGCCTGCCAACACATATTTGCGTTGCAGAACTCTGATCAGGGGCCGCTGGTGCATTTTAATGCCATCACATCGCTGCCACCCGCAGTCAGACGACGCCTGCTGGCACGCTTGGGAGCGGTTCACGGGGTGCTGGAGCGCTTTATTGCAGACGCCATCCAGCAGCAGCTGTTTCGCCCAGTGCCAGCGGCTGTCGTTATTCAATTACTGACCGGCGCACTGAATGCCGCCATGGACTTAGCGACATGGCAGTCAATTGACTCCCTGGAGCAGGGAGCCAGCGATTATTTCTCGGTCTTTTTTCAGGGACTACAAGTCACCCAGCAGGTGTAACAGGAATTTAAGTGAAAACTTTTATAGAAGTGGTCGAGCATATCGCGCCACGTAAAACAGGGGCGCTGACCTTTGTTGGCAACAGTTTGATGCCACAGAGCCGCATTTTTGGCGGGCAGGTGGTGGCCCAGTGCCTTATGGCCGCTAACCAGACCATCGAACCACCACTCGAGGCACACAGTCTGCACGCCTACTTTTTGCGCGCCGGCGATCCGACCATCCCGATTGAGTTTGACGTCGACCCAATTCGCGATGGGCGGTCTTTTTCTACCCGGCGCGTGGTTGCAAGGCAGCGTGGCGAGGCAATCTTTAATACCTCAATCAGTTATCACGTTGATGAAGAAGGCGTCTCTCATTGCTTCGAGATGCCTGATATCGCGGCACCAAAAATCGAGGCGGACGATCTGTCCACGTTCGTCGGATTAAGCACAAAACCGGGTGATCCTAATCTGATTGAGCTTTATCAGATCGAACGGCAGCGCGTGACTCAATACCGTGCGGAAGTTCAGCCCCCGATCGGACGCTCGTGGTTCCGTACAGTGGGCTCCCTCCCCGCCGACAAGGCGATCCATCAGGCGGCCTTGGTGATGATCTCCGACTACTCACTGCTCAGTACCGTCTTTTATCCGCACCCGTCGAGTAATCCGTTCAAAGACTTCATGGCAGCCAGCCTGGATCACGCGATTTGGTTTCACCATCCGGGCAAAATGGATGAATGGGTGCTGTATGACTGCGACACGCCACGGACGGGCGGCGGCAGAGGGCTCAGTCGCGGTTTTTTATGGGCACAAAACGGCAAATTGCTGGCATCAACTGCGCAGGAGTCGCTGATGCGGACCAAGCGTCGCTAGTTAACGATACTCTCGAGCATTACCCCTCGACTCACCCATGCCCACTGACCACCTGAGACGGAGAGATGATGCACCGAACCGTTACTGGGCATGCATTGCAGCACGGTATCGTCGCCGGATATTTTTGACGCCACCGAATTGATCACCAGAAAGTGGGTAAAAATAACCGTGGGTCCGCGGCACGCTGCCAAGGCGTCAAAAATACGCGACTGCCAGGCCGCGACAGTGCTGGGAAGCTCACTCCAGGTCGCCTTTAACACCGACTGTATCCAGGCATGGCGCTCGTCCAGCGCACCCGGCGAGGGCAACTCAATAAAGCGCGGATCAGTGACCAGCTGCTGCTGCCGTAAACGGGCCAGCGGCGCACCCGTCTCCAGGGTGCGCCGCTTGGGGCTGCTGAGCAGACTGGCAGATTCGGGTACCACAGGAGTCAGCAGTCGCTCGGCGGCTCGTGCCTGCTCATGCCCCAGCGGCGATAACCCCGGATCAATATGTTCGCCAAACTGTGCTGCGGCCTCGCCGTGACGCACCAGCCAGATATCAGCCACAACGCGGTTACCGATAAGTGACCAACGACTCGCCCAACTGCTGACTCAGCAACTGCAGGTGCGCGGTGTCATTGAAGTTAGAGAGCGAAATGCGTCCCCGGGAGAAAATCAGTCGGGTGATAGAACAATTGAACACCGGCTCATAGAAACCGTAGATCTGGTCGTGTCGTGCCCCCAGCACCCAGCTCACAGCGGTCGCGATGGTGCCGCCGGATGTGAAAATCGCGGTATCGCTCCCGCCGGCCGCGCGCGCCATCGCATCCTCGAGTGCACCTTTCACCCCCGCTCGATAGTCAGACCAAGAAGGGGTATTGGGTAACTCCGGACAGTCTGGAGATACCCACGCATTGAATACCGCCTGAATCACTTTCTGATATTGCTTGCTGTCACTGCGTCCTGCCTTCACGCGTTCGGCGAAGGCGGCGTCCTGCTCGCACAGAAGCGGTAACAGCGCCGCAATCTGCCCCTCGTTGTCGACCTCGTTTAGACGGGGGTCAATGTGTAACGTGGCCGCATCAGGCTGACTGGCCAGCACTCGCTCGCCCGTCTCGCGCTGGCGTGACAGGTCGCCGCTCGCCGCCTGCGCAAAGTGGAGGCCGATATCGGCAAAGAAGCGCCCGGATACATCAGCCTGCCGCTGGCCCAGCGGAGAGAGCTGGTCATAGTTATCGCTACCAAAGGAGGCCTGCCCGTGCCGAATGAGATAAAGCGATGCCATGGCTATGCGGCCTCCTTCGGTCGGGAAAAACGAACCCGTCGCGGATAAGGATAAAAGTCTTCGACAAATCCCTCGCGCAGCTTGTTCTGTAAGCGGATCCAGAAATCCGCGTCGTAGAGATCTGCATGCTGGGCGTCAAAAGCTTCACGCGCGCGGGCATTACCGGAAAAGAACAGGCGGAATTCCTCGGGGAATATGTCCTTCGGACCTACGGAGTACCAGGGTTGCCCGGACATCTCATCCATTTCATCCCGCGGCGGTGGAATGCGCCTGAAATTGCAGTCCAGCAATGGCTCAATTTCATCGTAGTCATAAAACACAACACGTCCATGTCGGGTGACACCGAAGTTTTTCAACAGCATATCGCCCGGGAAGATATTGGCGGCAGCGAGTTGCTTGATCGCATTGCCATAATCGTTCATCACCTCATTCACTTCGTCATCCGTCGCATTCTGCAGGTAAAGGTTTAGCGGATTCATGCGCCGCTCGACGTAACAATGCTTGATGATCAACGCACGGCCATTGACGCGAATTTGGGAGGGACATGTGGTATTCAACTCCTCCATCAGCTCGTCGGAGAAACGGCTCGCGTCAAACACCAGATTATTGAATTCCTGCGTATCTGCCATCCGCCCCGCCCGATCCCAGCGTTTCACCAGATGGTATTTGTCTTTCACGATCTGGTGCGTGACTTCCTTAGGCGGAGTGAAGCGGTCCTTGATGATCTTAAAAACATACTCATAAGACGGCAGCGTGAACACCGTCATCACCATACCCTTGATCCCCGGAGCAACAATAAAGCGGTCCTCGGTCGAGCGAATATGACGGGTCGACGTCCGGTAAAAGTAGGTTTTGCCATGTCTGAAATGGCCTATAGCACTGTAGATCTCTGAAATTTCCTTTTTCGGCATAAGCTGCTGCAGGAACAACACGTACTGGGAGGGAATCGACGCATCCACCATGAAATAGCTGCGAGTAAAAGAAAACAGCAGACTCACCTGATCGGAGCCAAACAGGAATGCATCGACATACACTGCAGGTTGTGCCGGGTCATCATTGTGCAGCACGGGCAACACAAAGGGCATTTGGTCGCCGTCACAATAGAGCCGCCCGACAATGTAACTCGCTTTATTGCGAAAAAAATGATGCTCCAGCACTTGCAGCTCGACGCTATCGCGTCCCAAGTCAAAATGCGCGGTCATGTGCCGCTCGATCGCCGCACATATGCTGGCGACATCACGCTCCCGGTCCTCGAAAGGAATGTTAAATGCGTAATCGTCGAGTAGGCGACTAAACGCACCCGCGGGGTCTCCTGCCACCGGATATCGATTGACGACCCGCCCCATATCAACCGGCGGCACATCCCCCTGCGGCGAGAAGACAAAGGCATACTCGTTGCGAATGCCGCGGTGGCCAAAATGGGAGTTGAAAATAGAGTTGTAAAAGGTCTCTGCGATCTCGAAATTGGTCTTGCCCTGAACGAGACTGGCATAAATACTGCGCGTTGCAGACCAGAAACCCAAATCGTTAATCTGCTCGCCGGCGATCTGGCGCGCCACGCTCAGGGTCTCCATCACCGTTTCTTTGTAAATATCGATCCGGCGACTCGATACCTCTGCCATGCGGGGCCATTGAGCTTGCTCAAAGCGAGTCCGCGCAGCCAGCGTGATGTTTTCAAACTCGGCAAAATAAGCATAGAAGCCGTTCAGGATGACCCGGGCAAAACGCTGCTGTCTGTCCAAAGGGAACCCCCAGGCGAATGTCAGGGGAGTGTAGGGGGCTGCATGTTGCGGCGCAATTTCCGCATACCGCCAATCCAGCGGTCGTAGTTGTTCGCCTTATTCAAGTGATACTGCTGCACCTGCTCATGGGGCAGAATCAAAAACCGTTCTTCCCTCAAACCTATTATCGTCGCCTCGGCCACCTCCGCCGGACTCAGGATGCCATCGAGCCCCGCGCTACCACCATCGCTACCACCCAGCATGGCGGTGTCGACCGCTTGCGGACACAAACAGCTGACCTTGATGCCATCATCGCCATGAGAGATTGCGAGAGACTCGGCAAATCCAATCGCCGCGTGCTTGGTCGTCGCATAGGCCGCTGTGTAGGGTTGGCTGAGGAGACCCGCCGCGGAAACAGTATGTAAAAAATAGCCCTCGCCACGGCGGATCATGTCGGGCAGACAGGCCCGGGCGGCATATACATGCGCCATCACGTGGACTTCCCAGTTGCGTTGCCAGACATCATTGGGACTTGAGGTCGCCCAATAGTCTCTGCCATCGAGATTGAGAATACCGGCGTTCGAACAGAATAAATCAATCTGGCCAAATTCAGCCTCGGTATCCGCCACCAGCGCTGCAATAGCCGACTCGTCACACACATTAACCGCGTGGCTCTTGCCCCCCAACTCCGAGGCCAGTGCAGCGGCTGCGTCGCCGTTGAGGTCAGCAATAACGAGACCCCTAACACCCTCCTCGCGAAATCGTCGGCAGAGCCCGGCGCCGATACCGCTGGCACCACCTGTGACGACAACCACCTTGTCGCGGAGCTCCATGATCAGGCCGCGTAAGCGGTTTCGATGTAACGACTGCGGTGATAGTTTGCGTCACCAAAGGTGGTATTGATCATCATCAGACGCTTCGCGTAGTGGCCAATATCGAGCTCGTCAGTCATACCCATACCCCCATGGAGCTGGATCGCCTCGCCAAACACGTGTTTGCCGTTACGATCGATCAAAACCTTCAATGCGTGAACGGTTTCCGCTGCCATCGCGGGGTCCTGCTTGTACTCACACAGGGCTTTGAATAACAGCGACTTGCTCTGCTCGTAGGCCATCATGGTATCAACCATACGATGCTGAAGCGCCTGATAGGAACTGATCGAGACGCCAAACTGCTCGCGCGTCTTGGTGTATTCAAGCGTTTTGGCATTCAGGACACCCATGATGCCCACCGCCTCGGCTGCCAGTGCAATGATGGCCTCATCGGCCAGCGCGTCCACTACCGGTAGCGCAGTACCCTCCTCTCCGAGCAAGGCATCCGCTGATAACGCCACATCTTTGAACGTGATATTCGCTACACGTTGCCCGTCCATCATCGGGTAACTCATCTTCTCGACACCGGCGGCGGCCGCGTCGACCACAAATAACGACAAACCCTCGCGATCAGATTGCGCACCGGAGGTGCGTGCCAAGACCACCAGGTGATCCGCTTGCTCGCCATTAAACACCACCACCTTCTCGCCGTTCAGCACATAGCCGTCACCCGCGCGTGTCGCGGTGGTCTGGCAATCATGGAGTGCAAAGCGGCTCTGGCGCTCGACATACCCAAACGCCCCAAGGACTTCGCCACCAATGATGCGCGGCAACCATTCGGCCTGTTGCGCTTCATTACCCGCCCGCTTGATGAGGCCACCAAAGAGCACCACTGTGGGGAAGTAAGGCTCAACCACCAGCCCTTTGCCCAGCTCTTCCATGACCACGGCCATATCGACGATATTGCCGCCAAAACCGCCGTGCTCCTCGGCAAAGGGAATCGACAACCATCCCAGCTCCGCAAACAGCTGCCAGTTGTCGCGGCTCATGCCCTGCTCCGAGGCGACAATTGCCTTGCGGGCATCCCAGTCGTAATCGTCTTGCACGAAGCGCGCGATCGAGTCGCGGACCATTTGTTGCTCTTCAGTAAAGTCAAAATTCATGGTCGGCAATCCTCACTCAAGGCCCAGCACATACTTGGCAATAATGTTCTTCTGCACCTCATTAGAGCCCCCATAAATGGTCGCAGCGCGGCCATACATGTAGGACCGGCGCGCGTCCGGCGCAAAAGCATGCCCCAGCGCATCGGGGTCCAGATCAATCGGCAGTACGCCTTGATAATAAGCAGCGATTTCCATCAGCAACTCTTGAGAAGCCTGCTGCAACTCGGTGCCCTTGATCTTCAATAGTGAGGATTCTGGCCCGGGAAAACCGCCCGCCGCCTGAGTGGCCAGCGTGCGCAGCTCGGTGAATTCCAGCGCCATCAACTCCACTTCGATATCGGCGAGACGCTGCTGGAAGCCGGCATCGTCGATCAAGCGCTGGCCGCCGTTCTCTTCCTTTGCCGCGACTTCCTTGATGACGCGCACGGCACGCTTTACGTCGGCAACACCGGCAATACCCGTGCGCTCGTGAGCGAGCAAAGCCTTGGCAACCGTCCAGCCCTTGCCCACTTCGCCGACGACATTCTTGGCCGGCACGCGGACATTGTTGAACTCCACTTCATTCAGGCTATGGTGATTGTCGATGGAAATGATGGGGTTCACCTTGATCCCCTCAGATTTCATATCGATCAATATAAAAGTGATGCCCTCCTGCTTCTTGCCGGAGTTATCGGTACGCACCAGGCAGAAAATCCAGTCGGCATACTGCGCATAGGTGGTCCAAATCTTGGCGCCATTGATAATGAAATCATCGCCATCGCGCTCGGCTTTTGTTTTCAAGCTCGCGAGATCCGAGCCCGAACCTGGCTCGGAGTAGCCCTGACACCACCAGTCCTCACTCTTCAAAATGCGCGGCAGAAAATAGGATTTTTGCTCGTCCGTGCCGTAAGCCATGATCACATTAGCCACCATCACCAAACCAAAAGGCACGACGTTGGGGATGCCGGCGAGAGAACGCTCGGTCTCGTAGATGTATTTCTGGGTTGCGGTCCAGCCCGTGCCGCCGTATTCGGCGGGCCAGTTGGGGGCTACCCAGCCCTGGTCATACAGCTTTCGCTGCCACTCCTCGATCGCGCTCTTGTAATCGGGAGAGCGCAATCGTTTTTGCAGTTCGGGGGTATAGGCCTCGGCAAAAAAGCCGCGCACTTCATCACGAAACGCTAAATCTTCAGCGGAATATGCGGTATCCATGGTTCACCTCACAAGAAGGATCCCTCGGGCAATAGCGCCGGAAGGTGTTTTTTGAATTTTGAGTATGTTTTCTGACTAGACGGAATGTAGGGAAGTTAGGGGCCCATTGCAACCCCGCTACGGCGCATCGCGCGCTCGTGCCCGGTGGTATTTATCACAGCGCGTAACCACGGCGCGGGGTGTCGGTTAGCACTGGGCCCGCCTCACTGCAGCCTTTCAGCGTGGCGCTTCAATACAAGAGGGAAAACAGCTTGCGTTGGTATTCCGCCGCGAGGGGATCGCCCTTGCCAATGGTCGCAATCATATCGAGATAAACACGCTTGGCCTCACCGTTTCCCCAGTCCCGATCGGCGCGCAGCACCACTAACAGATGCTCCAAGGCCTCGCGATACTGGCCATGAGTGCCCAGCTGCACGGCCAATTTGATCCTGACCTCATGATTCTGCTCGTCTCTGGCAAGATCGGCTTCCAAGGCCTCTACTTCGGGTGATCGCGCCGCCTGTCGCTGCAACTCTATCTGGGCCATCAGTTGCTCGTAACGCGCATCCTGATCCACCATTCTGATGTCCGCCAACAGGGCTTCGGCCTCATCCAGTCGATTAGCGGCAATCAACGCGCCCGCATACGCCATGGTGAACTCGGGTTTCTGGCCCGAATCCTCCCAAGCCCCCCGATACAGCGTCAGCGCACCCGGGATATCACCCTCGGCCATAAGCTGCTCTGCCTCTGCCAGCGCATCGGCCTGCGGTGAGGGCACGTGCTTGTCGAGCATCTCTCGCACCGCCGACTCTGGCTGTGCACCGGAGAATCCATCGACCGGCTGACCGTCCTTGATCACCATAACCGTGGGAAGTGATCTCACGCCAAGTTGCTGCGCCAGCATCTGTTGCTCATCGGCGTTGACCTTGGCCAACAGGAAGGCCCCCTGATACTCGGCCGCCAACTTTTCGAGGATCGGCATCAATTGTTTACAGGGACCACACCAGTCCGCCCAAAAATCCACTACCACCGGACGGTTTAGGGACTCCTCAATCAGTAGCGTCTGGGCATTACTCTCGTCGATATCAACGACGTGATTGGCTGCATTCATGAGCCGCTCTCCTCACTGGCTAACACATCCTGCATGCTGAACTGGCCGGCAGATCGCCCTACCAACCAACACGCCGCCGTCACCGCACCTGAGGCAAAAGCCGATCGGGAGCTCGCTTTGTGCGTAATCTCGAGGCGCTCGCCATCGCCGGCAAAAATAACCGTGTGGTCGCCCACAATATCCCCGGCACGGATTACGCTGAATCCGATCGTCCCAGGCTCCCGGGCACCCGTTCGGCCCTCTCTGGAGTAGACCGCGACCTCCGACAGCTTCTTGCTCTGTGCTGCCGCCACCGTATCACCGAGGGCCAGCGCCGTGCCCGAGGGGGCATCGATTTTATGGCGATGGTGCGCTTCCAGAATTTCAACATCGACAGTTTCGCCGAGAGCGCGGGCCGCGGCTTCTGCGAGTCTGAAAGTCAGGTTCACACCCGGGCTGAAATTGGCAGACTGACACACTGGAATGTCCCGCGTCATTGCTTGCAATTGCGCAGTTTGCGCATCAGTAAAGCCCGTGGTTCCCACCACCATTGGCACGCCGTGGGTGGCGCATACCTCAGCATGGGATAACGTGGCCTCTGGGACCGTGAAGTCGATTAACACATCAATCTCATTGATTGTCGCCGCCAAATCGGCACCGACCAAGGTGCCACTCGCGCCCACACCGAGCAGCTCTCCAATATCGGCGCCAATCAGTGAAGACCCCGGCCGTTCGATTGCAGCAGTGAGCTGACAGTGCGCTTCACGCCGGGAAATCGTCTCGGCGAGCATTCGGCCCATGCGCCCCGCAGCCCCGGTAATGCCGATCCTGACGGTCATCCGGTCATCCCATCAAAAAAATTCTTCACGCCCTCGAACCAACTGCTCTGGCGCGGTGACTGTTGCTCGCCCCCTGCGCTGAGTGCACTGCGGAAGTCTTCCAACAACGCCCTCTGCTCACGGGTGAGGTTAACGGGGGTTTCCACCACTGCCCGGCACAGCAAATCGCCAACGGGGCCGCCTCGCACGGGCTTCACGCCCTTGCCGCGCAAGCGAAACATCTTGCCCGTCTGGGTCTCGGCTGGAATTTTCAGCTTCACCCTGCCATCCAGGGTGGGGACCTCAAGCTCGCCTCCCAGTGCGGCATCGGCAAAGCTAATGGGAACCTCGCAGTAAAGATGACGTCCGTCACGCTCAAACAGGGAGTGCTGCCGCACCGCAATCTGCACGAACAAATCGCCGGGGGGGCCGCCCGCCGGGCCGGCCTCACCTTCACCGCTCAAGCGGATCCTATCGCCCGTGTCGACACCCGGCGGTACTTTGACCGAGAGGGTCTTGGTTTTTTCGACCAAACCCTGTCCTCGACACTCGCCGCAAGGATCCGAGATCGTTTGGCCCCGCCCCCGACACTTGGGACAGGTCTGCTGAACCTGAAAAAATCCCTGCTGCGATCTGACCTGACCGCTGCCGCCACACCCACCACAGGTAGTGGGGCTACTGCCAGGTTTTGCACCGCTGCCGTCACAAGGATCACAGTGCTGTAGTGAGGGCACCCGGATCTCGGCGGTTGAGCCTCTGACGGCTTCTTCCAAAGAAACCTCGAGGGTGTAACGCAAATCGGAGCCGCGCTGCGGCCCCTGTCGGCGCCCGCCTCCACCGCCGCCAAATATGTCGCCGAAAACGTCACCGAAGATGTCCGAAAAACTGCCGCCCTGAAAACCGCCGCCACCCATTGACGGGTCGACACCCGCGTGACCGAACTGGTCGTAGCTGCCGCGCTTACTACCGTCTGACAAGACCTCGTAGGCTTCTGTCGCCTCTTTGAATTTCGCATCAGCGTCGGCATCGTCCGGATTTCGGTCCGGGTGATACTTCATCGCAATGCGACGGTAGGCCTTCTTAATATCCTGCTCACTCGCCGACCTGTCGACACCGAGCACTTCGTAATAATCGCGTTTAGACATAGTTCCTGTGTGCGCTCAGTAGACGCGCATCACTTCCTCCCTAAAAACGGACGCGGGCGCAATGATCAGATCATGGCCCGCGTCGGATCAACCTCTTCCCAGAGGCGCTTCAGGATATCCCTCTCCCGAATAGAGAACAGCCCTCAGGCTCGTTTGTCTTCCTTAACTTCCTCAAACTCGGCATCGACCACGTCTCCTTGGTCTGGCTCGGCGCCCGCATCCGCGGCATCCGTCCCGGCTGGCGCATCCTGCGCTTGCTGTGCGGCATACATCTTCTGCGCAACACCGCCCGTTGCCTCGGTCAGTTTCGTGGTTGCAGCTTCCATCGCGCCCGCGTCATCCCCTTTTATTGCCTCTTCAACTTCAGCAATTGCAGCTTCGATCGCGCTACGCTCATCCTCTGTCGCGTTGTCACCCGCCTCTTCCAGCGTCTTGCGAGCAGCATGGACCATACCATCGGCCGTATTGCGTGCAGCCACAACTTCCTCAAATTTCTTGTCGGCTTCCGCATTCGCCTCGGCATCCTGCACCATTTTTTCGATCTCATCCTCCGACAATCCACCCGACGCCGTAATGCGAATGGACTGCTCTTTCCCTGTCGCCTTGTCTTTTGCAGAGACGTTGAGAATACCGTTGGCATCGAGATCAAAAGTCACTTCGATCTGGGGCATACCGCGCGGAGACGGCGGGATGTCAGCCAAATCAAATCGCCCAAGGGACTTATTCTGGGTCGCCTGCTTTCGCTCACCTTGCACCACGTGGATCGTTACCGCAGTCTGGTTGTCTTCAGCGGTTGAGAACACCTGTGACTTTTTCGTAGGGATGGTGGTGTTCTTCTCAATGAGCGGCGTTGCCACACCACCCATGGTCTCGATACCCAGCGTGAGCGGAGTAACATCCAGTAGCAACACGTCCTTCACATCGCCCGAGAGCACGGCACCCTGAATCGAGGCGCCCATCGCCACGGCCTCATCGGGGTTAACGTCTTTGCGCGCTTCTTTACCGAAGAAATCGGCCACCGCTTGCTGCACCATGGGCATCCGAGTCTGTCCACCCACCAGAATGACGTCGTTAATCTCGCCGGGAGACAAGCCGGCATCCTCCAACGCGGTCTTCACGGGCACCAGCGAGCGCTTCACCAACTCCTCAACCAGCGACTCAAGTTTGGAGCGGCTCAATTTAACCACCAGGTGCTTGGGACCGGTGGCATCCGCAGTGATATAGGGCAAATTGACTTCGGTCTGCTGGGAACTCGACAGTTCTATCTTGGCTTTCTCAGCGGCTTCCTTGAGACGCTGCAGCGCCAGTGGATCGTTGTGCAGATCAATGCCGTTCTCTTTCTTGAATTCTCCCGCGAGGAACTCGATCAGACGCAGGTCAAAGTCTTCACCGCCGAGGAACGTGTCACCGTTCGTCGCCAACACCTCAAACTGGTGCTCCCCGTCCACTTCGGCGATTTCAATAATCGAAATATCAAAGGTACCGCCACCCAGGTCGTAGACCGCGACCGTACGATCCCCCTGCGCCTTATCCATACCGTAGGCCAATGCCGCTGCCGTCGGTTCATTGATGATGCGCTTGACTTCAAGACCTGCAATTTTGCCCGCATCTTTCGTCGCCTGGCGCTGGGAATCGTTGAAGTATGCCGGCACGGTAATGACCGCCTCGGTGACCGTCTCGCCCAGATACTCTTCCGCGGTCTTCTTCATCTTGCGCAGTACTTCGGCCGAGATCTGGGGCGGGGCCATCTTGTCATCGTTAACCTGCACCCATGCGTCGCCACTCTCGGCCTTCACAATCTTGTAAGGCACCATTTTGATGTCCTTCTGCACGACGTCGTCGTCGAACCTGCGGCCGATCAGTCGCTTCACTGCGAACAGCGTGTTCTGCGGGTTGGTCACCGCCTGACGCTTTGCAGATTGACCGACCAGAATTTCCTTATCGTCGGTGTAAGCGACAATAGACGGGGTTGTCCGGCCGCCCTCTGCGTTTTCGATCACTCGAGGCTTACCACCCTCCAGCACGGATACGCAGCTGTTGGTGGTGCCCAGATCAATACCAATAATCTTTCCCATGTCTTTCTCCTTTGGTCCGGCTCTGTCTTATGCGGACCGGTACGCCGATCTGATTAGTGAGGCCCACCGTCTTGGCTGGCCTGTTTCCTTTGTTACCTATGTGGAGCCGATTCACGCAATTTCAAGCTCCACCAATACAATTCACATTGGCTACTGGCTGGGCGCCTTGGACACCATCACCATGGCGGGCCGCAAGAGCCGACCATTTAACGTGTAGCCCTTCTGCATCACTGCAATGACCGAGTTGGGCTCGGCATCAGGCTGCTCGACCAGACTCATGGCCTGCGCCGTCTCGGGATCAAAAGGCTCACCCATCGGGTCAACGACTTGCACACCATATTTCACCAACACATCCATGAAGCCCTTCCGCGTGAGCTCAACGCCTTCGAGTAATGACGCGCTGCCCTCGCTATCACCCGCTGACTCCAGTGCTCGCTCAAGATTGTCGACCACACTCAGCAAGTCCCCACAAATGCGTTCCAGCGCGAACTTTCTGGCCTTTTCGATTTCCTGTTCGGCACGTCGCTGCATATTCACTGCGTCGGCCTGCGCCCGCAGCGCCGCATCTTGCGCCGCCGCCAGCTCCGCCTCCAGATCCGCGGGCGCAGCCGACTCAGCGTCTACCTCGTCCTGCGCCTCTCCTGCCAAGATCCCATCTTCGGGGGCTTGGGTCTCGGCCGCAGTCGCCGCGTCCTCGCCTTCAATGCCAGGTTCGGTTTTTTCATCTTTCATGGAATTGCTCCGCTAACACTGTCTGCCGTGAGGCTGATCTTCCCCATGCGTCGGATATGGGGGTGACATCGCTGTTTTCAAGGGTTCAAAGGCTGTGCAGACAGAAAGCGGCGCGCAAGTGCGCCTACACCGTCAAGGCAGGATGTAGCACTGTCTCCGGAGTTACGCAGGGGGCGCCATAATGGCTCAGGGTGGCGAGCCTATCGAGTGGCAGGTAAAGGCGACGGTATTAGCGAGAAAGTGCCGCACTCAGCATGCGGGCGGTCACGTCCACAATCGGAATGACCCGCTCGTAGGCCATTCGCGTAGGGCCTATTACACCGAGCACACCCAGGGATTGGGCGCCCTGCGCGTAAGGTGCCGTGATCACACTAAAATCGCCGAAAACATCAAAACCGGCCTCTTCACCGATAAAGATCTGGATACCGTCGGCCCGGGAGCAGCGCTCCATGAGCTCCAGCAGATCCCGCTTGCGCTCAAAGGCATCAAACAGCTCCCGCAACTTCTGCATGTCCTCAGGGGACGCCTGATTCAGCAAACTGGCCTCTCCCGCCACCACCACACTATCGGCCGTATCCGGGTCGTCGATCGCCGCACTGGCCAATTCCAATGCCGCCTCCAGATAAGCGTCGATCCGCGAACGCGCCTCTGCCATCTCACGAACAATCTGATTTTTGACCTGCGATAGATCGCGCCCGGCGTAACGTTGGTTAATAAGGTCGGCCGCCGCTTTCAGCTGAGCTTCTGTCATAGCACGCTGCACCTGGATAATACGGTTCTGCACCTCCCGCTCATTGATCACCATAATTACCAGGACGCGATCTCCAGACAGCGGCAAAAATTCAATCTGCCGCAGTTGGCTACTGGCAGGCTTTGGTACGGTGACAATACCGGTTTGATAGGTGATTTGAGCGAGCAAGTTCGACGCCGATTGAACCAGCTCACTGGCGCTGCGATTAGGATCAAGACCAGCGTTCAGAGCTGACATTGCACCTTGCTCTACAGGGCCCACCTGCAACAGGCTATCCACAAAAAACCGATAGCCCTGAGCAGTGGGGATCCTTCCTGAAGAGGTATGTGGTGAGGCTAGGTAACCCAAATCCTCTAGCTCCGCCATGATATTGCGAACCGTTGCGGAACTCACCGAAAGCCCGCTTTCGCCTTGCAGATTTTTCGATGCCACCGGCTGCCCCTCGCGGATATGCATCTCCACCAAGGTTTTTAAAAGCGATGAGGCGCGCGGAGAGAGAGCTTCCAAGGCGTATCCCGTTAACTGAACCTGAACGTCGTTTTAGCACAGCCCGCGCGGATGACAAAGCACCTCCGAGCCTCCGCCCTTTAGAAACCGCGATTGTGCGGGCTTGGGCGCCCTAATGATGTTCACTCCGTCCGCAGACTGCGCTATAAATCTGCTCTCATACTCAGGGAACACCCCATGCTGCTCCATTTAGCCATTCAGGACTACGCCGTGGTGGACCACCTTGAGCTGGACCTCGCGGCCGGCATGACCTGCATTACGGGCGAGACCGGCGCGGGTAAGTCGATCATGCTGGATGCGCTGGGATTATGCATCGGCGATCGGGCGGACTCCCGAGCGATTCGTCCGGGCGAAGCCAGAACAGACATCACCGCCAGTTTTGACATCGCTAGAAACACCCGGGCAAAGGTGTGGCTCGCAGAACGCGATCTGGAAGCGACGGGGGAGTGCCTGTTGCGCCGCACAATTAACGCCGACGGACGCTCTCGCGCCTATATCAACGGCACCCCCGCTACCTTATCGGACTGCGCTGATCTCGGTCAGCTACTGGTCGACATCCACTCACAGCACGCCCACCAATCCCTGCTGCGTCGCCCGACCCAGCGCAGCTTGCTAGACACCTATGCAGAGGCAGAGGCGCTGGTTGTTGAGGTCAGCGATCTGGCCCAACAGTGGCGCTTACTGGAGGAGGAACACACCCGTTTAGTGGGGCGAACTGAGGAATCCGACGCGAGACGAGAACTGCTCTCCTATCAAATCGCAGAATTGGAAAGTCTGGATACCTTTGCCGGAGAGCTGAGCGAGCTGGAAGAACAGCACAAGCTGCTGGCCAACGCGGCATTCATCATCGAGTCAGCCAATGCCATTGCGTCTGGCTGCGAAACCCAACGGGACCCGCTCTCGCGACTGGTTCAACTCGCCAACGATGAGCGGATGAACAGCGACTCGACCCTAAATCTGCGCGAGCTTTTGCAGTCTGCACTGATACAGATTGACGAGGCTGCGGCTGAGACCGCTCGCTTTGCGGAGGGTATCGAGGTCGATCCCGAACGCTTGCGCACGACCGAAGAGCGCCTGGGCGCACTGCATGATCTCGCCCGTAAGCACCGGGTCGCTGCGGACGAGCTACCTGATCTCCTGGCGACGCTGCAAATGGAACTCGAATCACTCACGGGTGGCTCCGCGCAACTGGAGGATATTGAGCGGCAACTATCGGATACGGCACTGGCGTGGCGTCAAAGTGCCGAACAACTGTCGGCTAAGCGACACGAAGCAGCAGCGGTACTCGGTCAGCGGGTGATGGCAACGCTGGGTCAGCTGGCCATGCACAAGTGCGTTTTTGAAATCGCGCTGATACCCTTCGGCGATACTCGGCCCGACCCCAGAGGCGCCGAAGATGTCGAATTTCTGATTGCCACCAACCCCGGCGCGTCGCCCGGACCCCTGAGTAAAATTGCATCCGGCGGAGAGCTCTCCCGGATCAGCCTGGCTTTACAGGTGGTTGCGGCTGATACCGCAACCACGCCCACCATGATTTTTGACGAAGTTGACGTGGGTATTGGTGGCGGCGTTGCCGAGGTTGTGGGCGAGCTACTCCATACTTTGGGAAAACGCAGCCAGGTTCTGGTTGTCACCCATCAACCTCAGGTAGCGGCCAAGGGCAATCATCACCTGCTGGTCACAAAAGAGGGCGCCGATGAGGTGCATTCAACGCTGACCCTGCTCGAGGGCGAGGCGCGTATCCAGGAAATTGGGAGAATGTTGGGCGGTGCCAAACTTACCGATAATACCCTCGCGCATGCGCGGGAAATGCTGGAGAAAACCTAGGCGTCCCGCTTCTTGCGCACGTAGAGCACGAGCGAGTGATCGACGATTTCATAGCCCCGCGCTTCTGCAATCAAGTGTTGCCGGCGCTCAATTTCTTCATCAATAAACTCAATCACCTCACTGCTATCGATGTCGACCATGTGATCGTGATGACCGTCTGATGCCATCTCGAAAACGGAATACCCTGCCTTGCCAGTCCGCTCCGGGTTGTCATTGAAGTTATGCCTCTTGACCAACCCTGCGCTCTCGAACTGGGTCAGCACGCGGTAAACCGTCGCCAGGCCAATATCCTCGCCCATGTCGCGAAGGCGCTGGTATAGGTCTTCTGCACTAAAATGATCTCCCTGTTCGGAGGCATCGCTCAGCATCGACAGGATCTTGAGCCTTGGTGCCGTGACTTTAAGCCCCGCCTTCTTAAGTTCGCGATTCTCTGAGGACATGCGTGAATGGTTCTCTGCCAAGTGCGTTTGACGTTATCATGCCAGCCGCATTGCCACCTTGGAAGACAACGTGTTGAGAATCTGCCCGCATCCCCTGCTCTTGCCTGCTTGCTGCCTGCTACTGACGCTCGCAAGCTGTGGCAATAACTTCGGCTTTCCCGGTGTTTACAAAATTAATGTGGAGCAAGGCAATGTCGTTACCGAGGAGATGGTGGAGCAGCTACGGCCGGGCCTAAACCGGCGACAAGTGCGCTACATCATGGGGACACCTTTGATCGAGGACTCCTTTCACAGCGATCGCTGGGATTACCGCTATCTGCTGCGCAATGGCAATCAAACGATTGCCGAGACACAGCTTACGCTATGGTTTGAAGATGATGAGCTGGTGCGGGCAGAGGGCCCTGCTGCGCCGGACTGGGGTCAGTCTCAGTCAGAGTCAGCGTCGGATGAGGACGCAGACGCCTCAGAGGATTGATCCGCAGCTGCGCGCGCGGCCTTGGCCTTCTCGGCTCTCGCTTTGCGAACGGCTTTAGGATCAACTTGCAGCGGACGATAGATTTCCACGCGCTCGCCTGAGCGCACTTCACGGTCATGGGTGACCGACTTACCCCACACTCCCAACTTCACCTCAGGCCCCAGGGTCAGGTCATCAAAAAACGCGTCGATCCCACTTTGCATCACCGCCTCCAGCGCCGTCGTGCCGGGAGGGACGTTGAGCTTTATGATGCGCTGCTTTTCTGGCAGCGCATACGCGACTTCTATGGGGACGTTTTCGCTCATCTCATGCACAACTCTGATTCAGGCAATTGGCGCCATTTTGACGACACGCGCGCCAATATCCGCAGCTCAGGATAACTGCTGCGTAGCGCGGGACACCACAGCGTCAACCAAGTCCAGCGCGACTTTATCAAAGAGGCGACCAACGGCGACACTTGCCAAGCCACTCGCCATCTGAAAATCGAGGCGCAGGGAGACCTTGCAGGCAGATTCTCCAAGGGCGCGGAACCGCCACATACCGGCAAAATGGTCAAATGGCCCCTCCTCCAGTGCAAGTTCCATGCGCTCGGGACGGTGCAACGTGTTGCGGGTGGTAAAGCTGTGACTGACGCCGGCGCGAGACAGTCGCAAGGTAGCAACCACATTATTCTCCGTGCGCTCATGCACCTCAGCGGCCACGCAGCCATCCAAAAACTCAGGATAGCGTTCAATATCCGCCACCAGGCCAAAAACCTGCTCTGCGGTGAAGGGAATCAGCGCGCTACGTTCAATTACCGTCATGGCCGTAGTGTAGTGCAACTCAACCCGGCTGAGCGTCTTTTACAGAAAGCCCCTCATCAACCAGGCCACGCACACGGGAGGCACCAGCCAGCGCAGCACGCGCCACCACAGCCAGAACAGCCAAAGAGGCTCTCGATAGAGCTCACCACGCAGCACGGGGCGGGGCATCAGCCAACCCACAAACAGGCTGGTTGCGAGCAAGCTGGTGGGAATCAGCCAGTCAACGGTAACCGTGGCAAGAGAGGTCAATAGTGTGGCGTCGAAGAACAGGCATATCGAGACAATCAGTACGATCAGCGTGTGCGCCAGAATCGCCCCGCCCAAACGGCCCGCTCCCCACTCCCGTCCGATCATGAGCACCAGGGGTTCTATCAGAACCACCGTTGCGCTCGCGGCCACACAGCCCATGGAGAAATAGAATAGCGCGCCGTAGGTTTCGCCCAGTGGCAGATTGGCAAAGGCATAGGCCAGTCCAATAAATACGGTGGCCAAACCCTCGGCAGGCGCGACATTGACCTCAAACAGGGCGGCGCAAACGATAATGGCCGTGGTTACCATAAAGGCGGCGTCTAAAACCGCGACCGCTAAAATAGATCGGGCCCACGGCAGGCCGGGGGGCGCCTGCGCGCCCAGCGCCATGCCCAAACCCAACCCCGCACCCAGAGTGAGCCCTGCTGAGGACAGCGCGACCCATAGGGCGTCCAAACGCCAGGCGGAAAGGTCACGTGCAAACAAGAATTCGCTGACTGCGCGCAAATCGGTGTAGAGAAAAATAAAGTCCAACACACCCAAAAGGGTGATGGCCACGACCGGCAACACCGCCCAGGCGAGAAAACCCATACCGAGACGGATACCCAGCGCGGATAAAAGACCCGTGAACCCCACCAGGGCCAGAGCCGCCAAAAACTGGTGGGGGCCATCTTCGAGGTAATCGACATAGACCTCAGAAACATCAATGGCACTCGCAGCGGCAAGGTCGCCGCCGAAAATCAATGCCGCCCACCGAAAACACCACACTGCCATCAGCGTGGCCATCGCGGCCATTATCAGCCCCAGCAACCCCTGCAGGAGTGCCAAATACCGCCACCGGGAGTCCACATTGGCGGCGCTGGCCGCCCAGTGCATAGCGAGCCCTGGCGAGCCCCTGCCCAAACTGCCCAAAGAAACCTCGGCAATGAGAATTGGCACGCTGAGCAAGAGCACCGAAGCCGCATAGGCGAGAAAAAACGCGCCGCCCCCAAACTCCCCAATGAGATAAGGCAGGCGCTGCAAGTTGCCCAAACCTACCGCCACCAGCGTCAGCGACAGAACCAATGTGGTCCGTGCGCGCCAGGGCTGAGGCACGTTGTCATCGAGCACGCACCGGCTCCCTGTGGCCTTGGCTTAGCTGTAAGAATACCGGCGCGGTAAAAAACCGGCACCCGTATAATGCGGTCATGGCTAAAACCAAACGTAAAAAGACGTCTGACAATACCATCGCCCAGAATAAAAGAGCACGCTTTGACTATCACTTGCTGGACTCTTTTGAGGCGGGCCTGTCGCTGGCGGGCTGGGAGGTCAAAGC
>Ga0255766_10000541_pt1 | contig 34480 bp, 29 predicted proteins | sample 071ome_23_FD_179966 | JGI IMG/M metagenome (GOLD analysis project Ga0255766, IMG submission 179966) | Coastal salt marsh microbial communities from the Groves Creek Marsh, Skidaway Island, Georgia - 071403BT metaG (version 2) | ecosystem: Environmental > Aquatic > Marine > Intertidal zone >...
TCTTCAATTTCATTATAATCAACATCCAATTTTGTACTATCTGCTTCAGCAAAAAAACCAAGCATTAAAGAAGCTGGGAATGGCCATGGTTGAGAGTGAAAATATTTTATATTTTTTACTTTTACCCCAACTTCTTCAAAAACCTCTCTTTCTAAAGCTTGCTCTAAACTTTCTCCAGGTTCAACAAAACCTGCTAAAGTGCTATACATTCCTTCAGGGAATCTTGGAGACCGTCCCAACAAGACCTTATCTTCAAAACTAATTAATGTAATAATAGCAGGATCTGTCCTTGGAAAATGGCTTTTACCACATTTTGTGTTGGAACAAACCCTTACAAACCCACCCTCTTTTGAAGTGTTTATTTGTCCACATGTACCACAAAATTTATGAGTTTTATGCCAAAAAGTCATACCATTTGTTAGAGCTAAAAAAGATCCATCAATATCGTTTAACGTGGGGCCATATCTTCTTAAATCATCAATTATGATATTATTTTCATCAATCCACTTTTCAACTTTTGGATTTTGATTTTCCAATTCAAAACCAACATAGTAAAAATTATTTGCAGCACCAAGAAAAATTGGCTCATTAATTCCATCTGGTAATAAACTACTTAAGAGTTCATAATTAAATTTAACTGCATTAATTTCATTATCCAAACCTTCAAACAAATTTTTTCCATTTCTAACAGGAATAAATTTAGTCATTGGATCCAGCATTATTTTTTTAAGAAACTCTTGGTTGTTTCGTTGTTCCCCATGACGATTTATTTCAGAACTAGCATAGAATGGTTGCAACATATTTATTTCCGTGATTTAGGTGAATTTGTTATATTAGTTATAGACTGATTCTTTAATTTAAAAATATAAAAAAACTATTTTCCATAAAAATTTAAAAAATTGTTATTAATCAATTGGTTATTTTTTTACATTGCTGTTTTGTTTTCGAAAAGTAATGATATTTATTTTGATGGATAAGATATGATTAAAATAAGTAGAATTTCTTCACCCTTAAAAGACAAACTTAAAAATTTGGAAACATGTTCTCAACTTGATGGAGATGGTGTTTTTGAAGGTAAATATAATACATCAGGATCAGTTTTAATTAGAAACAAGTTTATTGGAGAAATTTCTGCTGATCAAATTATAGTTGATGAGAATGGACAACTTGAAGGTAAAATAAAATCAACTGAACTTATTATAAGTGGTGATGTTAGAGGAAACATTACATCAGATAGCATTGTTATTATGGAAACTGGAAAACTGTCAGGAAATATAACTTACAAACAAATAGCAGTTTTTGAAGGTGGTATAATTAATGTTGACGGCATGAAACAGATAGAAGAAAAAGAAGATAAAATTGTCAAAATTACCTCAAAGGTATAAATAATTTATTTAGTTTCTACCACGAACTCCAAACCAGCCATAGAACCAACATAAAAGTTTGGTTTTGTCTTCTTGAGTTTAATTATTGTACCAGAAACCTCAACATCTATACCCCCATTATATATTCTTAAAATTTTACCATCTTTTTTAGTTTCATGATCAGTACAAAAAACAGTAATTTTTTGATCTAAGTGCATAATAATTAATTCCTTTATTATCTACATAGCATGTTTTTTTAAATCTTCTAATTTTACTATTGATAGGGTCGCTATATTAGTTGATTCTAAAATTACTTTTGGTGCTTTCCCTGCTTTAAAGGCCTCATCCCACCTCGAAGCACACAGACACCACCTATCTCCATCACGTAAACCTGGAAAGTTATACTCAGGAATGCTTGTACTTAAGTCGTTGCCAACTAAAATAGAGAAATTTAAAAACTCATCAGTCATTACACAACACACAGTATGCAAGCCAAAGTCATCAGCCCCTGTATTACAACAATTATCTCTATAAAACCCAGTAACTATAGAATTATCTAACCCATAGTTACATGGCTTAAGCTCTTCGCCTAGTACATTTAATTGTTTCTTATTTCCTCTTTCAGGCAAAAATCCATCCATGCTTATTTTTCCATATCTATTAATTCATTCGAATGAGATTCAATTGAAGTTTCTAATTTTTTTAAAAAATCAAGCTTAGACAAACCTGGCTGAATAGCAGGAAGAATTTTGATGGTTACCGACTTGGATTTAAGGCGATCAGGGTACTTCATAAAACTATTTTTTGGCCAAAGTAATCCTGCATTATGGGCAACTGGGATTACCGGAACCTTGGCCTGTGTATAAAGAAAAAAAACTCCAGGTAGATAAGGTTTTTCTCTTGAAGACACACCAGGATTAACCCTTGTTCCCTGCGGAAAAATCATCATTGATCTATTTTCCTTAACAGCTCTTTTTGCATTTTTACCCATTTTTTTTAATGCATTTATACCCTGGTCTCTTGCAATAGGTATTGCTCCAGACTTTAGAAAATATAGTCCTATTACTGGTATATAAATTAATGCTTTTTTTAAAACAATTGAAGGCATCGAAAAAAGATCTGTACAAAAAACAGTTTCCCAGGCCGATTGGTGCTTAATTGCATAAATAACAACTTTTTCTTTAGGCGGTATTTCTCCAACAATTTTAACTTCAGTTCCCAGCCACCATTTCATTCCTTTGATCATTATTAAGCACCAAATTCTGTTAACAACCATGACCACATTTCTTGAAAACAAAAGAGATGGAAGGCATAAAGTAACCAAAAAACTTGTACCTACATAAAATTGTATATTAAAAAATAATGATTTAAGAAAATTCATATTATCAAAATTACAGCCTTAGACCGAACCCTTAGAGAGTGTAAAAAAATGTTTGCCTGCTTTAGTTGACTTAATAGTAATATCATAACCCTCACTTTTAGAAAAATGCTTAAAATCAATTGGACTAGCAGGATCGTCTGAAATAAATGTTACTTTTTTACCTTTTATTAAAGTCTTTAAAACTCTTTTGGCTTTTAATATTGGTAACGGGCATTTTAATCCTGTGAAATCATATTCCTCGATCAATATATACTCCTTGTAGAAAGCTATAAGCTTTATTAAGACATTTTTAACCACTCTTAACAAAATTTATTTTACTTGTAAGCCTATTATCTTAATTGTAATACCTAAACGATGAATATATGGGGTAAAATTATTGGTAGCACAAGTGGGTTTGCATTAGGCGGGCCCATTGGAGCACTCATAGGTGGAGCTGCCGGACATGCTATAGATAAAATGCAAACCCAAAAAAAGAGATCGGATAAGTTAGCCCTTAAACAAATTGGGTTTACAATTGGGATTATAGTTCTCTCCGCCAAAATGGCAAAAGCAGATGGAAAAGTTACCAAACAAGAAATTCTTGCTTTTAAAAATAAAATTGATGTTCCAGATACTGAAATAAAAAATGTTGCTTTTTTATGGGATCAAGCAAAAAAGTCTACTCATGGATATGAAGTCTATGCACAACAAATTTCAAACTTGCTAGAAAAAAACTCTCCTGTTTTAGAAGAATTATTAAATCTACTAATAGTAATTGCTGAAGCAGATGGAAAAATTACACATCCAGAAATAATATATTTAAAAAGAGTGAGTGAGATATTTGGTTTTTCAAATGAGGATTTTGAAAGAATAATTTCATATAAAATTAACGATCCATCTAACCCTTATAAAATATTAGGAATTTCAGAAAAAACTCCAATTAGTGAAGTAAAAAAAATATGGAAAAAATTAGTGACTAAACATCATCCAGATCTTCTTATTTCCCAAGGAATGCCGAAAGAATTAATAAAACAAAATACTCAAAGGCTCACAGAAATTAATAATGCTTGGGAAACAATTAAAAAACAGAGTTAATTATTTAAATGACTAAGCCCCTTATCACTATAAAAAATTTAAAAATATCAAAATCTAATAAAATACTTTTAGATAATTTAAATTTTACAATACATCAAAATGATCGAATAATTTTAGTTGGAGAGAATGGATCTGGTAAAACATCATTAATGAAAATTATCAAGGGAATAGAAGAAGCTGACAGTGGTACTATTTGGAAAAAACCAAATTTAAAAATTGACTACCTTGATCAAAATCCATTAAGGCCAAATTTAGATAATCTCGAGGAATTTTTATCACAAGATATTGAATATCCAGATTTGTCAAAAATAAAAGACATCATCAATCAGTTAGAATTATCTGATATTAACCTCAAAGCAGGTTTATCAATCGGAGAGATCCGTAAAATTCATATTGCCAAGTCACTGTTAAATGAATCAGACCTTATTCTTCTTGATGAACCGACTAACCATATTGATCTTCCAACTATAAACTGGTTAGAAGAAAAACTCGTATCAACAAAAAAATCAATGCTTGTAGTCAGTCATGATCAAAATTTCTTAAAAAAAATTGGTACCAAAACATTTTGGTTATATCAAAATGAGATGATATTAAGAGAAGGTCCTTATGATGGTTTTTATGATTGGGCTCAAATGCAAATTGATACAAAAAAGTCTCAATCATTTAAAATAAAGCAGAAAATCAAAAGTGAAACAAAATGGTCAGTTGAGGGTATTTCAGCTAGAAGAAAAAGAAATATAGGTAGGGTAAGGGAATTAGAAAAACTTATTGAACATTACGAAAACACAAGAATTAAGGAACAAAAATCAATGGATTTTTTCCTTAAAAAAACTCATGAGTCTGGTTCAAATATTATTGAATTAATAAACGTAGACTTTACTTATGATAATCATCTTGATGATAAGATCATTTCTAAACTTAACCTAAAAATTAAGAAAAAAGATAGAATTGGTATTATTGGGGCAAATGGCTCTGGAAAAACGACATTAATAAAACTAATACAAGGAATAATTGCACCATCTAGAGGTAAAATTAAAACTGGTGAAAATATAAATATTAAGTACTTTGATCAAAATAAGGAGTCTATAGAAGCAGAATTAACTCCTTGGAGCTCATTATGTAAAGATGGTGATCATGTTAATTTTCTAGGACAAAAAATACATGTTTTATCATATTTAAATTTGTTTCTTTTTAATGAGAAAAAATCTTTACAGAGTAACTCCTCATTGTCAGGTGGAGAAAAAGTAAGGTTATTATTAGCAAAATTATTTTTAAATGATCACAATTTTTTAATATTAGACGAGCCTACAAACGATCTTGATTTTTATACTTTGAACATTCTTAAAGATATAATTAAAAAATATGATGGAACCGTTTTAATAATTAGTCATGACAGGTATTTTCTAGATAATACTATTGATAAAGTCTTAGTATTTGAGAATGATAATAAAATTGTTAATCATGAAGGCAATTTTTCTAGCTATTACCAAAAATATGGATTATCAAATCTCCGAAAAAGTAAATCTAAAAAGTTACTAAAACTAAATAATCAAAAATCAAAAAATATAATTAATAAAGAAACAAATATTAAAAAATTAAGTTTTAGAGAATCTTACGCTTTGAGTGTATTACCCAAAGAAATTTCTAAATTAGAGAATAAATTGGATTTATTGATAAACCAGTTAGATGAAGAAAATTTGTATTATAAAGACTTTAATAAATTTAATTCTATAACATCTGAGATAACGAAAACAAAAAAAGATTTATCTATAAAAGAAGATAAATGGCTTAAGCTTCAAATATTAAGCGAAGAGATTAATAACAGATAAATTAATTTAATTATTGACCTTATTTAGAGACCTTATATTTTTATTTTGTCAGAGAGTGAGGTAGTTGCTTTTTTAAAGAGGAAAGTCCGGGCTCTATAGAAATAAGGTGCTGGATAACGTCCAGCAGGGGTAACCCTAGGGAAAGTGCCACAGAAAATATACCGCCAATTTTGGTAAGGGTGAAAAGGTGTGGTAAAAGCACACCGCGTTTTCAGCGATGAAAACGGCATGGTAAACCCCACCTAGAGCAAGACCAAATAGAAGAAACATTTTTTGAATTTCTACAAAGTTTCTTGGGTAGGTCGCTAGAAGAATTTGGTAACAAATTCTCAAGATTAATAACTACTGTCATATTGATACAAAACCCGGCTTATTACTCTCTGACACTTCAATTTAAAAAATCATTATAATAAAATACCATATTTTGATCATAAAATACCATTGACTCCCATAAAATCCCATGATATCCCTAAAATGAGAAAAACTGTTTAGGTCACAACTCTGAATTAAATAATATCGCAAAACTAAGCATATAAATTCTAACTTAGGGCATTTAATATCAATGTTTTTATCAACTTCACATAATAAGATTGATTTAAAATGCAGAGTTTCAATTCCTGCAACATATAGACTTTTTCTAGAGAAATCAGAAGAACAGCTTATTTTGTTTAAAAGTCTTCAATTTAAATGCATAGAAGGCACTTCATTAAGCAGAATGCAAAGATATATAAACGCCATAGACGAGCTCGATGCCATGTCGGATGATGCGTTTGTATTGAGGATGATGATGGCTGACTCTTTTGAAACTAAATTTGATGCTAGCGGCAGGATTGTCATCCCTGAAACTCTGATGAATTTTGCAGAACTTTCTAACAAAGCTGTTTTTATGGGGATTGGTGAATCTTTTTATGTATGGTCACCCTCCGAATATGAAAAACAATATAAAAAGTCTAAGCAAATTCTTGAAGAAAAAGGTCCTCCAAAATTAATTCTAAATAAAAAGACTGAATAGTTTAAATTATGTTAGATACTACTCATCATATTCCTGTTCTTTTAGATGAAGTAATAAATTCGCTTTCGTTGAAGGACGAAGGTTTTTATGTTGACGCCACATTTGGCTTAGGTGGGTATAGCAAAGAAATTCTTAGTAAAAGTAATTGCAATCTTTTAGCCATTGACAGAGATCCTGAGGCAAAAAAATTCGCACAGCCAATACAATCTTGTTTTAAGGATAAGTTTACTTTTGTAAATGGACGGTTTTCAGAACTAATCAAATATTTAAAAGATAAAAATATAAATAAAGTTAATGGAATAGTTTTTGATCTTGGAGTTTCAAGCCCTCAGCTTGATAAAAAAGAAAGAGGTTTTTCATTTAAATCTGATGGTCCCTTAGACATGAGAATGTCATTAGAAGGCCCTACTGCTGAGGAGTTTATCAATAAAGTAGAGGAAAAAACACTAGCTAACATAATTTATGAATATGGCGATGAAATTTTTTCTAGAAGAATAGCAAAAAATATTGCTAATGAGCGTTTAACAAAAAGGATTAATAGCACTCTACAACTAGCCACTATTATTAGGAAATCAATTCCATTCTCAAAACAAAAAATTGATCCAGCAACGAGAACGTTCCAGGCAATTAGAATATATCTCAATAATGAAATAGATGAACTCGAAAAAGGACTAATTGCTGCTGAAAAGTCATTACATCCAAATGGTATTTTGGCTGTGGTTTCTTTCCATTCAATTGAGGATAGAATTATAAAGGAATTTTTTATTAGATGTTCGAGAAGCAAGCCAATATCACGATATTTGCCAGAAGAAGGCAAGAGGAAAAATAGCCTGGAAATATTAACAAAAAAGCCTATTTGTCCATCAGAAAAAGAAATGGCGGGAAATAGACGGTCAAGGTCTGCTAAATTACGAGTTGCGCGAAGAACAGAATTTCCATCATATTTTGGAGATCAAGAATGATTAAATATCCATCTTTTCTAGTTATTTTCTTGATACTTATAGTAGGAATTTCATTATATCAAATTAAGTTTTCTATTAATGAAAATGAAATAGCCCTCAGAACAATTAAAGCCAAGATAGATGATGCGAAATCAGATATAGACATTTTAAATGCTGAACTTAGTTATCTCAAGCGTCCAGAAAGAATTGAGAAAATAGCTTTAAATAAATTAGAGCTAAAAGAAATCCTTCCAACAGATATTTGGAATATCAAAGATTTAGTTGAAGCCACAAAGTCTATAAACGAAAGGGTGGCTAAATGAAACATATTATAAATTATAAAAATGCACTTGCGGGTGAAACAAATTCAAAATTTAGAAAAATTAAATTATTAATGGTAGGCTGTTTATTTTTATTTTCCTTTGTAACGATTGGTTATAGGACAATTTCTCTAGCCGGCATTCACAAATCTAGTACAGAGAATATTGCTATTAAAGCAACTAAAGAAAATATCATTGAAAATTTACCCCGTGGAAATATTTACGATCGAAATAATAATTTGCTTGCAACAACTATAGCAACCTCAAGTTTAAATATTAACCCACATGAAATTTTCAATAAAAGCGAAACAATAAAAAAATTGGTGACAATTTTTCCTCGACTAGAAGAAAGCAATTTAAAAAACAAATTTAACTCAAATAAAAAATTTGTAAATTTATTAAGAGAGATTTCTCCAAGAGAACATATTGCATTATTGAATGCAGGCATAGAAGGATTAAAAATAAGAACAAAATATAAGAGGATATACCCTAAAAATAATTTGGCTGCACATATTTTAGGAAGTACTGATATTGACGGCATTGGTATAGCCGGAATAGAAAAAACATTAGATAGTGAATTAAAAAGCGGTAAAAATATAAATATTTCAATTCACAGCGGAATTCAACATATCACAGAAAAAATTTTACTTGAACAGATCAGAAAATTTGAAGCTGAAGGTGGTGCTGGTATAGTCATGAACTCCAAAAATGGGGAAATTTATGCTTTAACGTCTTTGCCTGATTATAATGTCAATAACTATAATAAAATATCTAATAGTCTATTATTTAACAAAGCAACAAAAGGAATTTATGAGCTCGGCTCCACCCTTAAATTAATCACAGCTGCGATAGCTTTAGATAGTGGCAGTGTTAAAGAAAATGAAGTTTTTGATGTTTCCCGGCCTTTAAGAGTTTCATCCAGAACAATAAGAGATTTCCACCCCTTAAATTACTCAATTAATATTCCTGAGGTTATTGTCCATTCGAGTAATATTGGGTCAGCTAAAATTGCTGAAAGGTTTGGTTCATCAATACAGTTGAAATATCTAAGAAAACTTGGGTTTATGAAAAAATTAGATTTGCAGATACCTGAAATAGGAATGCCACAAGTTCTTATGGATAGGAAATTACTTTCAACAATGACAATATCCTATGGACATGGGATAGCAATAACACCAATGCACCTTGCATCCTCAACGGCAACACTTGTAAATGATGGTATAAAAGTTAACCCTACTCTCCTAATTTCAAAAAAAGAGAAAGAAAATACTCAAGTTTTTACAAAAAATACTTCGAATAAAATTAGAAGTATAATGAGACTTGTTGTAAAAAGTAAACACGGAACTGCTAAAAAAGCAGAAGCAAAAGGCTATCTAGTTGGAGGCAAAACGGGAACAGCTGAAAAGCTCAGTAAAAATGGAGGGTACTTAAAAAAACAAAATATTGTAGCTTTCACAGCAGCATTCCCAATAAATAAGCCTCAATACGTAATAACTGTAATGATAGATAATCCCAAAGGTCAAAAGTCATCTTTTGGTTACAGGACCGCAGGGTGGGTTGTCGCACCCACTATTAAAAAAATAGTAACAAGAATTGCACCAATTTTAAATGTGAAACCACAAAATGAAGATTCCTTAGATTTCTCACAAAATCTTATCCAATACGAAATAAGAGGAAAGAAAAAGGGAGAAAATTTATAAAATGATTTTGAGAAATTTAATTTCAAAAAATTTACTTTTAACGGATCTAATGGGGCAACTTAGTGACGATATATTAAGTCAAAATGTCAACGGAATAACTTCAAATAGTAAACAAGTTCAATCTGGATATATTTTTATTGCAATAAAAGGGAAAAAATTTAATGGAGAAAATTTTATACAAGAAGCCAAAAATAAGGGTGCTTTTTTAATTCTCTCAGAAAATGAAAATCTAAATACGAACGATTGTTTAGTAATAAGGAATAATTCTGCTAGACTAATTTATTCTATTCTTCTCTCTGCTTTTTATAACAAACAGCCAAATGTTGTCATTGGTATAACAGGCACAAATGGAAAAACTTCTACTGTAGAATTTTGCAGACAAATATGGACTCTTGCAGGTTGGAAAGCTGCTTCAATGGGAACTCTTGGCATTAAAATTGGAACTAATCAAAATGAAACTATTTATAACTCCTCTGAAAACTCCTTAACAACTTTTGAGCCATCTGAATTATATAAAAATCTTAGTTTTCTATCTGAAAAAAATGTATCACATTTAGCACTAGAAGCTTCTTCACATGGCTTGGATCAATTTAGATTAGATGGTATAAATTTTTCTGCTGCAGCGTTTACAAACCTTTCTCATGATCATTTAGATTATCACGGCAACATAGAAAATTATTTCACTTCCAAGAAACGGCTTTTTAATGAAATCCTTAAAAAACGGTGTGCAGTAGCCTTAAATATCGATGATGATTTTGGAAAGCGGTTATATGAAGAACTAGAAAAAGATAAACATCTGGTTTTGACTTTTGGTGAAAATAAAAAAGCTTCTATTAAGATAAAATCCATAACTCATAATAATCAGACACTTAAAATGTCTGTTGAGTACAAGAAAGTACTATATAATTCTACATTGGGAATGATTGGAAAATTTCAAGCCTATAATGTTTTAGCATCTGCCTCAATATGCATTGCATTAGGAATGGACCCAAATTTTGTTTTTAGGGCCTTGTCTTATCTCAAACCTGCTAGAGGAAGAATGGAAATTGTTTCAAGCAAAAAGCTTAATTCAACAGTTATTATTGATTACGCTCATACACCTGAAGCATTAAGATCAGTCCTTTCATCTCTTAAAGAAATGAAACTTAAAAATGGAAAACTGATAACTCTATTTGGTTGTGGCGGTGATAGAGATAAAGATAAAAGAGAGTTAATGGGCAAAATAGCACATAAACATTCAGATACTGTAATTGTAACAGATGATAACCCTAGAAATGAAAACCCCGCTAAAATTAGAAGTGATATTTTAACTGGCACTCCTAACGCGATAGAGATTTCAGATAGAAACAAAGCAATTAAACACGCCGTATCTATATTAAAAGAGAATGACTTTTTACTCATTGCTGGCAAAGGCCATGAAACATTGCAAACTATTGGATTAGAAACGCTCCCATTCGACGATTATGCAGTAGCCAGAGAAGCGTTAAACAATTTTAATATGACAGAGATTTGATTTTGAACTTTTTGTGGACCAAACATGAACTAATAAGTGCTACTAATGGATCTGATCCCTCTTCTAATTTTTTAAAGAATGAACATGTAGTTTCCGGCATAAGCATTGATGATAGGACAATACAAAAAGGTGATTTATTTATAGCTATTAAAGGAGATAAATTTGATGGCCATGATTTTATTGAATCTGCAATTTCAAAGGGGGCTTCAGGAGCACTTGTTTCAGAAGAACAATATGCACTAAAATGGAACGCATTGTTAGTAAAAGACACAAAAGTTTCGCTCAAAAATATTGCACAATTTTCAAGAAATAGATTTTCTGGCAAAGTTATAGCTATTACTGGGAGTAGTGGAAAAACAAGTACCAAACATATTTTAGCTTCTTCTCTACAAGAATATGGAAACACACACTTCACACAAGGTAACAACAACAATATTATTGGACTTTCTTTAACATTATCAAGACTTCCTAAAGAATATAAATTTTGTGTGTTGGAACTTGGCATGAACCATTCTGGTGAAATTAAAGAATTAGCCTTAATTTCTAGACCAGATATTGCATTAATTACGAACGTTTCAAGTTCCCATATTCAAAATTTTAAAAGTGAAAAAGAAATTGCAAATGCTAAAAGTGAAATTTTCTTAGGACTAAATTCAAATGGAGTAGCTTTAATTAATTCAGACAATTTATGGTCTAAATACCTCAAAGAAAAGGCTGAGAAGATCACACCTAATGTATATTACTATGGACATTTAAAAAATTCAAAGACCATTGTAAAAAAAATAATTGATGAAAAAGATGGGTGTACTATTTTCCAAGAGAACGAATTGCCTTGGCATCTTAAATATTTGAATACAGTTCAAGCCTCAAATGCAGTTGCATCAATTGCTGTTGTAAAAGAATTAAAATTACCAGAAGAAATTGCAAAAAAAACTATAAGCAACTTAAAACCTTTGCCAGGCAGAGGTCAAAAAATAACTATAAATTTTAAGAATAATCAAAAAAGTTTATTGATTGATGACAGTTACAATGCAAACCCAGACTCTATGTATGCATCTTTATCTAACTTATACAAAACCAAGTCTAAACTTCATAATTACAAAACAGTACTGATTATAGGTGACATGCTTGAATTAGGTAAAAAATCTATGATTAAACACTTGGAATTAATACCAATTATTAAAAAAATAAATCCTAATTTACTCATAACTGTTGGATTTTTTACAGAATTAATGAGTAAAAAATTAGAAATTAAGTCTTATTCTTATCCCGATATAGATAGTTTAATTTTAAAAATTAAAGATTTAATTAAACCCAACCAACTTATTTTAATAAAAGGCTCAAATGGATCAAAAGTTTGGAAATTAGTAAAGATTTTACAGAATTTAAATCAGGAGAAAACTAATGCTGCCTGATTTATTACTTAATTATACAGAATATTTTCAGCCTCTAAATTTATTTAATTACATAACATTTAGAAGCATTGGAGCTCTATTAACTGCCTTAATAATAAGTTTGGTATTTGGACAGAAAATTATATTTATTTTAAAAAAATTTCAAAAAAAAGGACAACCAATACGTTCTGATGGCCCTCAAAGCCATATAATCACAAAAAGCGGCACTCCTACAATGGGAGGATTACTTATACTCTTTGCTTTTACAATCTCTACAATTTTGTGGGCAAAACTTGACAATATATACATTTGGATAATTTTAGGTGTTGCCTTATCATTTGGTCTAATTGGGCTTTTGGATGATTGGCTTAAAGTATCCAAAATGTCGAGTAATGGCCTTAAAAGTTATCAAAAAATAATTCCACAAATTTTAGTAGCATTTGTAGCAGCATGGTTTATAGGTGAAAACACCCCTCCAAACTATCAAAATTCATTATCTATTCCATTACTAAAAGAAGGTTTGTTTTTTATAGGCGCCTTGTACATTCCTTTTACTATTTTAGTCATAGTAGGATCCTCAAATGCTGTAAACTTAACAGATGGCTTAGATGGGCTTGCAATTGTTCCTGTTATGATTGCAGCTAGTTCCTTAGCTATAGTTGTATACTTAGTAGGACATATAAATTTCTCTAGTTACTTACAAATTAATTACGTTCCTGGCGTAGGTGAAATTGCCGTCTTCTTGGGAGCAATAATTGGTTCTGGCCTGGGATTTTTATGGTTTAACGCACCACCAGCAATGGTGTTTATGGGAGACACAGGTTCACTTTCTCTAGGAGGAGTAATTGGTGTCAGCGCATCAGCATCAAGACATGAATTAGTGTTAATTATAATTGGAGGTCTATTTGTTCTGGAAACTATATCTGTGATTGTACAAGTTATCTCCTTTAAACTTACAGGTAAACGTGTATTTAGGATGGCACCACTACACCATCATTTTGAACAAAAGGGATGGCCAGAGGCAACTATAGTAATCAGATTTTGGATAATAGCAGTTATCCTAGCCCTAATAGGTCTATCAACACTTAAACTTAGGTAATAAAATTGAAAAATAATATTGCATATTATAAAGACAAATACGTTGGAATTTTAGGAGCTGGTAAATCTGGATTAGCCGCTGCAAAAATTTTAATAAATTCAAATGCTAATATTTTTGTATTCGATGATCATTACCCTAGACCTGAATCTATTAAAAAATCTAATTGGCAAAACTATAAATTATGGCCATGGGAAAACCTAATATCCATAGTAGTAAGTCCGAGTATACCAACTAATAATCGTCTTAAACATGAGGCTGTTGAATTAGCAATTAAACATAAAGTAAAAATTATTAACGAGATTGATTTATTTTTTGAAACAAAACCAAGAGCAAAAATTATTGGTATAACAGGTACTAATGGAAAATCAACTACAGTATCTCTCCTGCATCACATATTAAATTTCAATAATATTAAATGTGAAATTGGTGGCAATTTTGGTTATCCTGCCTGTCTTATAAAAGACCCCGGTCACAAGGGTGTTATAATTCTTGAACTCTCCAGTTATCAACTTGATGGTATAAAAAATTTAAAATTGGATATAGCATCAATAATCAACATAACCCCTGATCATATAAATTTTCATGAAACTTTCGAAAAATACATTTCGAGCAAATTAAAAATAATAAGTTGTTTGAATATTAATGGTGTATTAGTTTTCAACAAAAATGACAAATTTTTAAGAGAAATAATCCAATCTCAAAAAAACACCTCAATCAAATTAGTTGAAGTAGATAAAAGTTCTGGGAATGAGTTTATTAATGATAATAATTATCTGAAAGGTAATCATAATTCTATAAACACTTCTATTGCTATTACAATAGCAAAAAAACTAAATATTCAAGAATCCACAATTAAATCAGCTATTGATAGCTTTGTAGGTTTACCGCATAGAATGGAACCTATTCATATAAGTAAGAAATTCAAAATAATTAATGATAGTAAATCTACTAATGGTGAATCAACTTCCGCAGCCCTATCCACGTTTGACAATATATTTTGGATAGCAGGAGGCGAACCAAAATCTGATGGTATTGGTCAAGCTAAAAAATATTTAAATAAAGTGAACGAAGTTTTCTTAATAGGAAAGTCAACAAGTTATTTTGAAAATGAAATAAGAAAAAGTGCTCCTCAACTAAAGGTAAACATATGTTTTACATTAGATAAAGCTATACAAGATGCGATTGAGAGCGTTAATCGAAGTAAACTAAAAAATTGTATTATCTTATTCTCTCCATCTGCTGCCAGTTTTGATCAATTTAAGAACTTCGAAGATAGAGGAAATTACTTGAAAAAGATAATTAAACGTAGGTTTGATGTCGGAGTTGTAAGTAAATGATTATAACTCGTTCAGACAGATCAAATATTGCTCTATGGTGGTGGACTATAGATAGATACCTTTTAACAGGTTTTTTTATCCTACTTTTAATAGGGGTTTTTTTGGTTATGGCGTCAAGTCAACACTTGACACAAAGTCTGAATTTATCTTCCCACCATTTTACCTTAAGGCATATTTTATTTGGTACATTAAGTATTCCAATCATAATTTCTTTTTCAATTTTAAACCAAAGACAAATTAAAATTATAAGTATTTTAGGAATGGTCATATCTATTTTACTAATATTTTCAACCGTAATAGATGGAGACAAAATAAAAGGTGCGCAAAGATGGCTTTATATAGGAAATATAAGCTTCCAGCCAAGTGAAGTGTGTAAACCTTTCTTCATAATTTTTAATGCATGGGTACTGTCATTATGGGCAGAAAAGAAAGATTTTCCAGGTTGGATTTGGTCTATTACATCAATAAGCATTATTTCAGCTCTGTTATTGTTACAACCGGATTTAGGAATGACTATTCTATTCATATTTACTTGGGGTTTTCAGCTATTTATTACAGGAATTCCTCTTATCATTATTATTTTTTTAATAATATCATTCCCAATTTTTATGATTATTTCTTATCATAATTTTGACCACGTTAAAATTAGAATTGATAGTTTTATTGAGGGCACTACTTACCAAGTTTCAAAGTCCTTACAATCTTTTGAAGCAGGTGGACTATTAGGAAAAGGTCCAGGAGAAGGGTTATATAAAAAGTCTTTACCCGATGCTCATTCTGATTTTGTTTTTGCGGTAGCTGCTGAGGAATATGGAGCCCTTATATGTAGCTTTATTATAATTATCTATGCATCAATTATACTTAGAACACTCTTCTACACTATCCGAAATGATAATCTATTTTTAATTTTAGCTATTGCTGGCCTTGCTTTTCAATTTGGTTTCCAATCACTAATACATATGGCTAGTAATACAGATCTTATACCTACCAAAGGAATGACACTTCCTTTCTTATCTTATGGAGGATCTTCTATTTTAGCCTCTGCAATCATAGCAGGGATGCTTTTAGGACTGACAAGAACAAACAACTCACTGGTGCCAATTACAAGGCAATTTCATGAAAAAAAATAAAATGAAAAAGGAAAATAATAAACAAGTGATATTAATTGCTACAGGAGGAACTGGTGGACATATATTCCCTGCCCTATCAATTATTAGTCAACAAAAGTTTGATCGACATCTCATCATTACAGATAAAAGAGGTGAAAATTATTTTACAAAGTTTTTAGATGAAAAAAAAATAAACGCTCAGATATATGTTCAAAAAGTTATAAGCCCAAGTCAAAGATTAATTATTAATAAGTTTATTTCACTTTTTTATTTTGGAGTATCATTCTTAAAGTCAATCATATTAGTCATCAAACATCGACCTAATATAGCTATAGGGTTTGGAGGATACCCTTCCATTTCACCTATTTTAGCTGCTAAGTTTTTTGGTATAGACACAATAATTCATGAGCAAAACGCTGTTGTTGGAAGAGCAAACAAACTATTAAGTCATATATCAAATCTTGTAGCTTTGTCGTTCAAAGATACAAAAAATATTAGAAGCTATAAAAATTTTATTTATTCGGGAAATCCAGTAAGGGATGAATTCTATAAAATTGGAAAAACTAAGTATGAACTTCCAAAAAATAAGAATAAATTAAATATTTTAATATATGGAGGAAGCCTAGGAGCAAGCTTTTTTTCAGAATATGTAACATCAATTTTTTGTTCAATGCCTGAGGAAATTAAAAAAAGAATAAAAATAATTCAACAGGTAAGAAAAGAAGATTTCCAAAAAGTTCAGGATAAATATTTTCAAAATAAAATTGAATGTGAGCTAAATGTTTTTTTTGAAAATATTTTCACAAAATTTAGCTTAGCTCATCTTGTAATTACAAGAGCAGGAGGTTCAACAGTTGCAGAAATAATTACTTCAAAAAAACCTGCAATTTTAGTTCCATACCCTAATTCATTAGACAATCATCAATCAGAAAACTCACAAATCATTATAGGCAACGGCGGATGGGTTTTTGAAGAAAACAAAAATAAAATTAATGAATTAAAGAAGCTGATAGATAGTATTTTAAAAAATCCAAAAAAGCTCATTGAAGCTAATCAAAAGTTAAACAAATTTTCAAAAAAGCTAGATGAGTTTTTAAACTATAAAAACCCTACAGTTTTTTTAACCGATCTCCTAATGGAGCGGAATTTAATTAATAAAAAGGGAGTTACTAGAGCATGCTAAGGTCTCCTCAAAATCTAGGCATAATACACTTCATTGGAATTGGTGGCATTGGAATGAGTGGGATTGCTGAAATACTTCACCAATCAGGTTACCATGTTCAAGGAAGTGATATTAGTCAAAATAAAAATATAGAAAGGTTAACAAAGCTTGGAATAAAGATTTTTTTAAACCAGAAAAAATCAAATATAACAAATACCAAAATAGTTGTTGTATCTACAGCAATTTCAGAAAGTAACGAAGAATTAAAAGCAGCCAAAAAACTTCATATACCAATAGTACATAGATCAGAAATGCTAGGTGAATTAATGAGATTAAAGCAATCTATTGCTATAGCTGGCACTCATGGGAAAACTACTACCACTTCGCTAATTGCAAAAATGATAGAAGAAAATGGAATGGATCCAACAATTATTAATGGCGGTATCATTTCTTCTTTAGATAGCAATGCAAGATTAGGTAAAGGTGAGTGGATGGTTGTGGAAGCTGACGAAAGTGATGGAAGCTTTGCAAAATTAAACCCAACTGCTGCAGTAATTACCAATATTGATTTAGAACATCTAGACTATCATAAAACAGAGGAAAATTTATTATCAGCTTTTCAGAATTTTATTTTATCAATACCCTTTTATGGTTTTGCCTGCCTGTGCATTGATCATCCTAGAGTTCAAAAACTTATTTCTAAATTAGATAATAAAAAAGTTATTACATATGGTTTGTCAGCAAATGCAGATATACGAGCAACAAACATCTCATATAAAAATAATAAAATGAAATTTAAATTACAAAGCCCCATCTCTGATAATTTTGAAATCGAATTTTCAATGATTGGAAAACATAATATTCAAAACGCTCTCGCCACCATAGCAGTAGGCATTGAACTAAATATTCCATTACAAAAAATCAAAGACACCTTAAAAAATTTTACTGGTGTTGAAAGAAGATTTCAAAAGGTTGGTAATTTTAAAAATACACTCATAATAGATGACTATGGCCATCATCCTGTAGAAATAAGCTCGGCTCTTGCTGCATCAAGGCTTGTCGCTCCTAACAGCAAAATTATAAGTATATTTCAACCTCATAGATACACTCGTTTAAGAGATTTATTTGATGAATTCTGTAGTTGTTTCAATGATGCAGATTATGTTTTTTTGTTGGATGTTTATCCTGCCGGGGAAAAGCCAATTTCAAAATTTGAAAGTATTGATTTAGAACATGGATTATACAAATACGGTCATAAAAATGTTTCATATATAGAAAATGAAAAAGATATTTTGAAACCACTTTTAGAAATAATCAAGCCGAACGACATAATCATATGTCTAGGGGCTGGCACTATTACAAAATTTGCAAACAAACTAGAAGAAAATTTAAATAATGAATTTCAATCAATTTAATAGATCTATATCACTCAATCAAAATTTAGCAAACTACACTTGGTTTAACGTTGGTGGGAATGCTGAAATTCTTTTCATTCCAAATGATATCAAAGAACTATTTGATTTTTTAAAGTCAAGATCCGAAAAATATGAGATTTTTACAATTGGGGCAGGCTCTAACATTTTAATTAGAGACAAGGGCATTAGTGGAATTACTTTAATAACGAAGAATCTTAAAAAAATTAGCATTGATAACTTGGGTATAATTACTGCTGAAGCTGGAGCCATAGATGCAGATGTAGCTAGATTTGCAAGAGATCATGAAAGAACAGGACTAGAATTTTTGTTAGGCATTCCTGGAACAATTGGTGGAGGTATAAGAATGAATTCTGGAGCCTTTGGCTCTGAATTTAAAGATGTATTAATAGATGTAAAGGCAATAAATAATTTAGGGGAAATTAAGACTTTTACTCATAAAGATTTACAAATGGGATATAGAAAAATTGAATTAGGTAGAGAATGGATATTTTGTGAAGCACGTTTCAAGACCTTGAAAGATACAAAAGAAAATATTTCAACCAAAATGAAAAATATCATTCGTTTAAGAAAAGAAGCTCAACCAATTGCAGTTAAAACTGGGGGAAGTACTTTTAAAAATCCACCAAATCAAAAAGCTTGGAAGCTTATAGATGAAGCTGGTTGTCGAGGACTTCAAAATGGAGATGCAATGATTTCACAAAAACATTGTAATTTCATTATCAATCTAAATAAATCCTCATCTCAACAAATTGAAGAATTAGCCAAAATTGTCCAAGAGAAAGTTTTTAAAAATTCAGGCATACAACTGGATTGGGAAATACAAAGGGTTGGCATTAAGTGAATATTAAAAACAAAAAACATGTTTTATTATTAAAGGGAGGATATGGCTCTGAACGAGAAGTGTCACTAAAATCTGCACACGCATGCGCTAAAGTTTTAAGACAAAGTAATTTTAAAGTTACTGAATTTGACATTGCTACAATGAATATTACAGACCTGATAAATTTTCAAGCAGATGTATGCTTGAATGCTTTACATGGAGATGTAGGTGAGGATGGATCAATACAAGGTTTCTTAAATCTAATAAAACTACCTTACACCCATTCAGGTGTAGCAGCATCAGCTATTGCAATGAACAAAATAAATTTCAAACGCATTATCACAAATGCAACAGAAAACACTAGTGATCCCATACACTTCCCTGAAACATTACACCTTACAAAAGATGGTAAATTACAGAACACAGAGTATTCTGGCCCATACGTTATTAAACCTATAAAAGGAGGTAGCTCGGTTGGAGTTACTATTATAAAAGATCCTCAAAATCATCCTAATTTAGCATCGGACAACGAAAAGCTCATGGCAGAAGTTTTTGTAGGATCAAAGGAACTTACAGTTACTGTTTTAAATAATAAAGCCTTATGTGTTACAGAAATTAAAACACCAAAAAACGAAAGTTTTTATAACTATAAGTCAAAGTATGAAAAAAATGGCTCATTACATATCATACCTGCAAAAATACCTCAAAATATATACGAACAATCAATGTCATGGGCCTTAAAAGCACATAATATTATTGGCTGTAAGGGTATATCAAGAAGTGATTTTAGATATGACCCTGAGAAAAAACAACTCTACCTATTAGAAATTAATACACAACCAGGAATGACAGATACTTCACTTTCACCAGAACAAGCTCTGCACTGTAATATTAGCTTTCAGGAAATGATTGAAATTCTTATCAATGAGGCAGGTTACGAATGTTAATTAGTAAATTACTTCATACCAACTTTTTTAGAATGGGGTTAAACCAACCATCAAATTTAAAGAGTATTAAGTATTATGCCTTATTGGTAGTTCTTTTAATTTCAGGACTTATTTATTCCTGCAAAACACTCGAATATGAACAATTTAATCCAGAAACAAAATTATTTAATAATGTTTTAGTTAGATTAGGTTTTACTATCAAAAATATAGATATAGATGGAATAAAAAATTTATCACACATCGAAATACTAAATATATTTGCAAAGTACAAAGGTATAAACATTTTTAATGTTGATTTAAATAAAGTCCATACAGAAATTTCTAAAAATCATTGGGTTAAAAACGTTCATTTAAAAAGGGTTATACCCAATAAAATTAAAGTATCAATAATAGAGAATAAACCCATTGGAATATGGCAAAATACATCAGGTAATAATATTTTAACCAGGGAAGGTGTTTTAATATCTAATTATAAAACTGACGTTCTAAAAATGGGTCTGCCCATAATTAAAGCAGAAAACATTAATCAAAATATATTTAAAGTTCTAAAAATTCTAAAAACTAATAAACAAATGGCTGATGATATTTGGTCATTGTCATATATCAACATGAGAAGATTAGATTTACATTTCAAACAAGGTTTAACTGTTCGTATGCCAAGCGAAAATTTTACCAAAGCTTGGCATTTAGTTAAAAAACTAAATCAAAAATACAATATTTTAAATCTTGGCCTTACAGAAATAGACCTTAGAAATTCAAAGCAAATTTTAGGTAAAATAAATTTTGATAAAACATATTTCATCAATAGGAAAAACTCATGACTATTATGAGTAAAATTAAAAAAAATAAAGATATTCACGCCGTTTTAGATATAGGAAACAGTAAAGTTTCCTGTTTAATAGGTACGATTGATAAAAAAAATCAGCAAAAAGCAAAAGTTTTAGGTTTTGGGCAACACGTATCCCTAGGCATGATGGGTGGGAAAATAACCAATATGAAAGAAATTGCAAACTCAATAGCCAGAGCTGTTGAAGGTGCTGAAACTATGTACGGGTTTTCGATAAATAAAGTAACTTGTAATATTTCAGGTGGAAGACCTATTACCAAAATTTTCAGAAATGAAATGAAAATTGAAAATGAGCAGATTTCAAAAAACGATTTAGTTAAATTACAAAAAGGGAACCTGCCTAAGAAAATTGATAACTATAAATTGTTATCCTCTAGCGTCATAAAATATTATGTTGATGACTATACCCCAGTTGATAATCCTATAGGTTTATATGCACAAAAATTAATACTCGATATGTCATATACATATGCAAAAGACTCAGTCTTAAAAAATATTTTTAATGCTATAGATTTATGTCATCTTAAGGTAGACAAAGTTATAATAACTCCAGAAGCTTCTGGGATAGCAAGTGCTCTTCAAGATGAGAAAAATAATGGGGTTATCGTAATTGACCTTGGTGGCCATTTAACTAGTATTGGAATTTTTAAAAATAATAATTTAATTTTTTCTGATACCATTCCAATTGGCGGATTACACATAACTAGTGATATTGTTAGAGGTTTAGGCTGCAAAGCAGAAGATGCAGAAAAATTAAAAATTTTACATGGATCAGCGATTTCAAACGAAATTGATGAATATCATAATATCGATGCTCCTATAATTTCAGATGATGGCAAAATTAGAAGCCAAATCATTCCCAAGGCTATGCTAACAGCTATGATAAAGCCCCGGATTGAAGAAATTTTTGAACTTATTCAAAACAGGGTTTCAGTTTTATCTATTACTAACGATATTGACACTATAATTTTATGTGGAGGAGGAGCTAACCTTAATAATATAAAAGAACTTACTAATAAATATTTTAAGAGGAATGTAAGGATTGGATATCCTGCAAACATTACCAATTTACCAGAAATCATTGAAAACCCAACTTTCTCTTGCTTAGCAGGATTATTAATCAAAAGCATACAAGGGGGAAACTCAACTATTAATTTCAATGAAAATTCTAATCTTTTTAATAAATTTGGAAGACTTGGCCAATGGTTTGACCAAAATTTGTAATTAAAAAATAAGATTAACAACCAAGGAGACTAAAATGACACTCAATTTATCAATACCTGACCAAATTAATGATATTAAACCTAAAATAACAGTTATTGGAATTGGAGGTGCTGGCGGAAATGCAGTAAACACAATGATTAATGCAAATGTAAGTAATATTGAGTTTATTACTGCAAATACAGATGGGCAAGCATTATCAAGAAGTCTTACGCCCAGACAAATTCAACTTGGAAAAAATATTACATCAGGACTTGGCGCAGGATCAGACTCGGAAATAGGAAGACAGGCAGCAGAAGAATCTTTGGAAGAAGTAATTGCTGAGTTAGGTGACTCTAATATGCTTTTTATTACAACAGGTATGGGAGGCGGCACTGGATCTGGAGCAGCTCCTATAATAGCAAAAGCTGCAAAAGATAAGGGCATATTAACAGTTGCAGTAGTAACAAAACCATTTGATTTTGAAGGGAAAAAAAGAATGGAGGTTGCTGAAGAATGCCTAAACCAACTTAGAGAAAGTGTTGACACTTTAATAGTAATACCAAATCAAAATTTATTTAAAATAGCTAATGAGAAAACAACTTTTGCTGAGGCATTTAAAATGGCCGATGATGTTCTCTACCAAGGTGTTTGTGGCATTACTAATTTAATTACAGATCCTGGAATGATAAATCTTGACTTTGCCGATATTAAAACAGTAATGGGAAATATGGGTAAAGCAATGATGGGTACTGGTGAAAGTTCTGGTGAAGGAAGAGCAAAAAAAGCTGCAGAAGAAGCACTCAACAATCCATTACTTGATGAGAGTGATATAAGAGGAGCCAAATCGATTTTACTTAATATTCAAGGTGGTCCAGACATGGCCCTTTTTGAAGTCGATGAGGCGGCCAGTAAAATTAGAAATGAAGTTGACGAGAATGCAAATATTATTTTTGGATCATCAATTGATAATAATTTAGAAGGAATCATTAAAGTATCCATCGTTGCAACTGGAATTAGTAAAGATAAAAATTATCAATCACTCAATTTTGATAATAAATTAGAAAATTATAATGAAATCGAAGATGTTGATGATAAACATAATTTTAACAATAATGTTGATTTAGAAACTGAAATCAAAGCTACTGATGATAATCAAAGTTTTAGTCATGATCGTGAATTAGAAAAAGAAGATTTAGAAACTACATCTATTGATGAAAGCCTAGAAAATAATAATAACAATCAGATAGATCTAGAAACACAAATAAATCTTTTAAAAACAGATCAGGATAATCTAAATAAAAATAACTTTGAAATTCTTGAATCTGAAAATGATTTACCTGAGCAAAAAAATGAAGAACTGAAATCAATTTTACTAGGAAAACCTCAAAATGAACTTACAGAAAAAAAGCCAAATACCTTTTTTAATAGATTTTCTTCATTTTTTAGTTCTACAAATGAGAAAAAAATACCTCCAATACCAAGTACAAAATTAGAAGAGAAAATAGAAAAAACAGGTATCGATATAAGTAAAAAATCAGATGCATCAATAAGTAACACAGAAACTCATGAACATTTTGAAAGTTTTGATTTATTTAAAGGAGAAAATCAGGCTAAAGCAAGTGATCATGATAATTTAATAGATCTTGAACAAGAAACTAAAGAAATTGATGATAAAGTTCTTGAAATACCTGCTTTTTTAAGAAGGCAAGCTAACTAGTTAGAACTGAAACATTTCGTAATTATATGTGATTTGTAATTAATTATATTTCATATATTAATTATTTTGAGGTATTAAATGAATCATATTAATAATGAAATCGATAGAGTTTTTTTAAAACAAGCTACTTTGAAAACACCAATTAAGTTCTCTGGAGTTGGTGTTCACAATGGTAGATCCGTTAATATGACCATATATCCTGCAAAAAAAGATACTGGCATTATTTTCAAGCGATTAGATTTAAACCAAAATAATATTATTGAAGCTAATAATAATAACATTGATCGTTCTTATCTGTGCACAAGAGTTACGAATAAACACGGTGCATCAGTTTCAACAATAGAACATCTAATGGCTGCCTTTAGTGCCTTTGGTATTGACAATGCATTAGTTGAAATTAATGATGCAGAATTACCTGCATTGGATGGCAGCTCAGGTGAATATGTAAGAAAATTCATTAAATACGGCATTGAAGAGCAGAATAAAAATAAAAAGGTTCTTCGAATTTTAAAAAATATTAAAGTTTCAGATGGGAAAAGATTTATTTCAATCTCACCCTCAGAATGTTTTTCTATAAATGTAACTATTGATTATCCTGATACTTTGATTGGAAGATCAAACCTCGCTTATATTCATTCTAAACAAAATTTTGTGGATTGTTTATCACAAGCAAGAACATATGCTCTTTTTGAGGATATAGAAAAAATGCGGGCTTCTGGCCAAGCAATTGGTGGTAATTTAAATAATGCTATCGTTGTTGATAAGCATAAAATTTTAAACTCAGGTGGTCTTAGATTTGAAAAAGAATTCGTTAAACATAAAGCTCTTGATTGTATAGGTGACTTATATTTAGTAGGAATGCCATTACTTGGATCCATTGAATGTTTTGCTCCCGGTCATCAGTTAAATCAAAAACTTGTTCATAAAATTTTAGAAGACGAAAACAATTACGTTATTGAAGATTCATACATTAATGTATCCTATAATACTTTCGAAAACATCTTTAACGAAAATTCATTATCTACAAATCTTACAAATGTAGCTTAATACAATTTTAATTATAAATTTCTTGATATATAATCTAATACAATAATATAAAAGTGTAAGATTATTAATTAATAGTTGGATATTAAGCCTAATGTTAAAAAAACTATCAACTAATTCAATATTTATAAAGATAATCGTAACTTTATTTTTATTGATTAGTTGTAGCGTTTCCAATAATGATGACAAAAAAGAAATTCCAACTGATGTTAAGATTTATAAAAAAGCTCTCCTACTTATAGAACAAAAAAACTATAAAGGTGCTTCGACTGAGTTTGAAAACTTACTTTTAAATTACCCATTTTCAAATTTAGCTGTCAAATCTGAAATTACATCTGCTTATTCTCTATATCAAGACAATCAAATTAAGGAAGCAATCATTAAACTTAATAATTTTATAGAAATGAATCCTACAGGTGAACTTACGATGTATGCACATTATTTATTAGGTATGTGTTATTATATTCAAACATCTGAAAGAGGTAGAGATTCAAGTTTAACTCAAAAAGCTCTAAACTATTTTCAAATAATAAATACGAAATATCCTAACTCTAAATATGCCAAAGATGCTAAACTCAAAATTTTATATTTAAATAATCGTTTAGCTGAAAATGAATTATCAGTTGGAAAATTTTATTTAAAAAAGAATGCGACAGGGAGCGCAATAAATAGGTTTAAAGTAATTTTAGAAAAATTTCCTAACACATCTGTTATGCCTGAAACATTATTTAGGTTAAGCGAAGCTCTTTTGAAAACTGGTCTAAAAGAGGAAGCTAAAAAGAGTATTGCCTTATTAAACTATAACTTCCCTAAAAGTGAATGGTCAAAGCTTAGCAAATCTCTTTTGATACAAGATTTAAATAAAAATATTGAAGGTGGTTTTCCTAATAAGTTTAAAAATTATTTGAAAGCAATGTTCGACTAAATAAATGTTAAAAGAACTAATAGTTAAAAATATTGTCCTTATTGAAAATCTCCATATTGAATTTAAGAAAGGCCTTTCTGTACTTACAGGAGAAACTGGAACAGGTAAATCAATTTTATTAGATAGTCTAGGGCTTATCATTGGTAATAGAGTTGATTATAGTCTTATAAGAAAAGGTCAATCAGAAGCTTCCGTTACAGCTGTTTTTGAATTAAATAAATCTCATCCCGTTAAATCAGTTTTAGACAAATATAATATTGAAAATGAAGATGAATTAGTTATACGAAGAGCTATTAAAGCAGACGGTAAATCTAGATGTTATATTAATGATATTTTTATAACTAGGAATATTTTAATTGAAGTAACTGATTACATTTTAGAAATACAAGGGCAGTTTGAAGAAAGAGGGCTACTTGACCCTAAAACCCATCTATCCATTCTAGATGATTATTGTAATCATTCTGATTTAATACAAGATTGTAAATCATCATATGATAAAATGAATGAGTTAAGAAAAATTATAAATCAGGCAGAGCTTGAAGAAGAGAAAACTAATAAAGACAATGAATGGATTAGAGAATCCTTTGATCAGTTATGTCTGTTAGACCCAAAACCTTCAGAGGAGTTAGAATTAGACAACCAAAAAAAACTTCTAGTAAATAATGAAAAAATTTTTGTGTCTATAAATCAAGTTAAATCTCTTATAGAAGATGAAAATGGTTTAGAAGATCTAAATAATAATACACTCAAATTATTAGAAAGTATAAAAAATTTTGGACTTGATAATATAAATACTGCCATTGATATTCTTGATAGATCAAAAGCCGAATTAGACGAACTTAAAAGATTATTAAATAGTGAGATTTCATTTGCAAACAACAGTAAATATAATCTGGATGATTTAGAGGACCGACTTTATGAATTACGATCTCAAGCAAGGAAGCACAATTGTAGTGTTGATGAACTGATAAATATCAAAGATCAATTAGAGACAAAATTACTAAACTCCAATAATAGCAAGCAAAAGCTACAAGATCTTAGAAAACAATTTGAACTTGCAAAACAAAAATTCATTACCACAAGCAATCAATTATCTAGAAGCAGAAAAAATAATGCTATAAATCTTTGCGAAAAAATAGAAAAAGAATTACCTCACCTCAAGCTAGAAAATGCAAAATTTGAAGTAAAATTTAGTAATATTGAAATAGAAAATGCAAGTAATTCTGGAATTGATAACGTAGTATTCTTAGCATCAACGAATACTGGTATGGAGCCTCTGCCAGTAAATAAAGTAGCATCAGGGGGTGAATTATCAAGATTTCTATTAGCTATAAAAGTTGTACTTGAAACAGCTATACATAATAGAACAGTTATCTTTGATGAAATTGACTCAGGTATAGGAGGCTTAGCAGCAAATGCAGTTGGAGTTAGGCTAGCCAGAATGGGTCAAAATTATCAAACAATGGTTGTTACTCATTCTCCACAAGTCACATCTAAAGGAAATTATCACTATCTTGTTCAAAAAAAAGATACTAATAATAAAACAATAACAAGTGTTACAGAATTAAATAATGATCAAAGGATTGAAGAAATAGCTAGAATGCTCTCAGGTAGCTCAATCACTGATGAAGCAAGAAGAGCTGCAGCAAAATTACTTGATTAAAACTAAAATGAATAAAGAAATCCTCGACTATATAAATAATTTATCAAAAAGAATTGAATATCATAATAAAAAATATCATACAGATGATAATCCAGAGATTACAGATTATGAATTTGATAAATTATGTAAAGAATATGACGATATAATCTCAGAAAATCCTGAATTCCATTTTTTGGAACGCAAATCTATTGGTTCTCAAACCTCAGATCAATTTGAAAAATTTAAACATGCAAAACCTATGGGATCATTAGTAAATGCATTTACTTTTGATGATGTAAAAGATTTCATAGAGAGAACGAATAAATTTTTATCCTTTGATAAAGCGGATGAATTAGAATTCATGTGTGAACCAAAAATTGATGGTCTTTCAATTTCATTATTATATTTGAATGGGTCACTAAAAAAAGCAATCACAAGAGGAGATGGAAGCATTGGTGAGGTTGTAACAGAAAACATTAAAACTATAAAAGATATACCGCATACTCTTACTGGTACCCCCCCTAAATTTATTGAAATTAGAGGGGAAATATTTATGACTAAAAACAATTTTGAACAACTCAATCAACTACAAATTAAAAAAAACGAAAAATTATTTGCTAACCCTAGGAACGCAGCAGCAGGATCGATTAGACAAAAATCAGTTGAAGTAATTAAAAATAGAAAACTAAATTTTTTTGCATTCTCCGTAGGTGAATTTACAAATGATTTTGTTTTTAATACCCAAAAGGAACTTCTTAATGAATTTAAAAAAATGGGCCTAATAACTAATAATGAAAATCTGGAAATTAAAAATTTTGAGGGCTTAGAAAAGTTTTACCACAATATATTGTCTAGGAGAAATAGTCTTGATTATGAAATTGATGGAATAGTCTATAAAATAAATAATATTGAACTTCAGAATAGGTTAGGCAATTTATCAAGAGCTCCTAGATGGGCTATTGCTCACAAACTTCCACCAGAAATAGTTGAGACTACCATTATTAAAATTGACACTCAAGTTGGTAGAACTGGTGCTCTAACACCAGTTGGTAAGTTAAAACCTATCAAAATTGGAGGTGTAACTGTTTCAAATGTTTCCTTGCATAATGAAGACGAAATTTTCAGGAAAGATATTCGTGTAGGTGACACCATCAAAATTCAAAGAGCAGGAGACGTTATACCACAAATTTTAGGAGTAAACCTTCAAAAAAGGCCACAAAATACAAAAATATACTCTCCACCTCAATTATGCCCTTCTTGCAATAATAAAACAATTAAGCCATCCGATGAAGCAATAAGAAGATGTATAGCAGGTGTTTCATGTCCAGCCCAATCCATTGAGAAATTAAAGCATTTTGTTTCTAAGAATGCATTTAATATTGATGGCTTAGGAGATAAGTTGATAGAATTATTATTTAATGAGAAAATTATATCAGATTTTAATGATATTTTTCTAATCGAACAACATAAAGATTACTTGATAGGAAGAGAAGGACTAGGACCTTTATCTGTTTCTAAACTTTTAAAGTCAATAAATTCCAAAAGAAAAATTAAACTAGACAAACTCATATATGCCCTAGGTATTAGACAAATTGGTGAAACTAATTCTAAACTTTTAGCTCTTAATTACTCCACTTTTGATAACTTATGCAATGAAATGTTTAAGGCTGAAAATCAATCAAGTGAAGCTTTTCAAAAACTTGTATCCATTGATCAAATTGGGGAAAAAGTTGCAAATGATTTAGTTACGTACTTTAATTCTGATTTAAATAAAAGTATTTTTAAAAAACTCCTAACAAACATTGAAATTGAAAATTATACAAACTCTTTTAATGAATCTCCATATACTGGTAAGACAATTGTTTTAACAGGTACACTAAGTAATATGAGTCGTGAAGAAGCTAAGTATTTAATACAGAATATGGGTGCAAAGATTGGAAATTCGGTATCTAAAAATACAGATTTTTTAATCGTTGGAGAAAATCCAGGTTCTAAAGTCAAAAAGGCTATGGAATTAAATATTAAAATTATTAATGAAGAAGAATGGAGTAATATAACTAAAAAGTAAGTTAGTTATATTTCTTCAGTTTTAATTTTTAAAAATTCAATTAAATCTCTATCTTCTTTATTAATTAGTTTAGACAAATCTTCATACACTTTTTTATGATAATTATTGACCCAGTCTATTTCAAAATTTGTTAACTTACTTTTGTCTATTAATTTGGTTTCAAATGGAACTCTTGTTAAATTCTCAAAACATAAAAAATTTGTATTTGAGCCTTTTATTGTTTTTTTAGAAACTAATTCTAAATTCTCAATCCGTATTCCGTAATGATTATCTTTGTAGTAACCAGGCTCATTTGAAATAATCATACCGGGCTCAATAATCTTTTGTGAAGACTTGGATATAGAAATAGGCCCCTCATGAACACTTAAAACAAAACCAACACCGTGACCCGTGCCGTGTGCATAATCTTTCCCTTCAGACCAAAGCGCTACTCTAGCTAACGAGTCTAATTCTCTACCCTTAGTGTTTTTAGGAAAAATTGCTGAAGCAATCGCAATATGTCCTTTTAAGACCAAAGTATAATTATTAATCATATCTTCTTCTGCTGTACCAACTAATAGTGTACGAGTAACGTCGGTAGTACCATCAAGATAATGCGCTCCAGTATCAATTAAGTATAGACCGTCTTTATTTAAAGTTTTATTTGATAATTTTGAAGCCTTATAATGTATTATGGCGCCACTAGAACCAAAGGCCGAAATAGTTGAAAAACTTTCACAAATAAATGTTTGATCTGATGAACGAATTTCAAGAAGCTTCTCAGAAATTGATATTTCATTTAATTGTTTAGAAGAAATATTTTTTTCAAACCAAAATAAAAGTTTTAATAAAGCTAAACCATCTTTTAAATGAGCACTTTTAAAACCTCGTAATTCATTTAAATTTTTAATTGTTTTAAATTTATCGACTGGGCAAGTAATTTTTCGATACTTGATTTGATTTTTATTAATTAAATCATAAATTTTTAAAGGTAATACCCTTGGATCAAATAATATTTTACAATTTGAATGTTTCTTTAGAAAACTTGGTAATTCCTTAAAGTCATTAAAATAAATATTTTTACTTGTACTTAGAAAACTTTCTTTAATCTTATTTTTTGTAAAAACAAATACTTCTCCTAACTTTGATATAATACAAAAAGATCTCAAAACAGGAGTATTTTTTAGATCCATAGCTCTAATATTAAGCAGCCAACAAACACCCATAGGATTGAATAAAATATAGAAGTCAAACTTATTATCTTTTATCACTTTAGTAAGACGTTCTATTTTTGAATATCTATTTTCCCCAGCATATTTTATATCTAATTCAAATTTTTCACTTTGTTTTTGATTTGGCTTATCTAACCAAATTTGATCAATTAAATTTTTTTCTAAAAAGATTAAATTATCATTAATATCCTTGAAGTAAGAGTATTGATCTACTGTTATCAACCAAGGATCTATTCCAATTTTTTTTAAGATATGACTGTTTTTAGTAAGGAAGTTAGAAGCTTCTATAAAACCACCATTGAAGAGATCAAAGTATTTTGTATCAACTTCATTTTTCATTTGTAATTGATAACGTCCATCACTAAAAATTGCTGATTTCAGATTAGACTTACTCGAAATTAATGCACAACCTGCAGAACCTGTAAAATTTGAAATAAACTTTAAACGTTCTTCTTCCGGCGGCACTTCTTCGCCAGAAAACATGTCAGCTTTTGGAACAAAAAAAGCATCTAGGTTTAATGATTTAATTTTATTTAATAATAAATTTATATTTTTTTCCAAATCTCTTCTCTTTAAAGCTATACCATCACTTCATCTTCAATATAACAGCTCCCCACTCGGAGGAACATATAACTTTTTTTGGAATAAAACCAAAATGATTATATCTATTAATAATTTTTGGGATTTGAAAATTTAAAAGTCCAGACAAGATCAGATAACAATTAATTTTTAATACCCTTTTAAATAAAGGGGCCAAATCGTAAAGTGGTGAAAAGAGAATATTTGCAACGATTAAATCATAATGATTTTTCTTAATATATTTAAATGAAAAATAGTTATTAGTTAAGTAAAGCTGATTTGAAACAATATTGTTCAATTTTATATTATGTTTTGATAGTTTTATAGCTTCTTGATCAATATCAACTAATGTAATTTTACTTCTTTTAAAGACTTTCTTAGCAGCTATACCTAAAATTCCAGTTCCACATCCATAATCCAGTATTTTTTGGGGTTTAAATATTTTTGACAAAAAATTAATAGATTTAAGACAGCATTTTGTAGTTGCGTGAGAACCAGTTCCAAAAGCTGTTGATGCGTTAATTTTAATAGGTAAAATATTATTCAGATTTTTCTTTTTTATGTGCGACCCATATATATAAAAATTATTAACTTCAATGATTGGAAAGCTCTTCCTATTTTCTTTAAGCCAATTTATTTTTTTAAGTTTATCTATATGAATAAAGTGTTTTTTGTTCTCTTGAGTATTAATGATATCTTGTATTAGGTATTTTTCTATTTTTAATTTTTGTGCAAGAGAATTTATAATTTTTTTTATGACATCATGTTGCGGCTTTTGGTTAACTAAAATTTCTAACGACCAATTATCATTTTGATGAAATTCTCCTAGATTATCATTGATTAAATTAACTTTTCTTTTCAGTTTAGGTGTAGTGAATGATTTTTTTATATCAAACAAGCTTGAAGAAACATACCCATCTATTGTTTCAACATGCTCCGTAAAAATATTTTTATATTTATCTTCAACTATTAAGCTTATCTTCCAAAGATCCATAATATTAATCAACTATTTTTACAAAACTAGCTATTACTCTCTTTTCTCCTGCCTTATCAAAACTGATATTTAACTTATCTCCTTCAGATGAGAGAATTAGACCCATTCCAAATTTTTGATGAAATACCCTTTGTCCATTCTTAAAATCAACATTTAAGTTTAAATTGTTCTGGTTTATTTTTGTTTGTTTATATACATCTAAAACGTTAATACCCTTTTTTTTTGCTCTAAAATAACCCGGGCCATAAGAAAAATTATCATTATTAACTTCAAAGTTGATTTGATTATAACTTGAAGCTTCTGCACCCAAGTTACCTTCGATATTTTCATTTAAGTCATTTTTTGGTAATTCACTTATAAACCTGGATGGAATAGATCCTTGCCACAACCCATGTATTTGTCTATTAGCTGCAAAAGTTATGAATAATCTTTTTTTTGCACGAGTTATACCAACATATGCTAGCCTTCTTTCCTCTTCTAAACCAGCTAAGCCTAATTCATCAATTGATCGTTGACTTGGAAACAAACCTTCCTCCCATCCTGGTAAAAAAACCGCATCAAATTCAAGGCCTTTAGCCGCATGTAATGTCATTAGAGATACTTCTCCAGCTTCAGCTTCATTATCACCATCCATAACAAGAGAAATATGCTCCAAGAAGCCAGAAAGATTTTCAAAGCCACTCATTGCATTAATTAGTTCTTTTAAATTTTCTAACCTTCCCTCACCTTCAATTGATTTTTCATTTTGCCAGTGAGATATGTATCCTGATTCTTCAAGAACTTTTAGGGCTAAGTCAGTGTGTGGAATTGTTTTTTCTTGATGTCTCCAATTATTAAATTGATTTATTAAAGCCTCTAGTGTTCTCTTAACATTTGGCCTTAATTCGTCTGTCATGAGTAATTCTTGTGAGGCCATAAAAAATGAAATATTATTTTTTCTAGCGTATGAATGAATTAAGCTTGTTGTATTGGTACCTAATCCCCTTCTTGGTACATTAATTATCCTCTCTAAAGCCAAATCGTCATTGGGTTGTTGCACTACTCGTAAATAAGCTAATGCATCTCTGATTTCCAATCTTTCATAAAACTTTGCACCAATAACTTTGTAAGGTATTCCAATATCTACAAATCTTTCCTCAAAAAATCTAGTTTGGTGACCTGCTCTAACCAACACAGCCATTTGATCATACTTAAATCCCAAAGAAAAAAGTTTTTCAATCTCATTACTAGTCTTTTTTGCCTCTTCTATTCCATCCCAAACAGAGATCAGATCTATTTTTTCACCTTTTTCTAAAGAAGTTTTAAGGCTCTTACCAAGCCTTTCTTTGTTATTAATAATTATACTATTGGCTGCGTCTAAAATTCTACCAGTAGATCTATAATTCTCTTCAAGTTTAATGACGTTAGCCATTGGATAATCTTTTTCAAATCTCAGTATGTTTCCAACTTGAGCTCCACGCCATCCATAAATCGATTGATCATCATCGCCAACACAACAAATATTTTTTGTTTTATCAGCGAGTAGCTTAAGCCATAAATATTGAATAGTGTTTGTATCTTGATACTCGTCAACTAAAAAGTGTGATAATTTAGAATGATATTTATCTAAGATGTCCGGGTGTTTTGTAAAAATTTCTAAGTTATATAGAAGTAAATCTCCAAAATCAGCCGAGTTCAATGTTTTTAGTCTTGTCTGATAAATTTTATAAATTTGTTTTGCTTTCCCATTAGCAAAAAAATCATTGTTAGAAATTTTGGAATCTTCGTGAGTATAGCCTTTATCCTTCCAGGAGGATATCAAAGATGACATTG
>Ga0255766_10000553_pt1 | contig 34222 bp, 30 predicted proteins | sample 071ome_23_FD_179966 | JGI IMG/M metagenome (GOLD analysis project Ga0255766, IMG submission 179966) | Coastal salt marsh microbial communities from the Groves Creek Marsh, Skidaway Island, Georgia - 071403BT metaG (version 2) | ecosystem: Environmental > Aquatic > Marine > Intertidal zone >...
CGGCGGCTGCGGCACAGTCGCATATCCAAACACCGCTGGAGGCGGAGGCGGCGGCGCTGGCTACGGCCCCAACCAAGGAAATACAGCTAATTCAGGTTATTCAGGCTGTTATGGTGGTGGTGGCAGTGCTACAAGTCACCATAGTTCGACTTATGGAACAGGTGGCGGTGGCGGCACCGGCATTTATGGTCAAGGAGCTAACGGAGCATGTGGTAACCCAGGATACTCACACCAAACTGGATCAGGCGGTCAAGGCGGTTCTGGTGGTACTTGTGGTAGGCCAGGCGAACCGTGGTCAAACGGGCGAGGAAACGGATATAGCTGCGGCGGCTGCTTTGGCGGCGGTGGCGGCGGTGGCGGCACATCGCACGGCGGCGGCTGGGGTGGTAAAGGTGCTGTCCGTATTATTTGGGGTCCAAACCGAGAATGGCCATCAACAGGTACAGCTGATCAATAATATAGGAAGATTATAACATGTATGTAAAAATTGACGAAAACGGTGATCCAATAAGCGGAATGATACTTCCTGAAAATCTAGAATATATTTTAGGTACAAAAGAGATCACTTCTGAACTTTTAACAGAAAATGGATATGCTGAAGTACTGCATCCACATGGTCCAGATCCAGACGTTATTGGAACAGGTACAGATAAAAACTGGGAAGGTACTGACAACATTATTAAAAATGATGACGGTACATATGAAAGAGAGTGGATTGTAGAAACTATTGATGTTGCTGAAAAAGTTCGCCGTTGGATTCTTGGCCCAAGAGAACAACGTTTATTTAAAACAGATTGGACTCAAATGAACGACAGTCCGTTATCTGATGAAGATAAAGCAGCATGGGCTACTTATAGAGCTGCTTTAAGATCTATAACAGATGATAATGATCTAGCAAACATGTCAAGCCCAGAAGAAATTGATTGGCCAACACCGCCGGGTCCATTAGATGGTTCCGGTATTGGTGGTAAGTGGGAACAAGCCCCAGCACCAGATCCTGAATAATAAAAACCCGCGTTAAGCGGGTTTTTTTAATCTTTCCTTTTAAATTTTAATGGCAGTTATCTTTCTATCATAACAATTTTCCTCCCATAATCCAATTTACATTAATGCGCCTTGGCGCTTTAGATAATATAGGAGAATGTGGAGTAGTGGAATTGAATAATATTGCACTGTTTTCTTTATGCATTATTTTTTTATCTTCAAACATTGTGCCACCGTCGCTTTCATTTACATAGTATAATAAACTAAAAAAATTACTAGACTCGTGATCTGTATGCCAGCCTGTACTTTGCCCAGGGGTATAAAAATTAATTAAACAACGATTTAACCCTTCAAACTGAAACCATTCTTTGTTATCATCAATCCACCAGTCTAACATATACATTAAAGAATCTACATTTGACCAATCTTCGTAGTTAGTTGCAATATTAAAAGGTTGTTTAGCAAAACATGCTTTGTCTAGTGTAATATTATGTCCACCAAAACCTGGATAATGCCAATCAATTAATGGAGACAACAATTGATTCTTTGCTCTATTATGTAACCATGTAGGTGCAAAGTTTTCAAAATGTTTAATCATTAATATTCCTAACTGTTATTAGTTTGTTATATTCTGGCAAATATAGATACTCAATGTCGCTATTAGCAAGTGTACGTATAGCATCGTCTAAGGTTTCAACTAACGGTTCTCCCCCTAGATTAAACGAAGTATTAAACACAATAGGTACACCGGTTTGCTCATATAATTCTTTAATTATATCATAGTAATGAGGATTTTGTTCACGCTTTACTGTTTGAATACGACATGTACCATCTACATGAATAATACTAGGAATCTTTTCAGCAACACCTGGCTGACAGTTCATAGCGTACATCATGTGCGGGCTTTGATCCATACCCCTCATGTCAAACCATTCGTGTGCAAACTCATGTAGGATACTACCTGCAAATGGACGGAAATATTCACGGCGTTTTACTTTGTTTACAAAGTCTTTGCCATCCGGATCAGTTGCATCATACATAATACTTCTGTTACCTAGTGCTCTAGGCCCGTTTTCTGAACGTCCTTGAAATATAGTAACAATATTTCTATTACCAGTTACTTTACCTGTCATAAGTTCAACTACATCTTTCTTAGTAACGGTTTGAATTTCTGCATTATATTTTTTTGCTGTTAGAACAATTTCGTCATTAGTATAAGTGTATTGTGGTCCTAAATATAAACTATCTGCATACTCTCTAACGTTATTGTCGTCAGTTAGTGAATGATATCCTAGTAATGCTGCACCCATTGCTGTACCTGCATCGTTAGATATTGGTTCTACATAAAAATTAATACCTTCGTCTTTTAATTGTCCTAAATACCAATAATTAGCAACACAGTTTAGTCCATATCCTCCGCTAAGTACTACATTTTTACATCCTGACATAGCAACAGCTTTTCGAATAAGTCTTAGTACTTCTGCTTGACTTTGAGTTTGTACAGCATATGCTAAATCTCGTCTATTTTGTAATAAAGTTAAGTCATTTACAGATTCGTCTGTTGTCAGTTCTTCATATCTTCCTTCGTTAACTAATGCACCATTAGGGTATGTAGGAATAATTACATTACGATCAGAAGTCCTCCATTTACCACCATTGCCGTCTGTGTAAATTTGAGGAATTCTATCATTAGGTTTACCATATGGAAATAGCCCCATAGTTTTTCCAGCTTCAATTGGTTGCCATCCGCAATATTGTGTTACTGCTTCGTATGCTTTAACTATGCCTGCACTATCATCTAAAAATAATTCGTGTGTACTATCTTGTTCGTTAAAATCATCAGATGCCATGTTAGGTATATGTTTACTAAGGTAAGGACCTCTGCCTCCTTGGTGTTTATAAAGAGTAGTAAATTTTGCAGGATAATTACAATTAATAATACTTTCAAGTTCCCATGTCATATGGTCTTCGCCATTAATATTCATAGGAATAAATGTTCCAGCACCGTCTACAATGACACTTACTGCTTTATCAAATCCTGATCGATAAAACGCACAAGCAGAATGTAATTTATGGTGCATGTGGCTTAAATCAATGACTTGAGGATGCTCATACGGAACATCTCTTTGTTCGATAAGTCCTAATTTTCTTGCTAATCCAGTATAAACGTCATCGCCAGTAAAATCAACTTGTCCTGCTGTGTCCTTTAACGACTGAGTGTGTGCTATAAACAAATAATCAATTTTGTCTGTATATTCTAAAATTTTAACCATAGATGCATAAGGACCGCCGTCGTACTTAATTCGACTTAGGCGTTCTTCTTCAATAGAAAAAATTACTTTTCCGTCTTTAAGTAAGCATACACCCGAATTATGTCCTCTAGCAATTGCTGCTATCCAACCTGTTTTCATAAATTACCTCAGATATTTTTACTAACTGAATCTACAATTAACAACAACTTATCGTTATCTAAGTCCATTAATCGTTCATTATTAATATCAGCAACTTCGTCATAACACATTCTTAATGGACTATACATTTTTTTACCTTCGCCAAAATCAATTATATCAAATGTTTTGTATTCTGGGTAAGTAACATTAATTGCAAATGTACTTCCTAGTATAACAGTTGATTTTTTATTCATACTGTGTGCTATGTGTTGACCTACGCTGTCGCATCCTAAAAAATAGTCGGCATGTTTTATTATACCTGCCCATTGACGTAGATTTAAATTTGGTATTTGTGCTGGTACGTCTTTACATCCTAACTCATTAAAATCTAACTGTTTTTCGACCATAACAATTACTGTATATTTTTCTTGTAACTTGTTGATAATCTTAACAGCATCATTTATTGAGAAGGATTTTCCGTAAGGGTCGAGATTTACTCTATCTGGTTCTAAATCAGAACCCCTTCCAAAAGGCTGAAAAACAATTGTTTTTTTATTTTTACGATCAGATTTAATATTTTTTATTGTTTCTTTTGCACTTTGATCTTCGTCTCTTGTAAGTATTAAATTTGCCGGAGGCAAATTTCTTATACCTTTTTTATTAATAGCAATATCAAACGCTTGAGAAATAGAACATTGTTGTGTATAATACTCTCTTACGTGATATGGTTCAGGCTGCAAATAATTCATATCTTCAATAATATCTGTAAATAAATTTTTATGTCGCCAGTCGTACACTCTTTTGTGAAGTGTAGGATGAGAAATAAAAAGTTCAGTTCCGTAATCAACTACTACAATAAAATTATCGTCTGGATTTTCTTGTTCGTACTGTTCTAGTGCAGGTATTGAACACAATACCCTTCCTGCCCCGCCATTAATATTAAATGCTGTATCAAATTTTATCATTATCAATTATAACTCTAAATATGTTAATGCTTCTCTTGATCCTATTGGTCCTTTAACAAAGACATTAAATGCTATACTAATTCGCTCCCAATCATCTTTATTTTGATCTACGCTGTGCATTAAAGTAGAAGGAAACACTGCAATAGTGTTTGTACTTACAGGCACTTTATAACTGGATGCATTGTATATATTGAAATGTGTCTTTTCAAAGTCTAACATTGGCTTAGGATCGTTATAAAATACAATATGATCTTCTGTTCCTGTTTGTAGATAAAATGTTCCACTAACAACACTGTTATAATGATAGTGTATGTGATGTGTTGTATCTTTTGGATTTACATTACCCCACGATTGTGTAATATAAAAATCAGTAGTAGTCCACCCCATAATATGATTTGTAAACTCTGTTACCGCTGTGACAATTTGACTTTTAATTTCAGAAAATTCTGGCAATTCAAGTATGTTATCTTCCCAGGTTGAAAAATTGCCACCTGAATTTTTACGACTGTCTAACGACTTTAAAAAATCAATAGCATCTTGATGCGGAGTTTTGTCGTTATTAACGACAAACACAGGCTGCGAAAATAAAGGGTAAATCTCAGTCGGAATCTGTTGTGTCATTATAGATATTCTCTTTTAAATAGTTAGAAAGTATTGGTGAACTGTTAGCTCTTTTCTCCCATAAATTAATTCTTTCTTGACGCTGATTAACAAAAGTATCTACAGTATCTTTAACACTAATGCCATAAGTTTTTTCTGCATGTAATACGTTAAGAATATTAAACACAAAATAGTTCATTCCAGTAGCAACACAATGCGTGCCACCTTCTATATCGTGTTTAAAATCAAACATTTTTTTGTTTGCTAGATATGCAAATCCTTTGTTAATTGTTGGTATTTGTTTAACCATATTAGGACTGAAACTTTTGTTTTTAACATCTTGCCAATAGGGGGTATCTTCTCTTATAGACAACGCATAGTGTAGTGCTACAAATTCTGCAAAGTTTTCATAAAGGTTTCTAGTTGCGGTATTATAAACATCACGATCCCACTGTGTGCCATAACCTCGCTGTAATACGCTTACTAACATTAATAAAAATTCGTGTACAGTAAATAATCCGTTTGATTCTAACGGCTCGATAAATCCTGCACTTAAACCTATTGCTACAACGTTTTTAACCCAGGTGCGTTCATGTATACCAATACGCATATTAATAGGTCTAAATGTAAGAGCTTCAACTTCGTCGGGTGTGCGTGGTACAGTCATTTTGTCACTCATAAGATGTTGTTTAAATTCTTCTAATGCATCTTCTTGAGAGATGTGCTTATCGCTATAAACATATCCTGTTCCTAATCTACTCCATAAAGGGATATTCCAAACCCAACCGTTGTTTATTGCTGTACAATTAGTGTACGGCTCAATTTCTTTTTCTTTATCAACATAAGGCAATTGGGTTGCCCATGCTTTGTTATTAGGAATAATATGATTAAACGATTCAAAAGGCTCACTTAATGCTTCTCCTAATAGTAAACTTTTCCATCCAGTACAGTCGATATATAAGTCAGCATTGTGTTTGCCTAGTGTTTTTAATGTTAAGTTATCAATGCCGTGATTACTTGTTTCTATAGAAACAACTTCGTCATCTATATGTTTTACACCTTTAGGTATACAATAGTTTTCTTTAAGCCATTTTCCGAATAGTGCAGCGTCCATGTGATAAGCAACATCAGTATCTTTTCTAAAAGGTTCTAAGTCAGACCAATCAGTTGGAAACTTATTGTTTTCAACAAATGGCATTGAAGGATAATAAGTTTTACAATAATCCTCGACAGGTGTTTCCGGATACAATGCTTTTTTAGCTTGCCAGTCAGTTAAACCTGCAGGTGTGTCATCGGTGCAAGGAGTTCCAAATGGGTAATGAAATGAACCATAATCTTTTTCATAAAAGTCGGTAAATTTAATACTTAACTTGTAAGAAGCATTTGTATGTTTCATAAAATCTTCTTCATCAATATCAAGAGCAGACATCCAGTAACGTATGCCACCTAGTGTGCTTTCGCCAACGCCAACAGTTGGTATATTAGAACTTTCGATTACCGTAATTTCTTTTTCTGGAAAAAATTTAATAAGAGTTGCAGCAGTCATCCATCCTGCACTTCCTCCTCCTACTACTGTTATTTTTTTAATTTCTGGCATATGTACTCCTAATATTAATAATTATCAGTATCATTGTTCTTTAATATCAAGATCTGATATATAATTTGTATAAGAGGAATCTAAATGGAAGAAGAAGTTGAAATAAATTTTCATGAACCAGCAAACTTAGGATTTGTTGTTTGTAAAGTGCCGACAGAAATACTCAATGAAATTAAAAAAGAAGTACAAGAAGTACAAGAAGACTTTGAAAAAGCAGTTGATAACCGACATAATTTAGTTGGACATATTAATAACGAGTATACTTTAGAAAAAAGCAAACCTTTTCTAGAACCGTTCCTTTTAGAAATAGGCCAGCAGTATAATAATAGATATAACTATGTTTCAACTGTAAGTGGCGTTATGAGCGGTAAAATAGGTTTTGATTTAACTTTAGACGGATATTGGGTTAATTTCCAAAAAAAACACGAGTTTAATCCTATGCACCATCATGCTGGTGTTTACAGTTTTGTTATTTGGTTAAATTTGCCTTTTAATCATAAAGATGAAGAAGCAATATACCCTATAGTAAACGGAGAAAATAGAACATCAAAGTTTACATTTCATTATACAGATATTTTAGGAAATTTAGGTCTTTACAGTATTCCTGCAGACCGAGATCTCGAAGGACATTTAGTTTTCTTTCCGTCAAAATTAAATCATAGTGTTAATCCGTTTTACACTTCAGATGATTATAGAATAAGTGTAGCTGGTAATTTACAAATAAAACCCAATGTCGAATCTATTTGGAGGAAGAAATGAACTTTTGTATAGTCGGTGGCGGCACAGCAGGATTAGTCTCTGCTTTGATTATAAAAACTAGATTTCCGTATAGTGATGTTGATCTTGTAAAATCAGACAAAATTGGAATTATAGGTGTAGGTGAAGGATCAACAGAACACTGGCAAACTTTTGCAGATTACGTAGGAATATCTAACGAAGAACTTATTAAAGAAACTGATGCAACTTTTAAAATTGGAATTATGTTTGAAGACTGGGGAGTTCCAACATATATGCACAGTATACAAGATGGTTATAATCTTCAATTACAAAATGAATATCCATACATTTACGGTAATATTATAAAAGAAAATGTACATTCGGATAATTTATCAAGTAAATCGTTTTGGGAAAATAAAATTAATACTTGGTATGTTAAAAATAATGTATCCCCAGTTGCACAATACCACTTTAACACATTTAAATTAAATCAGTTTTTAACAAAAAAAGCATTAGAAAAAGGTGTTAAAATTATTGATGACGAAATTACTGATATAACACATGACAAGTCTGGTAATATAGTAGAATTACGTAGCAAAGATTCTGCGTATAGATATGATTTTTACATTGATAGCACAGGATTTAAAAAACTACTAATTACTTCGCTTGGTGCTAAATGGGTGTCGCATAAAGAATTTTTACCAACTAATAATGCAATAGTTTTTCAAACACCAGACACTGAAAATTATAACATGTGGTCACTGGCTAAAGGTATGAAATATGGCTGGATGTTTAGGACACCAACATACGGACGCTGGGGTAACGGATACATTTATGACGGTGAGTTTTTAACACCGGATCAGGCAAAACAAGAAATTGAGGAAACACTGGGATATGAAATAACTATCGGAAAACACATAAAGTTTGATCCTGGTGCATTAGATAAAACATGGATCAATAATTGTTGTGCTGTTGGTCTTAGTTCTAGTTTTATAGAACCTCTAGAAGCGTCAAGCATTGGTGCTACAATACAACAGGTTTTTATGCTCATTAATTCAATACCAAATTATGATCAAGAAGCAATCGACCAATATAATAAGTCTTATAGATCTGTAGTAGAAAACATCCGAGACTTTATTGTTTTTCATTTCCAATGTAAACGTAGAGATACAGAGTTTTGGAAAAAGGTTGCTAATTTGCCTGTTCCAAATAGTTTACAACAAAAAATGGATTTATGGAAAAATAGACTTCCTTGTGAAATGGATTTTGACTTAGATTCAAAATATGTGTTATTTAAAGCATTACATTTTTTGATGGTTGCACACGGTGTTGAACATTTTAATATTTCTAAAATTAAAGAAGAGTTTGACTCATTACCTAATGATATTAAATTTGATGCAAACAATGTTTGGACAAATTTAAAACAAGAATATGATCCTAATGAAGATTTTATTACACATAAAGAATTTTTAAAACTTATAAGAGAAAGCTAATGACTCCACATAAAATTATTGTCGTCGGTGGCGGCACAGCAGGTATAATGTCTGCAACATATTTTAAAGCATACTGGGGAAATTTAGTCGACGTTACTGTTGTTTATGATCATAGCTCTCCAGGAATCGGAGTCGGAGAAAGTTTAACACCTACATTTGATACATATCTAAAAAGAGTCGGAATAACCACCCAAGATTTAATAGAAAACTGCCACGCTACTATTAAGTTAGGATTAAAGTTTAAAAATTGGACTAAAAATTCTACTGGATATCACAGCTTTCCTTTAAATCAAAATATAGAAGATTTAACTAACATAGATTTAGATTTTTATCTACCAGAAGCGGGTGAAATATTAAACAATAATTTTCAACAAGGTATATCTTATAATGATTTATTTTTTGAAACAAATAAAATTCCTAGCAACGATCTCAGTAGTTTTAGACATGCATTGCATGTAGATGCAAATAAATTAGGAAGATATATTGAATGGAGATTTAAAGACTATTTAAACATAGTAGACGGAGTAGTTGAAACTGTTAATTTTAAAAATAATAAAATAGATTCTTTAATATTAAAAAATGGAAACACTATAACTGGTGATTTGTTTATTGACTGTTCAGGTTACCAACGGTTGTTAATAAGCAAGTTAACGTCTGATTGGGTAGATATTTCAAAAGACTTGCCTACAGATAGGACAATACCAAATCCGTTGTTTAAAGAGTTCGACACAATACCTGTTTATACAACTGCTGAAGCAACAAAAGACGGATGGATACTGGATGTACCTTTATCAAATAGACACGGTACTGGTTATGTATATTCTTCTAAGTTTACATCAGACGACGAAGCTAAAAAAGAATTTAATAGTTGGTTATTAAAAAACTACAATACAGAATTACAATCAGACAGAGTTATAAAATTTAAAAACGGATATCATAAAAAATCTTGGGTTAATAATTGTTTGTCTATTGGGTTAAGCTCTGGATTTATAGAACCATTAGAAGCAACGTCAATTCATTTAGTAGTTATACAATTAGAAATATTTGCAAAGTTGTATAATTTAAATTCTGAAGAGGAAAAATTTAACCAAGAAGTATTTAACACAGAAATAAGAAACTTCTATGAAAATGCATTTCAATATATTAGATTTTTTTACGATACAAACAGGACTGACAGCGAATTTTGGAAATACATGACTAACAATCGACCCCAGTGGTTAAAAAATTTAAATAAACAATTATCTAATGGGTTCATAAATGATATTCATTTTTCAAACAGCCTTGCAATAATGTTTAGTAGTCTTAGTTTTATTAATATTGGATATTATCATAACAAATTTAATCCTACCGCTGTTAGAAAGTATCTCGAAAACAAACACTTATACAATAGGTGTTTAGAAGCTGATACAATAGTTACAAAAAACAAAACAAAGATTTTTAACAGTGCAGTTGATCATACCTTGCTTATTCGATCTATTCTTAGTAAGATAAATATATAAAAGGGTATCACTATTATGGCAAACAATTTTACGTTTAGTACAGGTATAAACAATACAGTAAAATTAAACAACAATTCGGGGTTTAGTTACGAAGGACCTTGGAAACAATTATACAATAATACATTAGTTGAAAAATGGTATCTTGGAGATTTTTCTAGCGCAGAATTTACTATATCAGCTGATTATGACAATACTCACAAAGAAATACTTAAATGTCTAGTTACAGCTGGCATTGATGTAGCAAACGTAGTTATCTATGCTAGAAGTAATTTTGGTGTAGACTTAATAAATCTATCAGTTACTGTAAACGGGTCAAGTGTCGAATTACTTGCTAGTCCAACTTCTGAGGTTTATGCAGGAACAAGATTTATACATACAGGATCGTTTTTTGGAAATCAGAAACCATTAACTCCATGATAAATACAATAGCGGAGGAGTTAAATGTCAGTAATTAATGGACCTTTTAGATCACAGTACGGCTTCAAAAGCCCTAATTTTACTGTTGACAGTGACGGCAATATTATAGCAACTAGTATTACGGTATCTAACACAGGACCAGTTGATCCTGAAGATCCTACTACTTCTGCCAGTGATTTTAGATTTACAGAGCAAGCTGGAAATTTTAGATTTGTTACTACTCCAGGAAATAATCCATCAATTACACTGAAAAGAAATAAAACATATTCTTTTGAGTTAACTAGTTTTTCAACATTAACATTTAATATTTTTAGAGATGATTTAACAACGTTATATAATACAGGATTACGTCATACAGATGGTACTGCTGGATCAAATGCTCAAGGAAAAGACACCGGTATTTTGTATATTGATGTTGCATTAAATGCTCCGGACACATTATATTACGCAGACGCCACAGGAACAGTTTACGGAGAAATTACTGTAGAAGATCCTGAAGGTCTTTTTAGTACTGTTGACATTAACAGCACTATAGATTCAACATCTGCAACAACTGGAGCATTAACTGTTGCAGGCGGTATTGGATTAGAAAAAAGTTTAACAGTAGGCGAAAATGCAAATATACTAGGTAATGCAGATGTTGGCGGGGCATTAACTGCCCAAGAAGTAAATGTTGATGGTATCGGAATTGCAAAATTAGAAACAGGTACTAACTTAGAATTAGTTGCAGGAAACAGGATAATAATAAAAGTTGCTGATGTCAGAATAGCTAATTTAACTAGTAACGGATTTGAAAATGTTTCTATCTCTAATTCTACAATAAATAGTAGTACAATAAACGATACAGTAATCGGAGATATAACGCCGTCTACAGCAACATTTGAATCTGTGTTAATAAATGACGTTACAACTTCGCCTAAGAGTGCAGCAACTAAAAGTTACGTTGATAGTAGCGCAACTGCACTAGCAGTAGCATTTGGAATATAAAAATGGCAAAAAAGCAAATTAAAAATTACGTATTTAAACCAGGGATAGGCTCAAACGATTATGTTTATCCAGATGCATACAGTCTTTTAAGTAGTAATAGAGACTTTATTATTTCAGAAGCAACTCAATACATTGCCCAAGAAGTAATTGATGCTACAAAGTGTCAACGAGATATTGGATATATTATTGATGGTGTAGCAGCAGATGCAGTACTAGGAACTAGTTATAATGCATACTTTTTAGGTTTAGCAGAATATAATAGCTTAGACATTTCTAAAACAGTTATTAGAACAATTGAGCGTACAAAATCAGAAATACAAGCTATTCCAGAAGTATTAAGTGAAGCAACTTTTAATGCACGTATCGGAAGTTCTATTGATGAAATTCTAAATATTATGCAGAATGGTAGAGATGCTGCTAATCCAGTAACATATACCATTCCAGGAGGTGTTGCACCAGATAGACAAGCAGCTCATACTAAAATTATAGAAAATTTAAATTTTATGGCTGCAGAAGTTAATGCCTGGGTAGATGTAAATTATCCTTTGCACGATCACGATGTTGACAAATGTACACGAGATGTAAAATATGCATTATTAGCAGCAGCATATGATGTCCTTTATCAAGGAAATAGTGCAAGTTACGACAGTGCAAAGTTTTTTAATAATTATGCCGCTGCTGGAAATACAGGAATTACAGCCGAACATCAAGCACAAACAGTTGCAGCATACAGACATTTACAAACAATAATTTCTGATGTAGTACAGGGAATATCTGTTAGTCCTTCAACTGGAAATTCAACTCCACAAGTAACAGCTGGGTTAACAGCAAACTCTGCAACAGGTACCGAAGTTTCTAATCTAATAGATATTGTTGCAGATGTTGTAGAAAATGGAACAGGAGCATTACCCGGTATAAGAACTGCACCAACAATCACATTATCTACTGCTGGCGAGCAAACAGCATATAACCAAATTCTTACTGACAAAACAGATATTATAGATGCTGTTACTTGGTCACCAACATATACATATAACCAAGAAAAATGTGAACGAGATATGGGTTACGTTGTTGATGCATATCTTTATGATCTTAGATATGGCGGCAATCATAAACTATTAAACACAATTAAGTATTATTGGGAAGAAGATGTAGCACAAGTAGACGGAAATAGAATTCCTGAAATTGATACACATAATTTTATTGGTGATTTAATCTTAGATTATATTTTTACAAACACATCTTGGGCAAATGTAGGATTGATTCCGCAAACAGTTGATGTATCTAAAACAACAGAATCAGGAGCTATTACTAAAATAACTTCATTAGTCGGCTCAACAGTTGCCGTTATTACTAACGGTTTAAGCAGTATGCCAGCAGAAGAAGAAACTGGTGTAGGTTATGTTAAGATTCAAGGCAAATATCAAAGCAATACATTGCTGTTAATTACAAATACTACTAAAAATGAAGTCATTTACAACTTTAGTAACAGTGATTTAGGAGCCTCTGTTACTATAAAAGATTATGGTGATGATGATGATTTTGTAAAATATTTGCAAACTACTGATGGTGTAACTACAATAGAATTAGTTTACAATACTTCTACCCATAGCGCAACCGATGATATTCAAATCTTTGTAGAAGAACAGGAAGTAAGAACACGCCCATACGATTTTGGAACAGATGCAATTGAACGTATGCGTATTGCACCTCCGTTAAGTATGCTTGATGCTGACTTTGAGTACGGATTACAGCCTACCAAATGGAGTGCTATTGCAACAATGCGTGGATATCCGAGTGTTTATGAAATTCCGGGTACAGACACTTCAGTATCTAGCGTAGTAACTGACGCTTCTACAGGAACAAACGGTGTAGGACAATCATTAATTACAGTTACAACTGCAGGTGCTCATGGATTTGATGCAGGAACTCCGATCACTATTAAAGCACTTGAAAATAGTGTATCTGGTGCAGCAAGAGCCGAAGGATCGTTTGTAATAATTACAGTACCAAGTTCTAATACTTTTACTTACTATGCAAAAGCAAAAGTAGGATTAACATCAGGTGAAGTATTATCAACTACATATACACAATTAAGACAAGCTGGATTTTATACAGGTGCAGCAATTGGTAAACCAACATTTACTGTGATTTCTAATGGTTACAACGGTACAGCGACAACAGAATTAATCACAGCTTCCGGATCCAATAAAATTGCATTTAGTGGTGACGTTCCAGAAATTGGCGCTCCGCTAACTCATCCTAGTTTAAACACTGGTACACAGGTAACTGGTGTAGCTGGATCGGGTGGTACTGTAGTAACACCGACAGTTGTAGGCTCTTACGGAGCAGGCGTGTCTTCTATAGAAGTAGCAAGTGCCGCTGGTATTGTTCCTAACTTATCGATAGACAGGGGCGATGGGCAAGCAATTCACGTTGCATCAGTTAACGGAACAACTATTAATTTTGACGGTACGACAACATCACCAATTGTTGGAAATTATGAATTATATCAAGGTGTTGTTGGAGTAATACAACAAGGCGTAGGAACGAATGCAACTTTTGATGTTACTAATACTGGAGGCGTTTATTCTGTAGCATTAAATACTGCTGGTACCGGATATCAAATAGGTGACAGATTAACAATTGCCGGCGCATTTTTAGAAGGTGACAGTCCAACTAATGATATAAAAATAACAGTACAAACAGTAGGCGGAAGCGGAGAAATTTTAACATTTACCTTTACAGGTGCAGGCTTCACTGGCACAGGAACGATATCAGGAGTATCACCAAATGTTAATGGTGGAATCGGCGCTGATGCAATTATTGATATTACATATACTAACAATGTTTATAGTGCATCTGTTGCTACACTCGATACATCTGTAGATTATGTTGTACAAGATAGATTAAAGATTACCGGTGACGTATTAGGCGGTGTAACTCCAACTAATGATGTAATTTTAGTTATAACAGGCGTTGGAGTAAACGGTGAAATTACTGGTATTACTGCATCAGGTACTGCACCCGATGCTAGTGTAGATTATACAAACGTATCTTTTTCTACTACTGGCGCCGGCGTAAATGCTCAAGTAGATGTTTCAAGAATTGGAACAATTTATGCTGTTAATATTCCAACACCTGGTACTGGTTATGTTGTAAATGATACTATTACTGTAGCAGGTAATATTCTTGGTGGTGCGACACCTGCAAACGATGTGACTATAAATGTTGATGCTGTAGATGGCGTTGGTGGAATCACTGCTTGGTCAGAAAGTGGGGTAGCAGTCAATACAGCAAATTATCCAAACCAAGCCCCTACAAATATAGTAGGTAGCGGAGCAGAATTTAGTATTGATATTGCAAGTAGTACATATACTGCAAATGTAACAAGCGGTGGTTTAGATTACGGTGTCGGCCAAACATTTACTGTGTTAGGTACCGATCTGTACGGTAGTACAACTGCAAACGACTTAACAATTGAAATTGTTTCGGTTGATGTCGCAGGAACAATTACTAGCGTTTCTGCATCAGGTACTGCCGTTTCAGGAAGTGGTACATTTAATAATAGTACTGCTACAAACGAATTTGCTCTAGGTAACGGAGCAACATTTGATATAATTAGAAGCAATAATTCATATACTGCTGCTGTTGCACTAGCAGGACAAGATTATCAAATTGGGAATAGAATATTAATTTTAGGATCACAATTAGACGGCGTAGACGGTGTTAATGATTTGTTATTAAGAGTAGCAACTATCGGAGCAAGTAATAGCATTGATAGTATAACACAAGATGCTGCAACCGGTGTCTCTGGAGACAGTGTTCCGTTCATATCTACAATAACAATATCTGATTTATCAACAGCATCGATAGGAATTGGACAAAACATTACATTTACAGCATTGGCTACTTTAGAAGTTACCTTTGATAACGCACATGGCCTAGTTCCTGGAAACACATTTATTGTTGATATTAATAGCGGCGACGGTGTAAATAACCATTCTCTTGCATCTGGTGCATTTTTAGCAACAGTTATACCTGATACAAACAAACTAAGATACGTAGCAAGAGCTGTAGGAAATATCGATACTTCAGCAGATAGTATTAGCGGTGTCGTTTATCCGAGACCAGATTCATTCTTTATTCATAGACCTTATGACGGTGGTGTACAGCTAGGTACAGGTGGCCCACAACACGGTGCGCAAGCAATACGTCAAAGTAAAAAGTATATTCGTTACCAATCAGGTAAAGGCATTATGTATACAACTGGTGCGCTATTTGCACCAAGTTATGATTTAAAATCTGTAACGTCAAATGGGACCGAAGTTGGCTCTGTAATTACAGTAGAGACTGATGATAATGATCACGGAGTTCAAGTAGGCGGTGTAATTCGTTTATTAGGAATTGAAACTCCGGGATACAACAGTGGAAACGAAACAGCATCACCGCCAACATTTGATTATGAAGTTGTTAATGTTCTTGACGAAAGAACATTTAACGTTTTAGCTAAGAGACGTTTAGGAAGTACTAATGCTAAACTAGGATTTTCTGCACAAATGTCAGTAGTTAGTTGGCACGGCGCTACAGTACGCTCGGGTATCTTTGATGATCAAAATGGTATTTTCTGGGAATATGACGGCACAAACCTAAGTGTTAATCAACGTACAGGAACTAAACAACTTGCTGGAACAGTATCAATTGATGTTGATAATAACTTAGTTGTAGGAACTAATACTAGATTTAGAGATCAAGTTGTTGCAGGTGATAGATTTATTATCAAAGGTATGACACACGTTGTAAGCCATGTAATTGATCAAACAACATTAACTGTTACACCAGACTTTAGAGGTGTATCAAATGTTACTGCTGCAAAGGCAAATCTAGTATCAGATAAAAAAGTTAAACAAGAAAACTTTAACTTAGATCGTTTAGATGGAACCGGACCAAGTGGATATAATGTAGACATTGCTAAAATGCAAATGATTGGTATTCAGTATTCATGGTATGGTGCTGGTTTTATTGACTTTATGGCACGTGGTTCAGATGGTAACTTTGTATTTGCGCACAGAATGCGTAACTCAAACATAAACACAGAAGCGTTTATGCGTTCAGGTAACTTGCCTGTGCGTTATGAAGTTACTAACGAAGGACCTCCAGGCAAACTAGTAGAAGCAATGGATGCGACACAAACTTCACTAGTTCTTGAAGATACTAGTTTCTTTCCAGAAACTGGATTTATATATATTGACAATGAAATAATAAGTTACAGTGCTAAGAATGACACTACAAATACTTTAAGCGGATTACAAAGAGCAGCAACACTAACAAACTTCCAAGCTGGTGCTTCAAGGGATTATCAAGCAGGTGCTGCCGCAATACACAGCTCTGGTACAGGTGTAGTATTAATTAGTAACACTATTACACCGCTTATTAGTCACTGGGGTAGTGCATTCCTAACAGATGGCGGATTTGATGAAGATCGTGGTTATATTTTCTCATACGCTGAATCGGGTGTTGAAGTTACTACAACAAAACAAACAGCATTTATGATTCGATTAGCACCTAGTGTATCAAATGCTATTGTAGGTGACTTAGGCGAACGTGAACTGCTAAACCGTGCGCAGTTACTACTACAAGGTCTTGAAATTACATCAGACGGTGTTGACCAATCAAATAATAGTATTACAGGTGGTATTGTTGTTGAAGGTATTCTTAACCCGCAAAACTATCCTCTCAATCCAAGTGACGTTGGTTGGTCGGGACTTAGTTCACTAGCACAAGGTGGACAGCCTAGCTTTGCGCAAGTTGCTGCCGGCGGTTCGGTATTATGGTCAACAGGACAGGCTGCGACAACAGCACAAGCAACAGCACAAGCTACTACAAACGTTGATCTAACCTCTATTGCAGGCGGGTGGTATAGTAGTGAAGTTAGAGTTTCTGTAAGTGAGTATGAAACCCTTGGACCTGTAGCTATAGGCTCAACAGTGACACTAGTTAACAACAATGGCGGTACAGGATACATACTCGGCAACACTACAGTTACAGCAGTTAATATTCGAAACAACGATGTAAGAATTAGATTGAGTCAGAACTGGATTCAATGGATTGGTCAAGGTTCTACTTTTAGATTTAGTGTAGGGGCAGACTTAACAAACAGAAACTTTGCATTCCTAACTAAAGCAAGTGTTGATTCAGCAGGTATAGCCAACGGTACTGCTGTTACTAGCGGCGGCTCTGTGTCGTTTCCTGCTAGTACACTTGTTTCTAGTATCACTGCGTATGAACACGGTACTGTTGATTACTATAGGATTACATTTAACAATAACTTTAACGGAACACTAGTACAAGGCACAGGAACAATTGAATTTGAGTTTGTTCAACCGCCTTATGCACAACCAGGAGAAACTGTATTCTCGTTCATTGCGGTACCAGGTGAAAGATCGACTGTGGACTTTAGCGAATTGAAAGAACTTACAAATACCACATTAGGTGGTAGAGGAACATTCCCAAATGGTCCAGATGTTCTTGCAATTAACGTGTATAAGGTTTCGGGTGCAGCTACAAATGCAAACCTTATTCTAAGATGGGGTGAAGCGCAGGCTTAATGCGCTTCATCTTTAAGCCACTGGCTAAATGAATACAAATCATCGAAGATAATTGTTTTATCTTTTAGTTGTTGGTATTTAGATTCTTCTAATTTTTTTTCAGTTATTTTACCGTATCCTGTTCTAACTAAAACAGGCTTAACGTCAAACCTTGATGCAAATTCAAGGTCGCTTATTTTGTCTCCAACATAGTATCCTTTGTAAAATGATATTAAATAATCTCTTTGTGCTTGTAAAAACATACCTATGTTTGGTTTTCTAAAGTTGTCAAATTCGTCACTTCCGGTACTATACAAGAGTCCATCTAGTTTACACCCAGTTTCATCAAACAACAGTTTTTCTAAATACTGGTGTACAGTATGAACACTAAAGTCGTCCATATGACCTTTACTAACACCTGCTTGATTAGTAAGAACAATTGTAGCATAACCTAAGTCTTTAATTTCTTTTATGGCTTCTAAACTTCTAGGAATGGGTTTAAACTGCTCTTTTTTAGAAATATAAGTTCCTGTATCTTCATTAATTGTTCCGTCTCTATCTAAACCAATGACTATTCTTTTATCCACTTTGACTATCTCCAGGTATAATTCTAAAATTATCTTCAACACTGTCTGCTGTACTTACTTCAGTAATACTAGAATTTTCTTCAAGTGCTTCTAGTTGATGAGGTTGTAATGGAGGATTATGCCATGTATCACCTTCTTTTAATTCAGCCTCCATAAGTGTTGCAGTATTTGTATCAATCCAACGCAATTTAAATCGTCCATTGTTAACAAACCATGTTTCATCTTTTTCTCGATGAAAGTGCATACTAAACTTTGATCCTATATTTTTAAAGACCATAATTTTACCACAATACTTGTCGTTAGTTGCCCAGATTAATTCATAACCCCAACCCTTTTGTACAACACCAGATAATCTTTCAGTTTGGTTAGACGTTTGCATTTATATAATCCTCTACTTTAATCCAATCGATATCAATTACAGAATTTAACTTGTCTAAATTTGCACAAGTAAAGTCTTGATATTGTGTTTTTAAATTTTCTGGAATTGGCACATATCTAATTTCTGCATTGTATTTGTTTGCAATTTTGTTTGCAATTTGATAAAAACTAACACTATTGCCAGTACCAACATTCCAAATCCCCGATTCATCGACACCGAGCATTTTTTCATGTACTTTAGCAACGTCCTCTACGCAAACAAAATCACGCTTGTATTTTTCACTATTTTCAAATAATGTAATAAAACCGTTTTCTTTTGCCTGTTGTGTAAATTTAGTTACCGGTGATGCTTGATCACCTTTGTGATCTTCTCTAGGACCATATACATTAAAATATCTAAAACCTTGTACAAGTATTTCAAAATCTTGACTATGTTGTGATATAAATCTATCAAACAAATATTTTGACCAAGCATACGGTGACTGCGGCAATAGCGGACCGTCTTCTTTAAAATGTGTTGGCCTATAGCCGCCATAAACGCTTGCACTTGAAGCATATTGAAAATTAGTCCCCATCATATCACATGCCTGTACCAACCTCACGCTGTATTCAAAGTTTTGTTCTAATATTTTATCTACATTAGTTTCAGTTGTACTACTAATAGCACCTAAATGTATTACCCAATCATAACTAGACGGATCTGGTATTGTGTTAGGAACATATTCCCATCCTTCAACTTCATGACCTTGCTCTTGTAAATACAATGCAAGATTTGATCCGATAAATCCTTTATATCCTGTAACTAATATTCTCATTTGCTCTTCTCTATAATACTTGTTGTACTAAATCCTTTTACTGTAGGAATAATTTTTACAGGCACAATGTCATGCCCAACTACTTGTTCTACAGTGTAATCTCCACCCTTGACAATCATGTCAGGATTTAGTTTTTTAATTAGTTCGTATGGTGTATCTTCGTCAAAGACAACAACTTCATCTACCCAAGACAACAATTCTAATTGTTCTTTGCGTGTTTGTTCTGTGTTTATAGGACGACTATTTCCTTTAAGACGTTTTGTACTAGCATCACTATTAATACCTACTACAAGTTTTTCTCCTAACGCACGAGCTTCTTTTAATAAAGTAAAATGACCTCTATGTAATATATCAAATACACCGTTTGTAAAAATAACACGTTCTTGTAAATCTTCAGGTTTAACTACATATGTGCCAACATGCTTAACTGATTCTGTTGCACCTTTTGCAGCTAGTTTAAGACAGTCGCTGTAACTTTTTCCTCGACTCATTCCGTAAACAAATGTAGCAAGAAAACAATCACCTGCACCTGTAACATCATTTACTTCGACAGGATCTGGTTTAATTTTGTAATATATTCCGTCTATGTCTGCAATTATATCTTCGCCTGCAGAAGTAATAATTAAATTATTTTTCCATGCTGCAAATTCAAATGTATGATATTCTTTTTTGTTAGGTTTAACTAACCAAGCACCTTGATAAAAACTATAATGACGTTTAGGATCTACAATAATTTTACAATCATATTTGTTGATGTGTTCTATAATTTGTTGTGAATATTCTAGTACACCTTTATTATAATCACTCAGTATTACAACATCATACTCACTAAAATTTTTCTCTTTTATAGTATTAAGTGCTTCTTTACTATTAGTTTCAAAATCTTGATCTATACGTGTAACGTAATGACCATCACACAGCACACGAGTCTTAATACATTTAGGCGACGATAAGTCTAACATTTCTACATCTACACCTAAGTTCAATAGATTAAGATATACGAGGTATGCACCACCCCATTGCTCCCAACTATCTTGCTGACTAACAACAGGCACAGGAGCTTCAGGACTCAATCGTGTTGATGTTCCTGTGATATATTTGTCAATAATAATGTCGCCAATAACTAAGACTTTCATGCTTTATTATACTACATCAGTTATTATTAGTCAAGTAAATCTGCCATGCTAAACACTGTTTCTAACTTAGCACGATTTATTTTACTTTGAAGGGTATTACGTAGGCCTTTGTGCAACGGCATTGGCCAATTATTGTAACTAGCCCATGCATAACCTGTATGCTCGTTGTTAAGTACTGGAATAAATTCTTCGCGTATTACACACAAATATGTGTGAAATTGAAAATGTTGATCTGTACTTATAAAGGTTTCTAATGGAATTGTTTTTTCAATTGTAGGAACCTGGCCTACTTCTTCTTGAATTTCTCTTTGTAAACCTTCCCACGGGGTTTCGCGTTCTTCATTAGTGCCGCCTACAAGACCCCAAACGTTTGAACGCTTTCCGTTGTTTCTATATAAAAATAAAAATCTTTTAGTATCTAGTGTGTAAAACAATGCACCACTACAAATAATATTGTCCATACAAATAATTATCCGTAGAGGTCAATTCTCCATGTGCCAACTGGATAATCACCTTCAACGCTCATTAACCAGGATCCATTTGAATATCTATACTGTATACCTGTGTTTAAGTTTGTTGTATAAGTAGTTTCGGTAATTTCACTAGCATTGAATATAATGTTCCATTTAGAACCATCCCATTCTACAATATCATTACCACTAGCAATTAGACCAGAACCATCATTATTTCGCCATGCCTTAGATACTTCTTGGGCATCTTCATTCCCTACATCATCTAATAGCAATAGTCTAACACCCGAAGCACGAACTCCTTCGGGGTTAAATCTTGTAGGATCTATAATATAATCTATACTTGTTCTGTCTCCTAATGAACTAGTAATAATACTATCAGAAGGGAAACTGTCTGTGTCCCAATTAATTTGTAATGCTTTTGGATCAAATGGATTTACACTAATTGTTCCGGTAACAGTATTATTTGAATCGTCAATGCTAGTTAAATAAATTCTACTAACATCTGCAAGATAATTTCCTGGAAGTGCTTCAAATATTTCATCCCAATTTATTCCACCTACAATACCATTTGCTATAAGTTTAGCAGTAAATCCTTCTATGTATACACCGTAACCTTTGTAGTTAACATTGGCCATTTGATCTGTTAAATCAGTTGCAGGACGTCTACCAAACTCATTTTCAGTAATACCTGATTGTGTATAATCATCATATGCATTAACTTCTGGTGTACTTACTCCTGTTTCTATGGTACCTCTATTTTCATCAAACATGCTAGTAATAACATTTGTAATAACACCCATCTTTTTAACTTTAACAGGTGGACTAATATATATTGGTACACTAAATGTTAGAGTAGCAATATCAATTTCTGAGTCTACACCAACAGGAACACTTCTATTAGACCATTGTACACTTTCTAAGTTAACAACTGTAATACTAGTCCAATCAATAAAGTTATCAGTGGTTTGTATTTCTAAACTTGGATTAAACAGTACTAATATTTGCTCTAGAATTTGTAACTTTTGATCTGTGTTTGAAGTCCATATATCTACATTTGCTCGCATCATATACGGAGTTGGTATTAGTCTTTCAACTGTATAATTTGGACCTTGGAAATTAAGGTATTCTTGGTTTAAATCATCGTATGCACGTTCTCTAATATTAACGGAACGTGTGTAAGATGCATCTGTTAAGCGATCTTTGTCTAATTCAAGTGCAGTAATATACACTGACATACGTGGTGCGCTTGGTAATTTGTTTTCAGAATTTTCTCTAATAATATTAGCAACTTGTCTAGTTAAGTCGCCATACATTACAGGTACTTCTTTAGTTTTTCCTTTCCCGTCCTTGACCGGAAAATTACTAACAATACGCATTAATTGGGTTATATATCGTCTTACTTGTCCGTCGTAAAAATGCTGCATTAGTTATCTGCCTTTGGTTTAAGTGCTTTAGATAAACTTTGTCTTTCTTCAACAACTTCACCGTTAATTTTATTAGTATTAGTATTATTAATAAAGCTAGTTTTCTGAGTATATCTATCAAGTGTATTACTTAGTGTCATACGTGCATCGTCTGTTACTTTCACCCACCTAGTTCCATCATATGTAAACATTCTGTTTGGGAAAAAGTCTGTACGCAAATAGTAATCTCCTCTAATTGGATTGCGAGGAAATTGTATGCCAAAACCGTAAGGTGCACCATTAGGAGTAGTTCCATCTCCATAATTCAACAAGTATCCTGTATATCCTTCTCGTTCAGGACGATTTGTAACTTCGTCAGCAGTGTTACTAATATTGCTTGCTTCTAAGTCTTCTTGGTCTGCTGTTTTAAGAGCAATAGTACCATCATCATTAGTTGCTACTGTATAATAATGACTAGTCTCAAATCCTGACTTGGGTGAATCTGCTTCTGCTTGTGCAACTACAGCATTTGAAATTTGCATTTCTTTTTCATATGTTGAAAGTACATCACGGAGCGTAGTATCTGATCCTTCAGTTGCTGGAAGGTCGAGTATTTCTGCGTATTCTTGGCCGTCGTATATTTGCTTTAATTTAAGTCTGTATAAGTGCGGATACCAAGTATGACTAAATCCTTCTGCTGCACGATTAACATCTTCAACAACATAAAAACGTTTTAGTGCCATGTCATAATCATTTAGTGCATACTCGTCTTTTAAGTGAGGAAGTTCTATAACATCACCACTCATAATTTTTCTACCTAATGTTTTGACACTACTTCTAATATGTATAGTCATAAACAGTGTATCATTGCTTAAAAATAAACCAAACTGACTTAGATCAAAATCAATGTCTTGGACATTATATATTGCTCGCATAGTATAGATGTCTGGATCATACTTGCGATCTCTGTTTTCAAGAAATAACAAATCTTGTATATTAGTTTCTTTTACAGCATCATATGTTGGCTGATCAGCAGTTCCTTCACCTTCTGCAGGATTTTCAGGACCTATGTATTTGTGTATGTTAATATCAGTGCCGCCAACCTGAAACATTTCCCCAATTTGTCTATCTAGGAATTCGTAATCGTTACCGCGCTCTGGTTTATATAAACTTAATCTTGGCATATACATATTTATCGTTAGATAAATACTACGACGGAGAAACCTAAATGGCAAATATATCAACACAGAAACAAGAAATATACGATTATGTTTACGCTATGCTCGGCGGAGGCATGGTTGATGTAGAACTTGATCCTGTACACTACGAAACTGCTTTAAACAAGGCACTTACAAGATTTAGACAACGCAGTGATAATAGTGTTGAAGAATCTTATATGTTTATGCCAACCGTTATTGATCAAAACGAATATACACTACCAAAAGAAGTAGTAGAAGTTCGTAAATTATTTCGCAGATCAATCGGTTCACGCAGCGGCGGCGGCGATGGCGGCACATTGTTTGAACCGTTCAACCTTGCTTATACTAATACGTATTTGTTAGCAAGTTCAAATTTAGGTGGACTAGCAACATACGATTTCTTTAGCCAATATCAAGAACTTGTAGGACGTATGTTTGGCTCGTTTATTGAATTCAAATGGAATACTACAAGTAAAAAATTAACTCTACTACAGCGTCCTAGAGCAGAAGAAAATTTATTATTGTACTGTTACAACTACCGTCCAGATGAACAACTATTAGAAGATTATCTAGCAGTACAATGGATTAAAGATTATACACTTGCTAGTTGTAAGTTTATGCTAGGTGAAGCACGAAGCAAGTTTGCTACTATTGCTGGTCCACAAGGCGGATCGACACTTAACGGTGATGCACTAAAAGCCGAAGCACAAGCTGAAATGGAAAAGTTAGAAGCAGAAGTATCTCAAGCAGTTGCAGGCGGCACAGGATACGGCTTTTTAATTGGTTGACAAACTTTTTTAATCTGCTATAATATATAGAAATAATAGGAGTTCTATATGTTACCTAAACTACTTGTAGTTGGACATGGCAGACACGGCAAAGACACTGTTTGTGAATTATTAGAAAAATACGGCTACACATTTCAATCTAGTTCTAAGTTCTGTTCAGAACTTTTTATATTCAATGATTTAAAAGACAAGTACGGTTATGCAGACGAAGAAGAGTGTTATGCAGATCGTCATAATCATCGCACAGAGTGGTACAACATGATACACGATTACTGTAAAGATGATCTAGCACGTCTTGGGCGTAACTTGTTTGCACAAAACAATATCTATTGCGGCTTGCGCAACAAGCGAGAATTCTTTGCAATGCAAAATGAAGAAATCTTTGACTATGCTATTTGGGTAGATCGTACAGATCATTTGCCTACTGAAGATCCTAGTTCAATGAGTATTGAACAATGGATGTGTGATTACACTATTGATAACAATGGTTCGCTAGAACGTTTAGAAAGAAATGTAGATATTCTTATTAAGACAATATTTAAAAATCAGGGCGTAAATCACCCTGCTTCCACCGTCCGCCGGCTTTCTGAATTAATCGCTGACAGTTTGCACAAATAGTTTTTAAATTATTAGGACGGCAGTTGTTTAAATCACCGTCTATATGAAACACATTAAATTGTTCTTCATGCTTTGATTTAAAACCGCACTTTTCACATTGAGTTTTCTTTTCGTAACCTCGTTGCCGCCATTTAGGTATACCGTGTCCCGCACCATTGCGTAAACAGGTTTCACAGAGCTTACGATAATAAGTTCTGTTTCCTTTTTTATAATTTATAGCAGCAGGACGTTCACCACAAACACATAAAGGTCTCATATTGTATTTACCTCACCTTTTCGGTCCCTTTTTTTGGGTGTTTAAAAGCTAGTTTTCTTTTTATTATACTAAATACAAGCATAGTACAGAATACATTACTACTATCTTAGGAGAAAGAATATGGCATTAGTATCACCAGGCGTAGAAGTCAAAGTAATTGACGAATCATTCTACACCCCAGCAGCAGCTGGTACTGTACCTATGATCTTTGTGGCATCAGCTGAAAATAAAACTTCAAGCAGTGGCGCAGGAACAGCGGTAGGTACGTTAAAGGCAAACGCTGGTAAACCTTACTTAATCACCAGCCAACGTGAGCTTGGTGAAACATTTGGCGATCCATTATTTTATTCCGATAATAACGGAAATATGATACATGGGGGCGAATTAAACGAATACGGTCTACAAACTGCATACTCATTACTTGGCGTAACAAACCGTGTATATGTATGTAGAGCAGATCTTGATTTAAGCAAACTACAAGCAAGTGCAACTGCACCAGGCGGCGAACCATCTGATGGCGCATACTGGTTTGATACACAAGTAACCGATTTTGGTGTACTTGAGTGGAACGGCGCAGCACTAACTACTTCGGGCGGGCAGAGCTTTAGTTCTGTTACACCAATTGTTATTACCGAAGTAAACGATGTAACTGGTTCAGCTACATCACCAGGAGCACCAAAAGAAGCAGTAGGTGCTATTGGAGATTATGCAGTAGTTGCTATTACTACATTAAACACACTATGGTATAAAAATAGTGCAGGTACTTGGGTAGGAGTAGGCGACGATGATTGGCGTTCTAGTTGGGCAGCAGTTAAAGGAACAGCAGCTAATCCAGCATTAACCAATGGCCACTCAATTACACTAGACGGATCTGCACCAATTGCAATTAACGGCACAGGTGTAGCAGATATAGCATCTGCTATTAATGGCGCAGGCGTAACAGGTGTAAGTGCAGCAGCAGTTGACGGAAGATTAGAAATTTATACTTCTAATGACTCTGTCGTTGTTGCAAACAGTACAGGCACATTGTTAACTGACTTAGGAATTATTGCAGGTACATATGCATCACCAACAGTTGCAATTGCACCACATACATTAATTCCTGAATTTAAGTCAGGAGACACTACACCACGTCCAACTGGTTCTATTTGGTTAAAAACTACAGAACCAAATGGCGGTGCAAACTTCCGTATTAAAATTTATAATGGTGACACACAGTTATGGGATACTGTTACTGCTCCGATTTATCAGTCTAATGAACAAGCAATTTATAACTTAGACAAAGCAGGTGGCGGAGCAAATCTAATAACAGGCGATGTTTATGTTAGAGCAAATGTTGAACAAGATGCACAAAAGCTAGGTACATGGAAAATATTCCGTCGTAAAACTAACGGTGCAACTATTATTACTTCACCAAAAGTTACTAGCGGAACATTACAAGCTGCAAGCGATGTTGATTTTACTATTGACGAAACTAAAGTAAACAGCATGATTTACACAGGAAGTCCTAAAACTGTAACATTTACAGCTACAGGTACATCAACGGACGCAGATGCACTAGCAGGCGCAATTAATGCAGCTGGTTTAACTAACGTCCTTGCAAGTGTTGATGGACAAAATCGTGTTGTAATTAGACATAAACTAGGCGGTGAAATTAAAATTGTAGATACAAACGGATCATTTACTGAAATGGGTTTTGTTCCATACGATTCAGCAAATCCACAAGGTACAACGCCAAATTTATATTATGCACCAGGAACTACATCAGGAGATAATCCTGCACAGTATGTTGCAAGTAACTGGCAAGTCCTAACTTACACAGCAAGCGAAGATGAGCCACTAGAGCTTACAGCAGACGGCGAACTATGGTATAGTTCAGTTGTAGATGAAGTTGATATCATGATTCACAATGGTGATGATTGGGTAGGTTATAAAAACTTTAGTTTAGATTATAACAATACCAACGATAGAGGACCACAAGTGACTGCAACAGCTCCAACTGTTCAAGACAACGGTGATCCGTTAGTTGACGGAGATCTTTGGGTTGATACTTCGGATTTAGAAAACTTCCCAACAGTACATCGTTACAACGGTACATTAGCAAGTTGGATTGAAATTGATTCATCAGATCAAACTACTGAAAATGGTATTTTGTTTGCAGATGCACGTTGGAGTGATGCAGGATCAAACTCAGCAGCAGCTGATATTGACGAACTGTTAACAAGTAACTATAAAGATCCAGATGCTCCAGATCCGGCACTATATCCGAAAGGTATGTTGCTATGGAATCTAAGACGTTCAGGATTTAATGTTAAGCGTTTTGAGCGTAACTACATTGATGTTGATGGTGATAACATTAGATTCCCTGTAACATCAGTTCTAGGTTCAGATGTTTATGACTTTGTATCAGGCGATGATCAATCAATGGATGGATATTATCCACACCGTTGGGTTACTGATTCAGGCAACAATGAAGATGGATCAGGCACATTTGGACGCCATGCGCAACGTAAGTCAGTAATACAAGCACTACAAGCCGAAGTTAACGGTAACTTAGATGTACGTGATGAAGAATCGCGTCAATTTAACTTGATTGCTACACCAGGTTATCCAGAACTAATTGGTGAAATGATCACACTAAACTATGATAGACGCTTAACAGCATTTGTTGTAGGTGATTCACCAGCTAGACTAACACCAGATGCAACTTCATTAAATGAATGGGCGTCTAACGTAAGACTAGCAGTTGAAGATAATGACGATGGCGCAGTTAGTTTCGACGAGTACATGGGCATGTATTATCCATGGGGATTCACAAGTGACAATGCAGGTAACAACATTGTTGTTCCTCCAAGTCATATGGCACTACGTACACTAGTACTAAATGACCAAGTGGCATTCCCCTGGTTTGCACCAGCAGGTACAAGACGCGGCGGTGTTACAAACGCAACAGCATCTGGTTATATTAACTCAGAAGGCGAATTTGTTTCAGTAGCACTAAACACTGGACAACGTGATACACTATACACTAACAACATTAACCCAATCACATTTATTAGTGGTGCAGGTTTAGTTGTATTTGGTCAGAAGACTCGCGCAAGAAATGCTTCTGCACTAGATCGTATTAACGTAGCACGTCTAGTTGTTTACATGCGTGGCCAGCTAGAGAAATTGGCAAGACCATATCTATTTGAGCCAAACGATAAGATCACACGTGATCAAATCAAAGCGGCAGCTGATGCGTTCTGTTTAGAACTAGTTAGCTTAAGAGCTTTATATGACTACCTAGTTGTATGTGATGAATCAAACAACACACCAGCTAGAATAGACCGTAACGAGCTATATCTAGATATTGCTATTGAGCCAGTTAAAGCAATTGAATTTATTTACATTCCATTGCGTATTAAGAACACTGGTGAGATTGCTGCACTAGGCTAAAAATAGAGGCCCCTCAGCAATGGGGGGCCAATTGGATAAATACATATAACGTATTAGGAGAATAGAATGCCAATTACAACACTACAGAACATATCAATCCCAACAGAGGGATCAGGTTCTAACAGTTCGCTATTAATGCCAAAACTGCAATACCGCTTTAGAGTATTGCTCGACGGCTTTGGTACAACTGGTGGACCAGACGGTGTAAGAGAAATTTCAAGACAAGTTGTAGACGTAACTCGTCCAAACTTGAGTTTTGAACAAATTACTATTGATGCATACAACAGTAGATCATATCTAGCTGGTAAGCATACATGGGAACCAATTACATTAACACTAAGAGAAGATGCAAACAACAACGTACAAAAAATTGTTGGTCAGCAACTTCAAAGACAGTTTGACTTCTTTGAGCAAGCAAGTGCTGTTGCTGGTGGTACATATAAATTCCAAACTAGAATTGAAATACTAGACGGTGGAAACGGTAATGCTGGCGGTGCGCAAGTACTAGACAGATTCCATTTAGTAGGATGCTACGTTGAGTCAGCAAACTACAATACACTAGCATATGCAACAAACGATCCTGTAACTGTAGCACTAACTATTCGTTACGACAACGCTATCCAATATGGAGCAGACGGCGATGGCGAAAACGGTATTGGTGAAATTACTACTAGAGCAACACAAGGCGCTTCAGGTGGTACACAAGTTACTGGTGGTACTAACTTCGTTTAATCTAAAGATTAAACTGTCATTCTATTCAAGCGGGGATCTTACACGGTCCCCGCTTTTTTATTATATACGCAGTTATATTACGAGATAAATATTACTATGAGTATAGTAGATCCGTATTTAATTAACAGTAATAGTGACTTGCATTTGCGAGATGCAAGGCATGCACATCAGTTATACACACAACATAACTTTGCTTTAGCTCCAAAGATGAAGTTCTTATACCATGTGGTATTTGAATACAGTGCTCCGCTTGGCTTTATTCCTAATAGTGACCAGTTTCGAAAAGAGTTAGGTGTTCTTGCAAATGAAGTATCGTTGCCTTCTTATAGACTTGATGTTGATACTAAACATCAATATAATAGAAAAAAGAATGTTCAAACTGGTATTAACTATGATGAAGTAACATTTGGATTTATTGATGATAATACCGGTATAACTAGAGCGTTAATGGAAGAATATTATAGATTTTATTTTAGAGATGGCGGCAAACATGAAAACGGATCACCACTTGATTTTGATGCTAGAGATAAGTTTAAACTAAATGTTCCTCGTTACGGAATGGATAATCTTGATGGTAAAGAAGTACCATTTTTTAAAACTATAAGATTATACCAACTTGCTAGACACAAATGGGTGTCATATACTCTTGTAAATCCGTTAGTAACATCATTTAAACACGATGATTTGTCATATCAAGATGGTGCAGATATTACTATGAATACTATGAATATAGCATATGAAGCTGTAATGTATGATTCAGGAGATATCAATCCAGGTGGTAATCCGCCAGGATTTACAAGCGAAGAAACACGTTATGATAATGTGTTTAGTCCATTACAAACTAGTGGAGGTGGTGGAGGTGGCGGCGGAGGCCAGGGCGCCGGCGGCGGATTGCCGTCTATTATTAAGGGGCTAACCAATCCGTTTCTTAATGAAACGCTACCAAGTATTTTTAGTAATACAAGTTCTCGTGCTGGAGATCCTTTAGGAACTTTAAATAATATAGTTAATTTTAGTCGCAATCCTACTATAGGAGGATTGCAGCAATTAGTATTTCCTAAAACAAATACACGATCAAATAGTACGTTAACAAACTTATTAGACAGATCGGTTAGAAATTTAGATGGCGATACAATTAGAGGAACTTTAACTTCTAATAGGTCTGCATTAAATTCTACAGTAAGAAGATCACTAGCAACAGGAGCATATAATTCAGATTGGAATAGTTCAAATTTTGGTCAGTTTAATAATTTGCCTAGAACTGCACAATCTGCAATAGAAAACGAAATTGTAGAACGAGCATCTAACGGTGACAAAAAAATACAGCAAATTGCAAGCCAAGTAATAAGTTCAATTAGAGGTAGAGTAGTATAATGTCAACAATACTTAATGATTATATAGATACATCAAATGATACTGCAAAGTTTTTTAATAGATTTTATCAAGAAGATATATTTTATAAACCTAGTGAAGTAGATGCTGTTATAGGTTACTTTTTAAAAAGAGGATTTGGTGAAGTTTCAGCTGTTAACACTGCATCTGTTATACTACAACAAGCAGCAAAGGATAAACTTCCTGCATACGAATTGCTTGATACATTAAAAGGAATTACAGATGTACAATTAAGTAATGTGGTTGCACAAATTCTTAATTTAGATCGCTCAAACTGTAGTACTATTGGTTATAGGATTGCTGCAGGGAAAGAATTATTTGATCAACGTAATATCATAGTATAATGGGACGTTTTGCACAAGGTAAATTCAATCTAAAAAACCCTGAAAAATATGTAGGTAATAGAACCCCTACATACCGTAGCGGATGGGAATTTACTTTTATGAAATTTTGTGACGAACATCCTAGTGTTAGTCAGTGGGCTAGTGAAGCAATAAAAATACCTTACCGTAATCCTTTAACTGGTAGACACACTATCTATGTTCCAGATTTTTTTATTGTTTATTCAGATAGAGGTGGTAGACAACGTGTTGAACTTATTGAAGTAAAACCTAAAAATCAAGCACTTAAAGAAAAACTAGGACGTTCAAGAGCTAACCAAGCACATTATGTTGTTAACCAAGCAAAATGGGAAGCAGCACGAGCATGGTGTAAACAAAATAAAATATATTTTCGTATTGTAACAGAAGACGATATATTTCACACCGGCTCGAGACGCTAATGGCTGTAATTATTCCGCAATATAACTCTATATTCGTACACATTCCTAAAACTGGAGGAACTAGTATTCAAAGATGGCTGTTAGATAATATAAATGCACATGTTACAAAAGGTTCAAAGCATCATTCTTTAGACTTATTAGAACAAAGATATGGAAAATTTAATTTTAGTTTTGCAGTTGTGAGAAATCCCTGGGACTGGTGTGTAAGTTGGTATTTCTTTAGAAGAGACAGAGCATTACGCAGAATTAAAAATCCAAAAAACAAAGGAAAATTTAATACTGAATATAATCAAAAAATCTTAAAAGATTTTGAAAAAGGTTTTGAATATTTTATAAAAACCACAAATCTTAAACCTCAATCATATAGAGTACAAGGTGTAGATTATGTCATAAAACTAGAAAACATCTATAAAGATATTATACCGATCAAAGAAAGATTTTCTATAGAAGCCGAATTGCCATATTTAAATAAATCAACTAGAGAAAAAGATTATAAAAACTACTATACATCCACGTCAAAAAACATTGTTGCAGAAAAGTTTAATGACGATATTATCAAGTTTGGTTATGAGTTCTGATAAATAATAGTAGCAGTTAATGGAAGTAAAATGACTAAAAAACTTGAAGACCTATTAAACTTACCTGATTCAAAAGAAATAATTGAACAAGCAGAAGCTCAAGAAGAAGAACAAGTGAAGTACGAAGTTACTGAGCAAGAAAAAACTTTTAGAGATATGGCTGAATTTGATAAGATTAGTGCAGCATTACCTGCTGTAAAAGGTCTTGGAGAAATGGCAGACAAAGAACTAAATGAAGTTGCTGACAAAGCTATGCAAGCATACGAAGACCTAATGGACTTAGGTATGAATGTAGAAAGCCGTTATAGCGGTAGAGTTTTTGAAGTTGCCGGCGGCATGCTTAAAACAGGCCTTGATGCAAAGGTTGCTAAACTAGATAAAAAACTTAAAATGGTAGAACTGCAACTTAAAAAAGAGAAAATGGACAAAGACAGTAACCCTAATGACGAAGGTATGATCAACGGAGAAGGCTATGTTGTCACAGATAGAAACAGTCTCTTAGAGCGCCTTAAAGGCTTAGATAAAGATAAATAATACATAAACATAGGATCAATGCGCAATGAGATCATTTAAAGATATATTAACAGAGTCTAAAAAGACTTATTCATTTAAAATTGGGGTTGCTGGACCTCTACCAGAAGGGTTTGTGGACAATATGGAAACTGCTCTTAAAAAGTACAAAGTATTAAACATGACTGCTGGTAAAAAGACACCAATCCAAGAACGTCCATTAGACTTCCCTCAATTACAAAATATGGAAGTTACATACTACGAAGCAGAAGTTGAATATCCAACAACCAGTCAAGTATTACAAGAATATGTTGGTAGATGCTGCGGTATTGATCAAGCATATGTTATTGTGCGCAATATGAATGATCCTAGAGAAGAATACCAAGAAACCAAAGACGATGCGCCCTATGAAACTATGTTAGATAAAGAAGACATGGGCGGTGAAAGTGCGCAACAAGATGTTGGCACAAATCGTGTAATGGACTTGTTAAAAGAATTAGAAACTGCTCGCAAAGAAAATGAACACAGTGGTGCTGAAGGCGCACCAGTTGGAGAGTCATCAGATATTGGCGATGTAGAAAACACAAAAGCAGTTGTAGGAGGCTGATATTATGGATATGAAAAAATTAATGGAATCATTAGAAGAATGCGGAATGTCTGAAATGCCAGCTATGCCAGCACCAGAAATGGACAAAGGCAATCCTGTTACTGTAAATGTTTCAATGAATGCAAGCGGTAAAGAGCATGTTGCAGATTTACTAGACATGATGAAAAATGCAGGACTAGGTGGAGCAGCAGAAGTTAAACCAGACATGATGCCAATGCGTATGGACATGGAACGTCTAAAAGGTATTATGGATAAGCCAGAAGAAAATATTGAAGAAGATGCTGATCCTAAAGTT
>Ga0255766_10000559_pt1 | contig 34082 bp, 53 predicted proteins | sample 071ome_23_FD_179966 | JGI IMG/M metagenome (GOLD analysis project Ga0255766, IMG submission 179966) | Coastal salt marsh microbial communities from the Groves Creek Marsh, Skidaway Island, Georgia - 071403BT metaG (version 2) | ecosystem: Environmental > Aquatic > Marine > Intertidal zone >...
AGGCGGGTAAATTCTTAGGTCCGATCGTTGATAAGTTCTTCAAAACAATGAAGAAGATCTTCGATACTGTGATGAAGTTCCTGGAGAAATTCTTCAAACCCCTTGGAGATGCTATTAAGGAACTATTCAAGGAAATGGGTCCTGTCATTCAAAAAGCAGTTGATTTTATAAAACCCCATTTACCCGCTTTGATGAAAGCTGCTGAATTTATGGGGAAAGTTGCATTTTTCCCATTGATTATGCTGCTTAAGGGTCTGACACAGGTTCTTAAATGGGTTGGCGGCGACTCTGTTGGTGATGATCTTAATGCTGCAGGAAATACGGCAGTCAATGCTCTAACAGGAAGTACACCAGCAAGAGCGGGAGAGTTGCCTGCTGGTCTAGCGGGAGGAGATCTTGCAAGTTTCATTGGCGAGGTTGAATCTCGCAATGATTACACTATGTTGGTTGGTGGTAAGAGAGATCAATCTATTCTGAAGAAAACCATCTCCCAACTTTCGCAGGAGAAAGGTAGTCAGTTTGCTATGGGTCGTTATCAGATCCAAATGCGTACTGCATCCGAAGTCCTTCGTAATGCTGGTAAAGATCCAAACACATTTAAGTTTGATAAGAAGGGGCAGGATTATATCTACCAACTGCTGTTGAAGCGTCGTGGACTTGATAAATTTAAGGCAGGACAGATTACAAAAGAGCAGTTTGCTAAGAACTTGTCAATGGAGTGGGCTGCACTTCCTGCAGGTGCTCACGGTAGATCATATTATGCTGGTGATGGCAAGAATAAAGCACATCGTACTTGGCAGGATACTCTTTCCGTTCTTGAAAGAACCAAAGGAAGGAGTAAGGGTGGATGGATTAGTGGACCTCAGTCTGGGTATCCTGTCTCACTGAATGGTAAAGGTATAGACTTTATCGGACACGGAACAGAATATGTGGCACAGAAATCCGCTGGGGGATTTGTAATACCATTTGATACCCCCCATACTCGTAGAGATCCTGGTTTGACATCTAGGAGAATTAACGAGGCAGCATCTGCAGGTTATCTTAAGTCTGCAGGTGGTTTGTTGCCAGGAATCGGTCTCAGTTCCATTCTTGGTATGGCAGGAAAGGTTGCTGCTAATATGATTGGTGGAATGGCATCACGTCCACAGATGCCGAGTTATGCAGGAAATGCGCTTGCATCGATGAATAACACAGTGAGTACATCCGTTGCGAGTGCAAATACGAGTGCTCAAGCATTGACTGGTATATTGAATCGTATTAAGCAGATTAGTTCAGAGGTTGAATCTGGAGATCTGAAGAATCTTATAGATATGGCAGTCGCGCAGGCAATTCAACTTCCTGTTGATACTAAACCCGCTGCTACACCTTCGATACCAATTCCACTACCTTCTAAGGAAAACCCAGCAACGAGTTTCTTGACAAGCAGGTTTGGTCGAACTGCAGAACTTTCAAATGTATTGAGTAACTTCTTCTGATGGAACAGGCAAAAGGTTATACTATTAAAGACTTTGTGATTCAATTGGATCCAAAGATTCAAGCGAGTGCGAAATTTGACGCTGTTCGTGGAAATCAGTCGTCTATCAATATTCAAAAACTATGCTCTGCATTTAATTACATTGAGTCCATTGATGCACCCTCTATCCGATGCGAGTTTATGATCGGTGATACCATTGACCTGATTACTGGATTGAATGGTAATGAAATCATCGAAATTGAGATTGAGTCGATGCAGGCGACGGGTAAGACGTTGAAAATAAAACAGCAAATATTCAAAATTGGTGAGATTACCAAGAGTGAGAGAGCAGTTCAGTATATTCTGTATACGGTTTCTCCTCATATGATTACGAATGAATCTAAGAAGGTTTTCAAATCATTTATGGGAGTGCCTGCAAGTCAGACTGTTCGTAAAGTTTTGAAAGACTATCTCAACGTTTCCAATGATAGATCTTTGAATTTTGAGGATACTAGAGGTAACCTGAATTTTATTGCACCAACTTGGAGACCGTTTGATGTCATCTCATATGTCAGCGACAAATGTGTGAGTGGATCGAAGGGTCTTGCTGGATATTTGTTTTATGAAACTCAATCCGCATTCAATTTTGTCACTATTGATCACCTCTGCAGTGGTGAAAACAAGAAGAATATACTAAAGTATAGATATGAGCAGGCAAACGTTGGAAATGCGGACGTTAACCTATTCAAAGTAGAGAGTATTAGTTTTCCTGCTCGTGCTAACCACCTGGAAAAAATGAGAACAGGTGCATATAGCAATACGGTTATTGGAATTAAGGCACCCGCACTTACAAGTGGTGCTTTGCCTAATAGTGGTGGTGGTCAAGGTAAAGATGGACCAACAGGGTCTATCAAACCACCGATCAATATGAGTCTGTTGAATGTGTTTGGTTTGGCTAAGGGAAAGGGGTGTATTTTGAATGAATCGTTCCCATTTCCCAAAATCGATCAAACATATTTTTCGGATAAGGTCCCAACACGGATGAAAATTCGTGCTCTACCTGGAATGAAGAATTCATCATCTGTTGGCGATTCTTCTGCCAATGCTCAGAATATGGACGTTGACACATTGTCTGCAAGTGCCTATAGTTTCTCTAGATGGCAATTGCTGAATGCGATCACACTTGACATCGTGGTACCAGGTAATGTAGTATTGGAAGCAGGCAGGATCATTGAATTGGAAATTCCTCAATCGGGGCAAGATACAAATCGTGTCGAACTCGATCCTACCTATTCGGGATATTACCTTATTAAGGGGTTAACTCATTCGTATACTCCAGAGGGTATCACAACTCACCTAAATCTCTGTAAAGACAGTATTTCTAGCAGGTAAAAATGGAAAACATCGAACAACACATCGAAGCCGATAGGCAAGAACTTGCCGATCCTACAATTTCTGCACAACGTCGCCGCCATATTGAAGGCGAACTGGAAGATCTTGAGGCATACGCTGAGCGCCATCCCGAAGATCATCACGATCCCACATCCCTGGAATTGTATTGCGATAATAACCCGAGTGCACCTGAGTGCCTAGTATACGACGACTGATTTTTAGTATTTAATTATGACTGCAGTACAATCTTTCATTGCAGGTGGCAAAATGAAAGAAGAGGTTATCGATGGGGTAATCGACTTCTGGAACACTTGTGATTATCTTGAAAAAGTTCCTGGCGAATATAGTGGTGGGATTGATCCGTTGATCAAAAACTCCACTGATATGGCAGTGCCGTCGTGGATTAAAGATCCACGAATCGTTTCATATCTGAATGAAGTTCAGGCGTGTATTCAACTCTATGTTGAACAATATCCCTGGGCAAAAATGGCAGATCTTGAAGTGATCGAACCATTCAATATTCAACATTATGCACCAGGTCAAGCATTCTCCCAACCACATTGTGAGCGTGTTGGGTCAAATAAAACCACATCGTTCCGTCATCTGACTTGGATGACTTATTTGAATGACGTGGAAGAAGGTGGTGAAACACAGTGGGTTCACCAAGATCTTACTATTCAACCCGAAAAGGGTTTGACTTTGATTTGGCCAGTTGACTGGACACATATTCACCACGGTGTTCCTGCTCCTACAGAGGAGAAAATGATTGTCACAGGATGGATTTCTTATGCTTGATACTCTTCGTGATGCCCTTATTGCGGGGGCTCTTTTGGGCGCTGCTCACGGATCATTCATTGCTGCAAATGCAGAACCAACTAAAGGTTGGTATACCTATGATGCTATGGGTTGTATGATTCTGCGAGAATGTACTGAAGGTATTGTGCAAATCAAGAATGCTAAAGATGTAGGTAAATACTACAAAAAGATGGGAATGATGGACCCAGTGTATACTGAGTTCAATGAAATGATGACGGCATTGGATAAGGTTGGGGTCAAAGTATTCATCGCACCCGAGAAGTATTTTCCCCCTGGTCATCGTGGTGTCTATCATACTGTCAGCAATAACTTCTATCTTAATGCTACACTTGTCAAACGTTATGGTACTTTGATGAGTGTAATGCGTCACGAAGGTTGGCACGCTGCTCAGGATTGTATGGCAGGTAGTATTAAGAATAGTATGATTGCTATCATTCACAATGAGGAAGATGTTCCTCCTCTGTGGCGTGAGATTGCAGAAAAGACTTATCCAGCATCTGCAGTTCCCTGGGAGGCAGAAGCAATGTGGGCAGGAAAGACTGAGAATATGACTATGAAAGCACTTAAATCTTGTGCTGCTGGTACTATGTGGACTGATTATGAAATTACTCCACTGACCCGAAAATGGTTGGAAGAAGAGGGATTCATTAAAAAGTAATGTATAGTTTCTGGATTCACCTAGTAGCATTCTTCCAAGTGGTTGTAATGAATTGCATTCAACCTGTTAATTGGAAGTATTGCTATCGGGTGGATCAGTGGTTGATACCAGATCTTGTAGAAGGTTATGAGATCTGGTCAGGCAAAACGCATCCTTATCAGCAAGAGAAAGAATACTTGAGGCAATTGGATAAATAACCATACGGAAAATATAGACGTATTGTGACAGCTTCTACTGCAATTGGAAAATCTGATGTGATGGGACGCGACGGGTTCACCTGGTGGGTGGGTGAAGTCGAGTCTATTAAAGATCCTCAACTTTTGGGTCGTGTAAAAGTTAGGATCATTGGTTGGTATACTGGATCTGGAGAAGCATCTTATTTGGATGACGTGCCAACGTCAGATCTTCCGTGGGCAGTTCCAATGCTGCCTACTGATCAGGCAGGTATTAAGAACACTGGTACCAAGTCCGAACTGCAAGTTGGTGCAACTGTCATTGGTTTCTTCCTAGATGGTGAGGAAGCACAACTTCCTGTCGTTATGGGATCCATTCGTGGATTCAAGAATCTGGATGATGCAAAGGCATCCGATTCTAGTCCTAGTACATCAACTGAAGTTGGTCCCACTACAGTTGCTGCAGCGGATGAAGCACCTACGGAGCAGATGCCACCCCAGGCAAAAAACGTACAAGGTACGGTGGTGAATGGTGGTCACCCAATGAACGTTGTTGGTACAACGACAGCTGGTGACGAGAATGGTGGTGAAGAGAAGTCTCGTGGTGTTATCTCTAAGGCAGAAGTTGGTGCTCCTGCTAACCCAACAACAAACCCAAAGAAAGTCCCCGCTGAAGCGCAGGGTGTTGCTGATGGTTTGAATGGTCCTAGTGGTGAGGGTTTTGAAAGAGATTTGCAACGTATGCTCACGGAGTTTGGGCAACTTGCAGGGTCTCTTGCACAAGGAAAGGATGGTAACCTTGTGTCACTCATTACTGGACAGAAAGTTAGAAATAATATTATCAGTGAAAGACTTGCAACAATTAAGCAGGCAATTTCTAATGGTATCAGTGGTATTCTGTCTTCCTTGAAGAGTATTCTTGCTCAGGGAATTGAAAAACTGTTGAATTCAGTTCTCAAGGCAATTGGAAGCATTATTCCTCTTGGCATTATTAACTCACTGCTTAAATTATCCGAGTTTATCACGAGTCTATTCTGTAATTTTGAAGCACAGCACATTATTGGTACAATTCGTTCTGCTCTTGGTGATGTGAGTGGTTTTGCCAACACGATTGCTAGTACCGTTGTTACCAAAGTTGTTGGTGGTTTGTCTGATGCAGTGAATAACACTGTCAATGCTGTTCTGCAAAAAGTTCAGGCATCGATGGCAAAGGTTACTGCCATTGCTCAAAAAATTGCTGCTGCCATCTCCGTTGCTAAGCAAGCAGCAGGTGCTGCAGGGAAATTGAAGGAAGGTCTGAATTCGTTGTTTAGTTTTGATTTCTCCAAAGTTGACTGGGGTAATCTGATCAATATTCTTCTTGGTATTCTTGCTGCTCTCTTCAAGAATGATTGTGGACGAAAACTTGCTGGATCGAAAGTTAAATTCTGGTTACCACTATTAGGAACGTCAACGTGTACATCAGTACCCGAATTCCTCCAACAGCAGATTACATTTGATGTGGGTGGTGGAGGACAAACTCAATCCAATCTGGACTATTTTTCTTCCCTTTATGATAACTTAGATCCATATTCGATCCAAGCAACGACGTTTATGAATGGCGCTTCTGTCATTCAAGATAACACCAAGGGGAAGGAGAAGACTATTGTTTCTCACGCAGGCGGACAAACAACAATTGCAACTTCTCTGGGTGACCAGCACACGAATATTCCTGGCAACGAAACCTCTATTATTGGACGGGATAAGTGCCAAACAATTAAGGGCAATCACGCACTGACTGTTGAAGGTGATTTCACCTTGAAGGTTATGGGTGATTTCAACCTGGAGATTTTGGGTACACAAAACCTCCATATTTCTCAGGGTGTTGAAACTAATCCTAATACTGGTGAACCTACAGGTGAGGCAAAACAGAAGAAAGCAGCACAGACATTCTCATCAGATTATGATCAGAACTATGAGGGTGACTGGAAGATTCAGGCTGCAAATATTCAACTGAGTGCACTCAGCAATCTCGATCTGAATGCCACAGCAGCAACAATCAAAGCATCTTCTTTGATGAACTCCATCTCTGGTGAGATCATCAATGAATGTGCTTGGAAATCCGAGTTTATCAATAACGTTCATTTCGGACTTATTGGTATGTTGAATGTGAATCCCCTTTCGATGACTGGTCGTTTGACAATGATCAAGGGTCCAGACATCACTATTTGCGGAACTGGTATTGGAACCAGTCCTCTCCCTGCAGCACACATCCGTATTACTGAGTGTAAGACTATTCCTGGGGGTATCGTTGATATTGTTAACGGAACTTCTGGCGGTCACGTTACGATGGTCAACACTGCTGCTGGTGGAATCGGTGAGTTCTGTAATGGTGGTCAGGGTGCTATTGTCAACCAAGTCACTACTGGTCTCGCTTCTTACAGCGTCGGAACTGGTATTATGACAGTTGGTTGCAGTGTCGGACCTACTCAGGTCTATGGCTTGCCACTTCTCCTGAACTGAGGTACAATAGGGTCATACCAAAGAACCCTATGGAAGACCTCTTCGTTGACTATGTTTGGATCGATTTTCCGAAACGTACCGTGTCCGTACAAGATAGTGACGGGAATCTGGACAAAATTAAGTTCAAGTGGGATACTGAAGGAGCGATCGGATTTACCGAATTCGTCCAAAAACTCCAATCAATGACTACACCTGACATTAGACATTATCAATTATGATTAGGGTTACTGTACAAGAAGCAGAAGAAAACTTTGATTTTCTCTTGAATCTCGTCGAACGTGGGAATACAATTCTCATTGAGGCAGAGAAAGGCAATGTTGTTATGGCACCAGTTGCTCAAACAACTAATTTGATGCAAGATGAAATTGAAAGGGCAATGGTTGAACGAGAGAAGGCAGCACAATATGCTGGTCCTACTCCTGTTCCTGGAGTAAATCTCCCCAGTCCTGCCGAACTTGCAGCATTTGTTGCTGAAGAAACCGCAGAAGCACACCGAAATCTATGACGGACCTCATCAACGACTATTGGACTAAAATCCCCCCTATTGAGGGGAAACCTGACATTCAAGTATCTGACGATTATTGGAAAAGTATGTACGAAGTTCAGCGCAAAGATCGTATGCAAGATGCTATCGACGATTATCTTAACGATGACGACGTTGATGCACGACGAGCATATGAGGAGATTCTATCTTGTGTAGATGATGTGATCAATTATCACAAAAAGCAAATGGACAAAGCAGTTGCTCTAAAATCGTTGATGATGGGACATCGATCTTTCGACATTGATATTAAAGATCCCGAATCTTAATACATAATATTGTCGATGGAAAGGTTTATTGATTTGGTTGTGCATCACTGGCACAACTTGCACCAAGCACAGTGTTATCCCTCTCATTTTGCATATGTCCACTATTTGTGGTATTATGAACCATCTGACGGATCACTGAGGACAAAACAATGGTATGACTATGAAGGTAGGGACAAACCTTACCGACAAAGATCTCATTCTATCAGCGATATGGATGACGGTACTATCCTTCTCAAAACTTATGATCAAGGATTAGAACTGGCAAACACGTTGTTTTTTCCAACTGCCGAAGGTTATATCGGCAAAACTGAACCGAATTACATTGATCCCAAAGGAAGAAAAGTTGAAACTACTGTTACTGTAACAAAAGATTCTTTTGAGACCAGTGACAAAGGGTGGGATGAAAACGGTAAATTGCTTTGGGGTTCAGAAAGAGGACCGTTTAAGTTTACGAGATGTACAAGGTAACTTCTGATTATCGTATAATTCCAAATGTGGGTGTGGTAAAAATGTGGTACTTCAATGGAGTGCCATTTACGTTTGACGAGATCGACGATCCATCCTTAGAACTCATAGAAGAGTGTGAAGGAAAACCCACATATACGATCGAAGAACTTTACGAGGCATCAAATTATCTGATTATGGAACTCGCCCATCCACTCTTATTTGAGATGGAAGACCAAATAGAATGTGAAGAAGAACTTCCATTCTAATTTTATTCCTCTATAGCTCAGTCGGTAGAGCGTCTGACTGTTAATCAGAATGTCCCTGGTTCGAGCCCAGGTGGAGGAGTTGGAGAGTTGTCCGAGTGGTTTAAGGAGCAGCACTGGAAATGCTGTATGGGGGCAACCTCATCTAGGGTTCAAATCCCTAACTCTCCGTTTAATGATCTTTAGTATGAAAGAATCTCAGGACTATAGTGCCTATCGTTTCGGTGGGTTCAAAGTGACTTCTGTCACGATTCTCAGACTTATTAGTGAGTTGGAAGGTTCTTTTCAACTAACTAAGTATATGGGATTTGAGGATGATATGAACACACTTGATGAAATGAAGAAAAGGTACTATAAGTTGTATTACAAACTTGCTAAAGAAGAGAAGTCGTGCTAAATTATGGAAAACGTCTTAAATTATGACACACCATAAACCATACAGTCAGGAATGGCATCGTTATCGTTATCTTAAGGAAGCGATCGATAAATACCTAGATGATGGCATTGATCCGACGTTTATTATGGATGATCTTCGTGACATCCTTCACATTCGTTCTGAAACTGCATTCTCCGAGTTTCAGAGGATCAATCAATTAGAACACTATCTATCGGAAGAATAGTATGCTTTCCACCGCCTATCGCCTTCGCCTTGAAGAGATCTGTCGTAAAATTGTTCTTGGTGAAGAGGTTGCTTTAAGTGACATTATTTGGGCAGAAAAACTTGCCAAGTCTCATACTACTGCTCGTGACTGGTTGAATAAGGCAAGACGTAAAGCAGCAAATCCAGATATGGTCGAGGGCAGTATGGACGATTTTATGAATAAGATGGGACTTGGTGATCCAGATCCTTCTAACTATAGGTCAGGATTTAAGTCTGCCGATGAAATCGTTGATTGGTTCAAACAAGACAAACCAGATGATTGGAGACAGCGTGACTGAATATAGTGTAATAGACAGAGAAGGTAGAATTACCAACTATGTCTGGTGTGATGTTACTAAACAAATGGTAAAGCAAATGAATCAAACAAAGTATGCAGATGTGATCTTGTACACAAAAGATGGGTGTCAAGAATGTGAGAGAGCAGAAATGCTGTTAAACAGCGAGAATATGGTTTACAAAAAATATGTTCGAGATGTTGACTTTACTGAGAAACAGTTTAGGGGAGAATTTGGTTCAGAGGCACAATATCCGCAAATCGCGATAGGATACAAACATATCGGGGGATTGAAGGAAACATTGCAGCACCTCTATATGAGAGATGTATAAATAAGAATGTATAAATTAGCGCCTGAGTTAAGTGGGAACAAAAAGAATTTCACAATTGGACACTCTGGCGGATGCCGTCCTAACGGGAGAAGCAATTCTCCCTGTTGTTATTTCTGACCCTCTGATCCCTAATAGGAAAGCAAAGGTCAACCAACTATTCAAAGGTGTTAGTGCTGGATCCCAGGCAGAACCTGGACTTTGCTTTGACTTGGACCGTGATACTGGTCTCTACCAAAACTCATATAATGAAATTGGTCTGGCATTTGGTACATCTTCGATGTACTATAGAAAACAAGATAACGCAGACGGTTCCGCTACAATTCGTTTGATTGCTGGTGACACCACATCAAACAATGTTAACATTGATATGCGCCCGCAAGGTTCGGGTAGATTCCTTGTTAACGGACCTGCAGAGTTTCAAGACGTTAACCTGCTAATCGCTGACGATCAAAACCCTGATAAGAAAGCGAAGTTTGAAGTTTCTGGTGTTTCCACTGGTGCTGGTATTCGTACCTTTGCACTACCTAGCACTGGTACCTTCACATCCACTACTCTGCTGGGTAATGACACTGCTCAGACAATCAGTAACAAGACCATCATTATTAAAGATGGTGACTTGAGAATTACTGGTTCATCTGACACTGCAAAGATTGCGTTGTTTGAGTGTGATGCTTGGGAATCTCCTGGCACACACATTTACAGACTTCCTGACTATGGAACAGGTGTTGCTCAATCTACTCTGATCGATAATCTCACAGAGCAGAACATCAGCAACAAGAACCTAATCAACCCCTCAATTTCAGACATTGAATCGGGTGATCCCAATAACCCAACTCCAAAAGTTACATTCCTTTCTGGTGATGTGACTGCAAACCGTGTTGTTACATTCCCTGACCAATCTCTTGAGATTGCTGGTACTGAATCAACACAAACATTCAAGAACAAGGATTATGCTGATCCTCGTTTTGCTGATGGTACTGACATTAGTAAGAGGATTCAGTTTGATTTGTCCGATATTTCGGGCGCTACGATTCTGAGATATTCGTTCCCATATCAGAATCTAAATACAGTTATTAGTGAGAACAATGTTCTCGTTGCTGAGAAGTCTCAGCAAGTCCTTTATAATAAGTCTATCGTTGCCCTCACACTTATTGATGAGGTTAACGATCAGAACCAGGTCAACCTTGATCTCTCTAATATTCAGGGAATTAAAACTATTCAATTCCCGAATGCAGACGCAACTCTGCTTTCAACCGAAAACGTCGGAACACTGGGTGTTAGCTTTGGTGGACCGATTTCTGCCCCCGATTTGGGTGGTAGACTCAGACTCCAACAACACTTCGTCGCAGGATGGTAATTAACAAATGACAGCAGGAAGACTCGCTGCTGCCGCACCAGCAGCAACTACAAATACAGTTCTTTATTCGACCGACTCCTTGGTGACTGCATCGACAGTCCTGAATGTTGCAGAGCGTGGTGGTGCCGCTGCGACATATCGAGTAGGTCATAAAGATTATACTCAGAAACTTACACTGGATGCAAACACCTATCAGTTTGCTAGAAACAACCCAGTTACCAACTACAAGATGGAAATCTTGCCTGGTATCTCTAGATCGGATGCAACTCCTGGTTTGATTCTGACTTCTGAGGACTTGGCAAAGTCAGCAGCACTTGCTGACGTATTCGTTGATACTGCAACGATTACGAACTATGTCAAGATTATGACGACAACGACAGTCGGTGTAGACACTACAGGTCTTGTCGGCACATTCCAAGGTGGTGAAACCGTTACTGGTGGTACATCTGGATTCACTGCAACATACCGTGGACTTGGTACTCAGTTGAATGCTGAAGTCGCTGATATCACTAACGTTGCAACTGCAGTCAACGTTAGCGATGGTACTCAGTCTGTAGCAAACTCTTATTTCGTTCTCTCTGATGGTGCTGCCGCTCCTTATGCAGCAGAGATTCTTGGAGTTACATCTGCAACTTTCTGGAGTGGTACCACTGGCGGTGCTGACCTGGTTGTTACTCGTGCTCAAGTCGGTACCACTGCAGGTGCCCACCGTTCTGGTCAACTTGCCACTTTCTATAGTGCCGCTACAACCACTACAACTGTTAACGAAGGTGCAACTTTTGCCATCGGTGACACTACTCTGACTGTGACCGATGGTACAACTGCCATTTCTGGTCAGTATGTTCAGATTGGTAACGAAGTTATGCTTGTTACTGACGTTGCTGGTAATGACTGGACAGTGACACGTGCTCAGTTTGGTACAACTGAAGCAGCACACGCTGATGGTTCTACTGCTACTCCTTGGGTTCAGGGCGGACAAGCACTGATCAATTGGTTTGATGGTGCTGAGACTATCACTGGTGCTACATCGAACGCTACAGTTGACACTCAGTTCACGGCAACTTCTTCTGCAACTTACGTTGAAGGTTTTGTTTGGGGTACAGTTCAGGGACAAGAAGAAGTTCCTAACTCATTCAGTATGGACGTTGATCGCACCTATATGTTCGATCAGTCAGATGCATCCAACACAGGTTTCCCCCTAAGATTCTCTGACGTTCTGGATGGTACTGGTGCAACACCTACTGCTGGTACTGAATACACCACTGGTGTTACTAAGGCGGGTACTGCTGGTACTGACGGTACGATTGAAATCACACCCGATGGACAAACTCCAGATCCTTTGTATTATTACGCTGAAGGAACTGCTGGATATTCTAACTCGATTGATATCGTGTCGGATCCAGTCTTCACTGAAGTGTATCTTTATGATGTTGAGGGAACTTGGGTTACTGGCGATACCTTCACAATCGGTACTGCATCTCTGACAGTTGGTACTGTTACTGGTGGTAAGTACGGTTTCGTGAGTGCTTGGGATAGCACAGCAGGTGTCCTGAAAGTTACTCTTGGTCCTGGTTCTGCAGCATTTGCAGCAACAGATGTTTTCGTGGATACTCCTCCCGAAACTGGTGCTGAGCGTGCTAATGCAACAGTCAACAGTGTGACTGCTGCTACAGATTTGGACGCAGAAGATTACATCTTCTATGATGTAGCAATCGGTGCTAATGAAACAAATGCTCACACAGGCATTGTTGTTGGTCCTAACTCTCACGTCATTGTGTATGCTTCTAGTGCAGATCTCTCGTTCCAAGTGAATGGGTTTGAGAATGAAGTTAGCGACTTCCTGGCAGTTCAGTACAATCAAACTACTGGTACTACAGGTGGTACAGCTGGCGGTGCTCAGCCTGCTCCCTGATCTGGTTGACAACTAAATACTCATATAGAAGGATTCCAAGTAAATGGCACTTACTCGTCTTAAGAATATCATCACGTCTAGGACGGGACGTATTATCTACGTCAACCCAGACGACTTCGATGCATCGGACGCATATGATAACCGAGGTAACTCGGCATTGCGTCCGTTCAAGACGCTGCAACGTGCCTTCCTTGAAGTGGCACGTTTCTCGTATCGTGTTGGTCTGAGTAATGACGAATTTGACGCATTCTCGATTTACTTGTATCCTTCTGAGTATGTCCTAGATAATCGCCCTGGAACTTCTAATTATAATGAGATTACTCCGTTCGATGAGAATACGAACTTTGATCTGACATCTCCTAACAATATTCTCTACAAGTTTAACTCTGTGAACGGTGGTATTATCGTTCCCAGAGGTTGTTCTGTTGTGGGTTCTGACCTTCGTCGTACGAAGATCATTCCCAAGTATGTGCCATATCCGACAATTAACGCATCTCTTGGTATTACTTCTGCTAACGAACCTGCCAGCAGTGCTATCTTTAGACTGACTGGTGGTTGCTATTTCTGGCAGGCATCCTTCTTCGATGGTGATAACAACGGTGTGTATTATCGTGGTGATGTTTCTGAGACAATTGCACCTAACTTCTCTCACCACAAACTGACCTGTTTTGAGTATGCTAACGGTACAGATTTGGATCTGTACTACCAGAAAATCTCGAAAGCATACGCTACAATTCCTGATACCTCAGGCACGATTGCACAAGACCAGTTGCAAGCCCGAGTCGAAGAAAACAGAATTGTGGGTCCGATTTCGGACGAATTCCGTGTTTCTCAGATTATTAGAAACGGTCAAACTGCAACTGCATTTACTGTTGACATTCAGGACAACCCTGTTAACCACGGTTTCTCCGTGGGTGTGGCAGTTAACATCAGTGGTGTTACTGGACCAACAGAAACTGACTCCAACTTGTATAATGGTTCGTTCCTTGTCACATCTGCACAAGGTAACCAGTTTACCTATCAGATGTCAGCAGAACCGTCAGGTAATGCAATCGGTTCTAACGTTCTCGTGAAGGTTGAGATCGATACGGTTGACTCTGCATCTCCGTATGTGTTCAATATGTCACTGAGATCGGTGTGGGGCATCAATGGTATGCACGCCGATGGTAGTGAAGCAACTGGTTTCAAATCGATGGTGGTTGCTCAGTTCACTGGTATTTCGCTTCAGAAGGACGATAGAGCGTTTGTCCTTTATAACCCCTCTACGGGTAACTACGAGGCACAAGCAGCGGGTTCTGGTGCACATATCAACGGTCTATGCAAGTACCGTAAGGGTTGGCGTCACGCACACATTAAAGCATCGAATGATGCGTTCATTCAGGTTGTGTCCGTGTTCGCTGTGGGATTCGGTGACCACTTCTTCTCCGACAGCGGTGGTGACCTTTCGATTACCAACTCTAACTCGAACTTTGGTAACACATCTCTGAGATCTAAAGGTTTCAAGGCAGCAGGATTTACCAAGGATAAAGCAGGTCAAATTACACATATCATTCCCCCTAAGGATATTTCGGATGTTGCCGAAGTGTCTATCAACTGGGTGACATTTGATATTACCAAAATTCGTACCGCTGCTGACCCAACGAAACTGTATCTGTATGGATACACCAATGAGAACGCAAAACCCCCGAGCAAGATTCAGGGTTATACCATTGGTGCACGTAGAGATTCCCCCACACTGCCCGATAAGATCAACGTTCTGTTGATTGCAGCAGGTGCACAAAACCCGACAACTCACACCGCTAAGATTGATCCTTCTGGTCCTGATGTGACTGGTACATCTCCTGGTGATGACGAGTCTCCGATCAAGTGGGATCCTAACCAGCAGAACTGGTACATCCAAGTTGACTCTGCAAACAACGATATTTACACCACACTGATTGCAAACAGTCAGTATAACAACCTTGGATTCACACCTACATCCTTTATCCGTCGTGTGCCTGATGCTCGTGACCTGAAGGATAGAATCTATCGTTTCCGTTATGTTCTGGACAAAGATGCATTCCCGATTCCTCGTGAACCCATCACTGGTTTTGTGGTTCAACCTAGATCTTCGGAAACAAACTCTCCTGCATATGATAAAACATACTACATCTATGAAGTTGAGACATTCCAAGAGTTTGAGCGTGGTGTTGCAGATGGTATCTATTACCTGACATTCCTGAACGCATCTGTTGCTCCCGCAACATCTAACTTTGACGACTTTGCATTCTCTCAGCAGACTGTTGATCTGTATCCTGCATTTGACAGAGATAACCCTGTTGCAGACCCTGCACCTGCCATTTCTATTGCAGATAATGATATTCTTGGTCTTGTTACCACTACTGATGGTGCATCACCAACACCTAATGAAGACACTAAACTGTCTATCACTAAAGAGACTGCACAGTTCTTCCTGCTTGAGCAAGAGAACAACCTGGGTTATAACACTACATCCAATACTCTGAACAACATTGTTGTTACTGCACGTCTGGGTGATGAGGAAGAGCGTAAAATTGCTCTCAAACTGAACGCTGATAACTCTGTTGCACCTATTCTCTGCGAATTGAGAAGATACTCTATTCTTAGAGCATCTGGTCACACGTTTGAATATCTTGGTTTCGGTCCTGGTAACTACTCCACCGCATTCCCCTCCACTCAGGTTGAGGTTCTGTCTCCCCAACAAGTTAGACTGTCTCAGTCACTGAAAGAAGCGGCAGGTGTTGCATATTACTCTGGTGTTAACTCTGACGGTGAACTGTTCGTTGGTAACCAGGTGATTAACCCTGTTACGGGTCAGATCACGAACGAGGATATTGCACAGTTGAACGTCTTGGGTGAAGAAGGTACAACGATTGAAACCTTCTCCGAGATCGTTCTTACCGACAAACTGACTGTTATCGGTGGTGCATCTAACCAGTTGGAATCTGTCTTCTCTGGTCCTGTTACTTTCCAGAAGCGTATTACTGCATCTGAAAACATTCAGACAACCAAACTGACATATTCTAACGATGATGGTACTGTACTAAGGCAGACGTTCCTAGCAGAAGATGATGGAACAGGTCAACCAGATATTGACTCGTCACTTGCATTTAACGATGGTGATATTATCTATAACATTGATTGGCAAGCAGGTGATTCTCTGGGTTGGATCTATGAAACTGGTACTTGGTACAAGTTTGGTATGACTGACACTGGTCCGATCACTGCTCGTAGGTTTGGTGGTGTTACTAACTATGGTATTGGTATGGCACCCGATGCATCCAACAGGATGAAGATTTCGGGTAATACATATATTGATGGCAACCTGGATGTCAGTGGTAACTATGGTGCTGCTGATAAGTACAGACTCGCAACTGGTCTTGCCAATGGCAACAATGGTGTTGTCTATAATGGTAATGGATCAACTTCTTCCTTCGCTATTTCACCTGGACACACATCTTTCTCTGTGCTTGTGTTCTTGAATGGTGTTATCCAAATTCCTACAGTGGATTATCAGGTGTCTGGTAATTCGGTTGACTTTAGTATTAGCATTCCCCCTGCAACTGGTGACGTGATTCAAATCAGAGAACTCGTTATCTAAATACTAATAAGAACAGGGCTAGGTTCCTATGGCAACCAAGATTAACGGTAACCAGATTCAGGCGACCACCAGAGGTCTGGTGGAAGCGTGGTCTATTACTGAACAACTTAACCTTCCTCCGCTAAACCAGTCGCAGATTAACGCTCTGGGTACACCTGCGTTTGGTACACTTGTCTATAACACGACAGAAGACCAAGCACAGATCTACCTGCAAGATGCTAACGCTGGTAACCCTGGATGGGATGATGTTGGTGGCGGTGGTCCTTCTGTTGGTGAAAACTCTATCATCAGAACAAACGGAACAAACATTAGTGAGAACATCACTGTTGGACCTACATTCAATGGTGGTGTGGAATATACTAATGGTTTCACTGCTGGTCCTGTTCAAATTGATCAAGGTTACACTGTTACTGTTGAGAATGGTGCAACTTGGATGGTGATGGGTCAGGACGACCTGTCATATGCACAGTTCGTTGACATCACATCTGGTCACGGTACATTCACTGGAATCCTGCACTTCAGTGAGACCAAAGAAACCATTTATTACTACACAGCATCTGGTACAGTTAATCACGACTATAATAATGGTAATACCATTTGGGTTAACAAAACTAGTGGTGGTAACTTTACTTTGAATCTTAGTAATGTTCCTACCGATGGTCCTCACGGTTATGGTATTACTGTAGTTGTGAAGAATCAGGGAGCATCTGGTTTGCCAACTTCTATTAGTGTTAACGGTCAGTCCACGTCTATATACTGGAGTGGTGGTTCTGCTCCTGGTATGGATGGAACCTATGCTGTATGTTCATTCTCCTTGGCATACACTACCAATACTAACCTTCACTCATACACAGTGTTCGGTTCTGCTGTTAATTACTCCTGATTATGTCAACGCAACTCGGATATTCTGGTAATTTTAATCCACTATCATCATCGTTCGGATCTAAAGGTGGTGGATCTGGTGCAGCAGGCACACCTAGAATTACTGCTGATAATAATGGTGCTGTGTTTGAAACTCAACACCCTTCTAATAACAAACAACTAAAGTGCCATAGATTTACTTCGAGTGGAGACAATAGTCTTTACATTCGTGATGGTGCTGGTGGTATCATCTACGTTTGGATGTGGGGTGCTGCTGGCGGTAGAGGTGGTCAAGGTGGCGCTGACGGTGGCGCTGGTGGTATGTCATACAGTGAGATTGAGGTGCAAGAATCTTGGATCTCCGCAGGCGGCAGGATGAGAGCATATGTCGGCGGCGGTGGAGGCGGCGGTGGCGGTTGCTACGGTTGCTGGGGCGGCGGTGGCAATGGTTCCAACGGATCTGGGTATGGTTCTGGTGGTCGTGGTACACACGCATCCTGCCGTGGTTGTTCAGCAGGTGGTGGTGGAGGTGGCGCAGCAACGATGCTGTTTTCTCCTTTGGGCGTTAATATGAATAGTGGTAACATTCTCCAAGTCGCTGGAGGCGGCGGTGGAGGTGGTGGTCGCGAAGGTTGTGGTGGTGCTGGTAGAGGCGGTGCAGGCGGTCAGAATGGTGAGAACGGTCAGTGTGGTTCTGGCGGTGGTGGTGCTGGTTCTAATGGTGATACGAATGGTGACGAATGTGGTCGCCCTGGTAACGACGCTTCTGGTGGAGGCGGTGGCGGTGGCGGTTACAATGCTGGTAACTGCGGCGGAAACCCAGGTTGCGATTGTAATGGTGCTGCTGGCGGAGGTGGCGGCAACAGTTGGGCAAATAGTCCATATACTCTAAATAGTCAGATATCGAATGGTAATTATCAAACACCTGGAGATACTACTAATAGTTTCCGAAATGGTGCTGCACAACCTAATGGCGGTACTGGTATCTGTACAATCTGTTATGAGGTGTAATGGCAACAGCATCAATCTACGATCCAAAAACTGAAGATGATGGATGGCAGGATAAAAATACTGCTAACATTGTTTTTGATCTAGCACTGGGAACCTGTGAATCAGGTAGTTTCAGTTTGCTAAAGTCCAGAGATCTTACCATCAGAGTTGGTGTTAGGAGAAATGGACATCATATTTGCACATTTGATGATCTACACATTGGTGTTGTCGTCAGTCAGGGCGCAACTGTAGTCTATGAAGATCATCTAAATAAGATTATCGCTAACGATTGTCCGTTTTTGATGAATTGCTGCTTACCTACATTAGACAATGATGTGGAATATGCAGTTCAAGTGTGGGCAAAAGAGGGTGATACAAATATTGTTCATAGAACAAGCATTAACATCCCCAATTATGAGGATGTGACTACCCAGATGGAGAATCCACCTGGGACAGTTGTTTATCACGATGGATACTATCCTGACGATGAGCAATGGGAACGAGACAAACCTTATCACCCAGAAGGGTACGTTCGTCCTGTTCCACCTACATAATTGTATAAATAATCTAGGAAAGATTCACAGGTAAAATGAGTACACTCAAAGTTGCATCTATTAGAGACCTGTCTGGTATTGGTGGTTTTACCCTTGCATCGGGCAACATTACCGCTAATGGTACTCTGACTGTTAGTAACCTGACCGTCAATGGTACGATGTCAGGTTCCTCTGGTCAGATTGTGCCGAGTGTGTCTGGACAGTCTGGTAAATTTCTGACAACCGATGGTTCTTCGATGTCCTGGGCATCGGTGAGTTCTGAAAACATCAGTTCTATGCAAGTCTGGACAGGTAATGGTACCTGGAACAGACCTTCTGGTGTTAAGTACATTCACGTTCGCGTCCAAGGTGGCGGTGGAGGTGGTGCTGGTCACGGCGAATCTGGCGGTGCTGGCGGTTACTCCGAACGTGTGATGTCTGTTGCTAACATCTCCTCTGTTGGTATCACCATTGGTGGTGGTGGCGGTGGAACCTGGTATTTCAACCGTGGTGGTGATGGTGGTTCTTCCTCCTTCGGACCTTATATGTCTGCTGGTGGTGGTCACGGTGCTGCTCGTAACAACTCTCACTCTGGTGGTCTCGGCAGAAACGGTTCTGGCGGTGACCTGAATATCTGGGGTGGTGGCGGTCAGTCTCACGCTGCTCACGGCGGTGGTACTGGTGGTCCTTCTCACTTCGGCGGTTCTGTGGCAGCAGGTTGGCCCAATGGTGGCAACTTCTCTCACAACCACCAAGACCACGCTGCATATGGTGCAGGCGGTTCGGGTGGTCACTTCCATAGTTTCCGTGGATCTAACGGCAAGTATGGTGTCGTTACTGTTATCAACTACAAGTAATCAAGGGAAGCAATGAAGAAAGCACTAATGGATTTCACTGGCGGTGTCGCTGACATCGTTGAACCTGGCGAAGAATATCCTCTCTTCCTGGGTCGTGGTTGTGGTCAAATGTGGGTAAATGCACCCGATGACATCACTAAAACTTGGACCCTTGAGTGGTCTCCCTCTGCTGAGGATATGATCTGGGTGAAGCGTGAGGAAACATACGCTGATCCTGCTACTACTCGTCGTGTTGCTTACGGTGATGTTGGGCAGCAACTTGATATGCTTTTTAAAGATCTTGAAGCAGGTCGTGCACTTGACGCAGATGATGCTTTGTGGTTTAATCATATCAAGACCGTCAAAGAGTTCACTCCTCGTCCTTCTGACTTTGAGGAACCGATGGATCCTACAATGACAGAAGAGGAAATTGCTGAATTTATGTCTGATAACGTTGAACCTTCAACTACTCGTCCGATGAAGATCTCTGGTAACGACCTTCCCTGCTGGGAGCGTTATTCTAACTGGGGTCGTACCTACGAAGAACTTCCTGAGTGATACTAAGCATAATCTAAACAAAAGATGGGTTTCCAACCCATCTTTTTTATGCTATGATTATGCCTATATAAAGGGAAAAGATTGATTAGTTATGCAAGTTAACAATGTCGTGATTGTTGGTGGTGGTTCGTCTGGATGGATGACCTGCGCTGCAATCTTGAAGCTATGCCCCTGGATCAATGTGGTTCTAGTTGAAAGTGCAAAAACTAAACCTGTTGGTGTTGGAGAATCTACGCTTGGGCATTTTAATAAGTATCTTCGTGCCCTTGGTCTAAGAGATGAAGACTGGATGGCAGCGTGTAATGCTACCTACAAGAATAGTATCCAGTTCACTAACTTTAGGGATAACGAAGGTTCGACATTCCAGTATCCTTTTGGTCCTTACGACACTTACAATACTCTCTCAGGTATTGAAGATTTCTTTGATATTCAGGCATCTATTGGTAAGGACGAAGAACTGTACAACAGTCCTGATGGATTCGCGACATATTATAACTGTGAGAACACTTTTCTGGCAAAGAAGAACAAGCAGTATGATAACAAAGATGATAAGTTTAGGAATTTCTATCCAGATACTGATGTTGCCTATCATCTAGATGCTGAGAAGTTTGGTGAGTGGTTGAAAGTTAATGTCTGCGAACCTTGGAAGCAGTATGATCGTTTCACTCACGTCATTGGTGATGTGCGTGGTATGGTGAAAGATGTTACTGCTGGTGGATCTCCTGCAGTATCTAATCGTGAGATCAAACAACTTGCAGTTCGTCTTCACGATAGTAAGAAGACTGTTGGTGTTCAAGGTGATTTGTTTATTGATTGTACTGGATTCAAAGGTGCTCTGATTGAGGGGCAAATGAATGTGAGGCATATCAGTTTCGAGAAGTATTTGCCAAACAACAAGGCATACTTTGCACGGATTCCTTATGAAGATCAAACCTTCCGTGAGATGATGATGCACAACGTCACTGACTGTGAAGGTGCACAAAATGGTTGGATGTGGACTATTCCACTGTGGGATCGTATCGGTGTTGGATATTGCTGGTCCGATAGATTTGCAATGCCTAATGAGGCAAAACAAGAGTTCGAGACTTGGATTGAACAAAAGTTTAACATTGAACCTGACACTTATGAGATTAAGGAAATTGACATCAAACACGGTTATCGTGAAAAAGCGTGGGAACTGAATTGTCTTGCAATCGGTCTGTCTTACGGTTTTGTTGAACCTCTAGAATCTACTGGTTTGCTTACAACTCACGAGAATGTTTTGCGTCTCGTTGATGTACTTAACCGTCGTCGGGGATATATTTCATTCCTTGAGAGACAGTGGTATAATTACCAAGCACAGCGTGAGGTGATTGGTTTCAGTAAGTTTGTGGCAATGCATTATGCATTGTCTATGCGTACCGATAACCCATATTGGCGTCACGCTACTCAACGTTGTGACTATATGCTAGATTGCTTTGATGGTAACATTAAGATAAATGATAATTATGAACGAATGGGAGACGTTCTTGATCATAACTGTCCAATCGAACAGAATCTCGATGGTATGAGTTATATCTCTGCTGGTATGGGTATGAGGATGGGAACACGATACAGTGGTAATCTTATCGATTACGATCGTCTTAAGTTTGCTAAGGAAGAGCGAGAAGAATACATTAACGCTGTTGAAGAGTTCATTGACAGTGACGAATGTCCGACTCATTACCAGTATCTACTTGAAAACATTTATGGAGGCATTGACAATGTTCGGGATTCCTTGGAAGCGTAAAAAACCGTGGATTCGGTTCTTTTCACTTGAACCTGGTTTAGCAGAGAATTATCCTCTGATCCCAACTTCTTCAATCAAGAGAACTTGGCAGGACGCTGAGCACAAGAAAGCGAAGTGTCCTTTCAGAGGAACACAAAATGTGGCAAATTGTCCTGGTCTGAAACAGATCACCCGAATGGGTTGGGTTGTCACTGCACCAATGGACTTTACTATCACAACTAACGGTGACGGTGTATCTTATGAATGGGAAACTCCATCCACATTTATGAGGCACAGTAATTTTATTGGTGATCACTCTCCCGATCAAGTTGTGCCTCTAGTTGATGCTCCTCGTGAGTGTCTGGCACATATCATCAAATTGGAAACACCCTGGCGAGTTCGTGCTAGTGATGATCTAGTATTCTTGCAATTACCTGTGTACTGGAACAATGAATCTAGGTTTGAAGCAGTTGCTGGAATGTATGATCCCAGGTTTGCTATGCAAGTAAATGTTCAACTGATTTGGTATGCTATGGAGGGTGAAACCCTGGTTAAGGCAGGTACTCCTCTGGCACAGTTTGTTCCTATCCCACGAGAATCTATTGAGAAAACGTGGTATGATATGACCATAGATAATGCAACCCAGGAAGATTGGGATCTTGAAGCAGCATTTAACTACAGTCTCAAGGCAGAGTATTCTACCGAAGATACTGTGACTAGAAAAATCAAGCGTGCGATGCGTGCTATCAACTATCACTCTAACGGAAAAAATCGATGACTATTGACGAACTAATTCAAAACTTTCACCTACAAAAAGAAGCAGTCGGCAAACTGATTGAAAAGTATGATGAAGACTTTGCAAACAAGAAGTTGAATCCTTACGGTGTGACTACCATTGAGTTTCAGCAGCGTAGTGATGCTTATAGTCAGAAGTCTCGTCTTGAAGGTGCCATCGACGCTCTCTATATTGTCAAGCGTGATATTATGGGTGAAGACGATGATGTGTCAATTCCCGCATTTGAATTGAATATCGACGGTGACAACATCGAGATGGAAATCATTGGTTCCACATCCAACACTACCATTGATGATGATGTCCCAGGCGATCCAAGTTATTGAAGATGTGATACCTGAGACGTATCAGGATCGCATTGAACAGTTGATGACAGATGTAAGATTTCCCTGGGGGTATCTCAACGATGTGACGTACAGTGATACTGATCGTGACAAAGGTGAGACCCCAGGGTTTGCACATTTGTTTTTTGATAAAGCAACTGGAACACAATCAGAGCATTGTAACTTCATCTTGCCATTGTTATGGCAGTTTGCACCGAAGCAGCACGATTTGTGGAGAATCAAAGGCGGGTTATTGTTGAACACCAACGAAGGTCCAAACAATAAACACGTTGATCACAATGAACCACATACGACTGCACTGTATTATGTGAACGATACTGATGGAGATACTGTGTTTTTTGATGAGTATGGAGACATATTTTATAGGTCAGAACCAAAGAGGGGAAAAGTCGTTATTTTTGATGGTTCTATTTACCACGCATCGACCTGTCCCTCCCTTACTACAACTAGAATTGCACTAAATTTTAACTATGACTGTTGACATTTTCTATCATCAATATGCAGGTGCAAATGACATTCTAGAGTGCTGGGATTCTGCTCTATCTGTCGATGGTGTTGGGATTGAACCCACTCGATCGCTCGATGATTACAAACCAAATAGTGTTCCACACTATATGTGTCCTGCTTGGAGACATAAACAGAAACGAGAGTTTATTGTTTATGCACCCAAAGACATCACGATTGAAGCAACTGAAGAAGGAATCCGTTGTCCTAACATAGACAACCCCGATTTAATGCAACGACTGGTGAAGATCGAAGACTGGCAACCTCCAGTCAGAACTTTACAGATTGCTTGCCCTATGATAGTCTGTTGGACTAAAGCAAGGAACGTGTGGGTTGAGGTTAAAGATCATCCACTGACTTCCCTCAACAATAACTTCACACTTGTGAATGGTTGGTTCAACCTATCCGATTGGGCACGTCCTATCTCTTTGGGCGTGAATCGTGTTGACCTAGATAAACCTGTGGTCATCAAACGTGGTGATCCAATCTACAAGATCTGTTTCTTGCAAGAGCATAACCTCAAGCAAGAATTCAATATGGTTAAGTCTGTACCAAGTGAGAAGATTGTGAAGGAGATGCATAACAGACTATCTGTTAAAACACTTATCCCATTTGTCAGTAACGATCTCATCTTCGGCAAGACAAAGAAATGTCCTTTTAGGTTCGGTAAATGAACAACTACGCAGAAGAATTAATACCAACGATTGTTGTTGATAACTTCTTCGAGACTCCCTCTCTGGTTGTCAATATGGCACAGCAGTTAGAGTATTGGAGATGCACGAATCATCCGAATGGTGGTAACTGGCCAGGGAAAAGATCGGACTTTATTAATCACTTAGATCCAATCTTTCACGAGATTGTATGTAAGAAACTGATTCGTTATTTGCCACACCATCAAGGATTTGATATTGCAGATATGGCATTTCACGTCTCTGATGGATCAACAAAGTCTGGATGGGTTCATTCCGATCCTCCACACTTAGGAATCGGTGCTGTTATCTATCTGAATAAAGAGTTCAGGCAAGGTGCAGGAACGACGATCTATGATGTGCCTGTTGGATATAATGGACAAGCATATGAGAGAGAGTTCAAAGCACAATTACAGTGTCAGGATGATCCTGAAGCAGTTGCTAAGTTTGAAGAGTTCAAGAGACAATGTAACTCTGACTTCAAACCGTCAGTATCTGTTGAAGCACGTTACAATCGTGCTATAATCTTTGATGGACGTAAATACCACGGTGGTATGGATTTCTTCGGAAATGATGCCAGTGATGGTAGACTAACTATTGTATTCTTTGGGAGGGGTATTCTAATTGGACCTTGAAACTATTGTTGACGAAAAACTATACCTTATCAAGGGTGCACTTGGGAAGGATTTGTGTGAATATCTCAAGACCGAGTTCTTGATGATTAAAGACATCGTGGAAGCAACTTCTCAGGGTCCAACTAGCGATCCTATTATGCCTGGTGCATTTGCGATGTATTCTCCCATTTGTTTTGAAGCAATGGGGCAGACAATCAAACCCCAAATTGAGGAAGCGGTCAATGCACAACTCTGGCAAACCTTTTCGTATGCGAGGGTGTACGTTAAGGGTACCAATCTTGTACGACATCGTGATAGAACCTCGGGAGAATGGGTCGGTAATGTTTGCATCACTCGTGATGATACCGATTGGCCCTTCTATATTGAGATCGATGGAAGATCGCATCAAATTATCCTCAATCAAGGTGATTTGTTGATCTTTAGAGGACACAAGGATTTCCATTGGCGTCCAAAGTATACTGGTGAAATGCAGATTCAAGCATTTGTGTCATATGTTGACCAGAACGGTAAGTATGCAAAGAATAAGTGGGATGGTCGCCCTAAACTTGCAGCACCTTGGGAAACTGCATCTGAAGAGATACAATATGAGCAGTCAATGATCAACTCTTCACCATACTACACCTGATGAAACTTACTGTAAATAATCCATTCGACACCTTCTATAAGACTGCTGATGATGTCATTGTATTTGATGACATCATCCCAGAGGTGTATCAGAACTGGTTGCTTGATTGTATCAAGAACCCAGACCTAAAATGGCATCGTAAGGATCACGCTATCAGTGATCTTAACGAGGATGATCCTCGTAATGGGTTCTGCAATTTCCACTATTTGTTTGAACTGGAGCAGCAGGAGTTATCTACTCTGACCAATGCGTTTATGCCACTTGCACTACAGTTTAGGGATAAACTGCAGGCAGAGTGCTTATTGCGTATGCGTGTGAATTGTGTTCCCTCCTGGTATAAGAATCAGGTACAGTTGCCACATATTGATAGTTATGTCAAGAACTCTTGGAATGTAGTTTATTATCTTGACGACTCAAATGGTGATACTGTCATCTATAATGAACGTACTCAAGATCATCGTGAGTATTGTAATTATGTCAAGAGAGATACGTGGACTGTCAAAGCAACTGTGGCACCAAAGAAAGGTCGTGCAGTTGCATTTAAGGGAGATTTGTTCCACAGTTCCACGTTACCAGTTGGCACCTGGCGTCCAGTGGTAAATATAAATGTTGCTGAGAAACTCCCAACTGATTTGAACTACGCTTATTCTCCAAGATGACATACAAACTTTATGATGGTGATGGTCACACTTTGTGGCGGTCTCCTGTAGTTGAACACGAACAACAAGAGATGATTGCACAACTTGGTCGTGCACATCGTCATTTTAAGAATACATTTACTGGGTTCGATTCATCACTCAATCGTGATGGTGGATTAACTCTAGGTTCGCTTCCTGATATGTTCGCATTAAAAGAACAAAGAGATGCTGATCTGGAGTTTTTGAAGCAAGAGCGTAATTTTAGTGGATATAGATTCTATAATATCTTTGCACTGACATCGCCAAGTCCTCTGTTTTGGCAACTGTTTCAAGATATTCGTACTGTTGTTCGTACTACTCTGGACACCACAGATCCACTGTGGATGCAATGCTGGATGAACTATCATCGTCCTGAAGAAGTATTGAAGTGGCACGATCATAAGTTTGACTATCACGGTTATGTGAGTATTGATCCTAAGAAGTCAACAACTAAGTTCAGGAATGGTAATGATCCTATCCTGTATGAAGTGAAGAACGAGATAGGTAACATCTACTTTGGTGCTGGATATAATCGTTATCATCAAGTATTTGTTGACGAACCATATGAAGGTGCTAGAATTACGCTTGGATTTGATATACAGGTCCAACCAGATTTGCCAGACGATCAGTTCTCTCTGATTCCTCTATTGTAATTGTTTCAGTTTGATAACAGTTACTTGCGGTCCAGATCCTAGTCGTTATCATCTGGTCTAGATACTTTATGCTTGCTGGAGAAAGCAATGTACCTCAAGTCCGCACTGTTAAACGAGCATCAAAAGGCAATACTAAGAAAGGCACTGATGTTGTATATTAGCAATGCACATCGCAAGCGTTTCCAACGTACTATGAGTGCCGATGAATTAACTGTCACACTACAGGCAGTCGATGATCTTTCTGAACTGCTACACTTGAAACAGGTCGAATGACTACCCCACTTTTTCTATCTGAATCTGTGCCAATCGAAGTCCGAAACATTCTCAATGCTCTCAAACCTGGGATGCCTGCAAGGTATGAAGATTTCGAGGGACATATACGGTTTGTGAGTGATGATTACATCACACTTTGCATCCGTAAATATCCTCACGGTGATCCAAATGCCAAGCATCCCGATACTGAGGTATGCTTAGTCATCACACCTGATAAGTGGGATGATCTTGAGATTGATGATTCTGTGTTTCAACACGTCAAGAATTATCACGGTAAAACTGACGACCACCCTGGCAATGATCTCCTCCCTCCTGTGAACAACCGATGAACAATTACCCACCAGAACTTTATCGCGAAATCTGCATTTACTATGGACAAGTTCAACGTTGTGTGGAAGAAAAAAAAGAAGAAAAGTATCTCAAACCAATCCGTAACTTTCCTCAAATTGGAGGACGCAATATGGTATAGTGAGACAGTTAAATCTGATCCAAACCATTTTGAGATTGAAGTGATTCCTGTATTTTATGACTGATAACATTTGGGAAGAGCGTTACTGGGCATTGCGTAGGTGGGTAGAACGTCACCACGAACAATTTGTACCTAATCGTGACATCACAGAAGATGAAGTTGAACTCTTCTGGAATACTCTTGAAATTGACCTTTACAATCAAAAATGACTGACTTGCAGCACTATCAAATCGAACCTCAGATCTTGGGTCTGATGGATACTTTGGGGTGGTCTCTTGATGATGACATTCGTGTGGAAGTTGGTGGAGTTGCTACCAGTGGCATCCAACAACCACCAGATGCTAATCCTAAATGGGCAAAACCATTTGGTACAGTTTCCTATCAAAAAGATGCCTTCATTGTTCTAAAGAATCGCTCACTCGATCCAGTTGTGCCTAGTGTGCCACCTGAAGAAGTGTCACAGGGGTATCACGAGAGGCAGGAAAATGCTGTAACTTATGAGGAGTCGAGCAAATGACTTTGGATCTCACTAAACGAGATGTAATTGCTTTGCAAACTGCACTCCAACTTATGAACAAACGTGATCAAAATCTTCAGGAGATGTTTCTAAATATCTCTTACAGCGAGATATTCAACAAACTAGAGGATTATGTCAATGCCACTGAGACGACTGGCGAAACTCACGCCAGTCTCTGATAGAACTAAAAAACAGTTCGTCTCTACTATGAACTCGAACCCAATTTGTACTATTGAAGACCGTCGATCTGATGGTCGTACGTTCTTCTCTTCACAGGAAAATCCTGAGTTCTGGGTATGGTCTGATGGCGACGATGATCCTCACTGGAGATATGAAATCCTTGCCCGCTAGATTTGAACGAACATCCGACTTGCCGTATGATCGTAACTGGTACAAAGTTTGGTGTATTGACAACAGTGTTAAAATTATTCAGGATTATGATGATGTAATCAATGCCTGGTTTAATTTCAAACAATACATCTCTCACGTTGAAGTGATTGATGCAAAACGTACAACCTCACCCAAAGGATTCAAATGATCTGCGAAGTTAAAATGTTTGTCGGTGGACAAGTTTTCATTGAAACTGTTCACGCTCGCAACTATGAAGAGGCACGGGAAGTTGCTAAAGCAAGGAATCCCAATGCACAAGTAATCGGAGTTAATGCAAAGTAATGTCAACATCTGAAGCACGGAGTGGAGATTCACTCAAAGTACACTATAATGAAGAAACTCACGAAATGAACTTGGAGTGGGATGAAAATGATCCACAGTGGGGGTTTTTATCTCTGATGAATGATGATGACATTCGAGAGTTTGTTACAACCGCAATCACTAAAGCAGCAGAGGAGGCAGGAATTGACACTAGCGGAATTGACGAAGATGAAATCTGATGTAGAAGATCTACGTTGTAGGATTAACGATCTTCCAACTAGAGACTATCTACATCAACATTTGTCCATTGTTTATTGGGAACTTGACCGACTTGAACGTGTGCAACAGTCCAGAGAATTGTCCGTCATTTCACAGCGCAATGGAGGACATATTAGGACGGATCTCGATTCCTTCGGATCCCATCTTCCTGGAGGAGAGTATAGAGAAACCTACGAACACAACGACTATTACTGGGATCTAGACAGAAATAGGTGATGTGACAGTTAGGAAACCTGCACAGGACGCTTGACTTTTGGTTGGGCGTCCTTTATATTATATTCATACCAAACGAAACGGATGACGATCACTCTTCGCCCTCATCAAGTTCGTGCTCTCGATGCAATGCAGCAGAACGATAAGGGTCAAATTATTGTACCAACTGGCGGTGGCAAAACATTCATAATGATTCAGGATTGTCTGCGTCGTTTGCAGTCTGGTCCTAAGACTATTGTTGTTGTTGCTCCCCGTATTCTGCTCGCTAATCAACTCTGTGACGAGTTTATGCAGCAGATCAGTGCAACTTGGACTCACGTTTGCCACGCTCACAGTGGCGAAACTCACTTCTTCAGCAGCACCAAACCTGAGAAGATTGCTCTGTTCGTGAACACTGCACGAGCAGCAAATGAGTCTGCTATCGTATTCACCACTTACCACAGTTTGCGTCGTGTTGTCGATTCTGGCATTGGCATTGATTGTGCTTATTTTGACGAAGCGCATAACTCTGTCCAAAAGAGTTTCTTTGTTGCTACTGCTGCTGTTAGCGATATTAGTGATAAAACCTATTATTTTACTGCTACTCCTCGCCATAATCGTCGTGATGGGCGCGGTATGAACAATGCTGAGATCTATGGTCCTGTCATTGAGAACGTGCCTGCACCAGAACTTATCAACAACGGCAGCATCATTCCTCCCACTATTGTACCTTTTGAGATTGATCTCAATCGTGACAAGAAGCAAGCACATCACGCCGATGCTGCTACTGTTCAGGGTGTGATTGACAGTCTTGATGATACCCACGCTGCAAAGGTTCTTGTTGCTGTGCCTAGCAGTAAGATCCTTGGCAATATGATTGGGCAGACAGATTTGCTTGATCAACTCAAAGAGCGTGGTTATGATGTGCTTCACGTTACCTCTAAGTTTGGTGCATATGTCAACCAAAAGAAGGTCAACCGTGAGCAATTCTTTGAGACTCTGACTGAGTGGGGCAAAGATCCTGCGAAGAAGTTTGTTATCTTCCACTATTCTATTCTGTCTGAAGGTATCAACGTGCCTGGATTGACTCACACAATTCTTCTTCGTAACCTGCAAATTGTGGAGATGGCACAGACTATCGGTCGCGTGATTCGCCTGAATAAGGATGACGCTGCTGGCATTGCTGCTGGCAGTATTATCCCTGGCAAGTTCGGTATGTATAAGAAACCCACTGGTTTCGTGACTGTACCTGTCTACCAGAACTATGGCAAGCAGGTATCAGAGCGCCTGCAACGTGTTGTTGACGCTATCTTTATCAAAGGTGTGCCCCCTGAGTCTTTCGTTGCATAAATAATGCTGAGAACCAACAACTTTGAGTAAGTAAATGGCAACCGAAACTGTTAATGGATGGGCAGATCTTCTGCTTGCTAAACTCGCTGAGAAAGCAAAAGCATATCGTCTCGCTAACATCACTGAAAGAATGAATGGCAGTGTCGGAACAACAACTGCCATCGCAATCAACGCGAGTAATGATGTGTTCCGACGCAAACTTGATAAAGTTCAGAATGATCATCCTGATGTGACCTGGGTGTTCACGAAGGAAGAGAATGATGCTGGAGATCTTGTAATTAAAGCACAGGCACCTGTTGATAGAGGTGGGCACCTGAAAGTGTGGGGTATTGTTGATGGCGAGAGCGGTCAAGTTAAACCCAGTGGTGGATCTTATGTGGATGGTAACAGTCTTGATGATACCTATCGCGAAGCATTTTTCACTAAACTGAATCACCTGGGCACATTCTGGTGACCCTTGTGCCAGTTGCATAAACTGTCCACCTTACCGCCCTTAGGGGCGGTTTTCGTGTATTCTATAAGAGTCAAAGGAACAGAGAGCAATGCAACTCCTACCAAACGCAATCGTATCGGCAACCTATCGCCGTGAGATTCGCTTTTTCTTCGATGATGATACCTCTGCGAGCGAGTTCAAAACTATCGAGAAACTGACCTCTTTTCCTGATTCTGGTGATGTTCGCCGCCTCACTCTTCGTGAGTGGCAGGAGATGAATCCTTCCATCGTTCGTATGACTTTCAACGACACTCCTGTGCTCGTCGATAACACTCCCGACGAGATTGCACGTTTCAAAGTAGCAAACCTCTCCCGATGATTACTAACGAAGACCGAGAGTTTGTTAACTTTTTGTTTGGCAAACTCTTCACTCACACTGACACTGATATGATTGATCTTCACGACTCTGATAGTTGCGATGATCATTTAATGTTCACTCAACTAGAACTCGATGTCCCCCACTAAAGAACAACTAATCGAAGCACTTTACAATGAATATGTGTTTCTATGTCACGATGACTTTGATCCTGAAGAGGATATGTCAATCGAAGAATACCTTGAAATGTTGAAAGAATTGAACTATGATGAGTTAGTCGAAGAGACTGGAACTGACGAAACTTTCACCCTTGAGGAGTTCATTAAGACTTATGCCTGAAACTTACACTTTTGCTGGAAATGCAACGACTATTCTTGGTCTCGTTGGGATTATTAGCACTGCCATTATTATTGTCACTGCTTTCCGCCGTTTCTACAATTCTCCGCTAAATCGATGATAGAACCTGAAAGAACAAAAGAACACGTTGCATTTAACAACTGGATGAAACAATGCCCAGTAGGTTGGACACAACACCAATCACGAGTTGGTATAATGTATCAGTTCAACATTGAGGAGTTAGATCCTGACGAGTCTATCGGTGAAGAAGAGTAAAAGGACGACAATTTGGAGACTCTGGGCAAAAGCACTTGGAGAAAAGGCAGGTAAATGTGACAAAGAATCAGACTACATTGCTGGTGTACGGACTATTGTATTCGTCACTTATCTTCTCACTAATTGTTTCATTGTGGCAGGGGTAATTAGGCACTGGGATGATAACAAACCTCCTAGTGTGCCAGTTGGTCAAACTGTCCACCAAACCCCCCAAAGGTGCCCACGGGGTGCCATACTATAAGAGTCAAACAAAGAGAGCAAATGCAACTCACTTCCCAAGGTCAATCCCGCGCTATGGTTGTTGAGTTTCAACCTCACGCGATTCTCACTGATAAGTTTGTCTACACTCTGAAGTTTATGGGTGATGAGCAAACCAAGTCGATGCGATTGATGAGCAAGAAAGAGATGATCGAGACTGTTAATGCACGTCTTGATCTTAACTATGAGGTGACTGATTTCCTCACCGAACCCTCTAACTACTCTCCTGCTTGCTGCTGATGGATGTAACTAATGCATCACTTCTTGCCACCTTTGTTCTACTCATCGGTGGCATTGTTTTCTTCTTCAAAGTAACTTACCGATGACTGCTTTCGCTGATTACGTTGCCCAGCAAGATGCTCGCAACACGATTGAACTTAACATCGTTAAGTATGGTCTGATGCTGTGTGATGCTCTCCAGCAAGATGCTCCCGATGGTTATCACTACTCCCTTGATTCTTCGGGACGTAAGTATCACAAAGTCTTTATGCACATTGGTGATCGTCGCGACAGTATTCACGCTTTCATTGATAAGAAGTCTGGTTCTGTGTATAAACCTGCCAGCGTAAAAGCACCTGCTAAAGGTGAACGTTACAACGTTCTTGTTATTGACTCTCGTGAGGAAATGTTTGAGCGTTGTGATTGGTCTGGAGGTTATCTCTACGCTCGTTGATACAAACTCTCTCATCATTCACCTTTAATTGTTACTAAAATGGACACCCGAGTTACCCTGAATCGAGTTGTTAACACTCTGCAATCTGCACTTGATGTTATGACTGACGCAAGCAATCCTGATGGGCAGGGTTATGCTTATGCCTCTGGATATGCTAGAGGTTCTATGAATCAAGCGATTGACGAATTGTGTGATCTCCTTGATAGTATGGAACCCATTCGTTATAGAGTAACTGAGGTGCAGTTTGACTTTCAAGATGAAGATTTTGAACTGCCTGTGCAACAACAACTTGAGTTGATCCAAGATTGTAAGAATACTGTGTGGACTGTTGATGAAGAAAGTGAATTGGTTGATGTTATAACTGATCACTACGGATGGTGCGTCCAAAGTATAGAATATGAGGAACAGGGTGTGCCAGTTGCCGAACCGCCTACCATTCACCCCTTTTTCCCCTGATGGGTGCCATACTATAAGGGTCGAGAGGGAGAGAGCAATTCTTTCTCTCTCGGTTCACAATCTTACTTCCTGAAGAATGACCAAAGCACAAGCACTTTCTGAGTTCCGTTATGCCTGGAAAGGCGTTGTTGATGCCTATCCTAGACTGAAGAGTGACACGGTTTGGAAGCGTGAAGAGTGGAACAGTTTCACCGATGCACTATGCAAAGGTGGAGAGATTACTGAGAATCAATACAACAACTGGACCAACCCTTTCTGAATACTAATGAAAAACTTCACTGACAATTACTTCACTTTCATTCAAAAGATGATGTTTCACGTTGCTACCATCCTCGCATTTTGGGTTGGTGTTGTTACTTACGCTGCCAAAGGTGTGCGTGAATGGTATAGCAATGGTGGGCAAGAAAGCATCGCATTGTTCACAATGAA
>Ga0255766_10000574_pt1 | contig 33729 bp, 44 predicted proteins | sample 071ome_23_FD_179966 | JGI IMG/M metagenome (GOLD analysis project Ga0255766, IMG submission 179966) | Coastal salt marsh microbial communities from the Groves Creek Marsh, Skidaway Island, Georgia - 071403BT metaG (version 2) | ecosystem: Environmental > Aquatic > Marine > Intertidal zone >...
GATACCTCTAGTAGCGCCATAACTGTAACGCTGCCTAGTTCACCCAGCGTAGGTGATGAGGTAACGCTAGTAGATTATGGTGCTAATGCTGCAACTAATAACATTACTATAACCAGCTCTGATGATATTGAGGATTCTACTAATGATGTAAAAATAGATTATAATAAAGGATCTGTAGTGTTATTTTATTCTGGCGCTACAAAGGGATGGCTTGTAAAATCAGCCGCTAATGAAACTGCTACAGCTTTAATTGATAACCCGCCAACTTTTTCAGTAGATTATTTAATAGTAGCTGGCGGTGGCGGTGGCGGTGGCGGTAACTTACCAAACGGCGGTAATGGAGGTGGTGGCGGTGGCGCTGGAGGATTGAGATCTACAGTAGATTCATCTGGAGGCGGTGCAAGTGCTGAAACATCATTAAATATTGCACCCTCTACTGATTATATTGTAACAGTAGGTCCTGGTGGTAGCGGAGGTGCTTATGGTAGTTCTGGAACAAATGGTACTGATTCTGTATTTTCTACTATAACATCTGTTGGAGGTGGTTATGGTGGTTCAAATGCGGATGGTGCATCTGGCGGCTCTGGTGGTGGTGGAGGTGGTGATATTTTAGGAACTACATTTGTAGGCGGTACAGCTACAAGTTCACCAGTACAGGGTTATGATGGTGGAGATGGTGATAATACAACTAGCTCACCATATAATTACTGGGGAGGTGGAGGAGGTGGTGCCTCTCAAGCTGGTAATGATGGTAATAATTATAGTACAATTCCAAATGGTGGAGATGGTTTAGCTGTTTCTATAACTGGTTCATCTTTAACATACGCTGGAGGTGGTGGAGGTGGTAACTGGTCCGATTCTAATAACACTACACAATCATCTGGAGGAGCTGGCGGAGGTGGTAATGGCTCTGTAAGAACGACTAACTCTAGTGGGTTTAATGGCACTGATAATCTCGGCGGCGGCGGCGGCGGTGGAGGTGCTGGAGGCTCTGGTGGAAATGGAGGCTCTGGAGTTGTAATATTACGCTATCCAAATACATATACTATAAGTGAAACAACCTCTGGAGGGAATGTATTATCATTCACTACAGCTACAGTTGGCAGTGACAAAGTAACTACATTCACAGCTGGAGATGGAACTATAGAATTTTCGACATAATAAAAATTAATAATTAATAATAACAAAGATGGCACACTACGCATTACTAAACTATCAAAACATAGTTACTAAAGTTTGCACAGGCAAAAATGAGGATGAAACCGATACTAACATAGAATTGGTTTATCAGCATATGTTTGGACAATTATGTAAACGTACCTCTTATAATACAAGAGGCGGAGTACATTACGATCCTGTAACAAATGAGCCTAGTGCGGACCAATCAAAAGCATTTAGAAAAAACTATGCTGGGATAGGTTATACCTATGATCATAGCCGAGATGCTTTTATTCCGCCAAAACCATTTGATAGCTGGGTTTTAAATGAGTCTAGCTGTTTATGGGAGGCTCCTGTAGAGTATCCAGATGATGGGCAAATGTACACCTGGAATGAGGATACTACTAGCTGGGATTTGGTAACTGAATAATAATTTTTAAAATATTACAATGGCGTTTACAAAGGCAACATATGACTATTTAGATTCTGGAGGGTTAATTAAGTGGATTACAACTGCTCAAACAGCTACTTTTGATGCTGTAAGTGGTGAGGGATATTTAGTAGATACCTCATCAGCGGCTGTAACTGTAACTCTACCAGATGCTCCAAGTGCTGGGGATGAGATTATCATAGTAGATTACGCCTCAAACGCTGGTACAAATAACATTACGATAGATCCTGGATCTCTAAACCTTAGAGGCGCTACTGATGATTTAGTGCTTTCTACCAATAACCAAACCGCTAGGCTATTATATTCTGGCGCTACTAAAGGCTGGTTAGTTACTACTGAGGCTGGAGGAGCTGCTGCTGCTGCTACACCAGATTTAACAGTTGATTATTTAGTAGTTGCTGGTGGTGGCGGTGGAGGTAGATTAGGTGGTGGAGGTGGAGCTGGAGGTTTGAGATCTACAGTAGATTCATCTGGAGGTGGAGCATCTGCTGAATCATCTTTATCATTAGCTACTGCAACAGATTATACAGTGAGTGTAGGTCCTGGTGGCGGTGGTGGTACAAGTTTAAATGGGTCAGCAACTAATGGCACAGGCTCAACTTTTGCTACTATAACATCTGATGGCGGTGGTGGTGGAGGTAATCATTCTTATGGAGATGGTGCGATTGGCGGCTCTGGAGGGGGTGGTTGTTCATCAGGCACTCAACATTATGGTGCATCTGGAACATCTGGACAAGGATATGCTGGTGGTAATACCGGTGCAAGCGCAAATGCTTATGGCGGTGGTGGAGGTGGTGGTGCTGGTGGTGCTGGAGCAAATGGAACATCAACAACTGGCGGAAATGGTGGTATTGGTGATCAAATATCTATAACTGGAACAGCTACATATTATGCTGGAGGTGGTGGAGGTGGATGCCAAAGTAGTTATACTCCCGGTACTGGTGGCGCTGGTGGTGGAGCAAATGGAACTGGTAACACATCTACTCCGAGTAATGCTACCCCTAACACTGGAGGTGGAGGAGGTGGTAGTGGATATACTACTGCTTTTGCAAATGGTGGTAATGGTGCATCTGGAGTAGTTATTTTACGTTATCCAGATGCTTATACAATAAGTGAAACAACATCACCAACTGTATTATCATTTACTACTGATTCATCATCGGTATCTGGATATAATATTACTACATTCACAGCTGGAGCAAATGGTACAATTCAATTCTCTACCTAAAAACATAAATAAAATAATAACTATATTTGTATAAAATTTAAAGACAATGGCAGTATTTAACGGAACTAACCTAATTTTAAAGATAGAGGATACAGCTCTAGGACATTCAACTAGCTGTACATTAACACTCAACAATGATTTGCCAGAGGCCACTACTAAAGATAGTAGCGGATTTCAAGAGGTAATTGCTGGAGTAATGTCTGGAGAGATCTCATTCGATGGATTAGTGGACTATAGTGATTCCGCAAATGCTATAGAATTAGCTGACTACTTATTGGCTAGAACTCAAATCACTTGCGTTTTTGGTACTACAACTACTGGAGATGCTATTTATACTGCTGAGGGTTTCCTTTCAAGCGTAGAAATGAGTGCTGAGATGGAGTCACCAGTAAGCTACAGCGGTTCTATAACTTTGACTGGATCTATCACTAAGTCAACCAACTCTTAATATAAAGTAACACATAATGGCAAACAAGAGGAGAGGGTATTATACCACTAAGCTAGGTGGGCGTAATGTTACGCTACATTTTAGCATGAATTTCTGGGCGAATTTTACAGAGATAATGAATGTGCCACTAGACAAAATAGGAGAACTATTTGCTGGTGGCGTTTCTATTTCAGCTATTCGAGCTTTAGTTTATAGCGCTATGCTAGCGCATGACCAGGAGGAGGGTAATGATATAGACTACAATCAATTTAAAGTAGGCGCATGGCTTGAGGATCTAGGCCAGGAGGAACTAGAGAAAATGATAGGCGCCATGATGGAATCTCGTATTTTAGGTAATGACTTAAATATGGGAATTGATCGCCAGGCTAAAAAGGTTGCTAATACCCAGGGAAAGCAGCAGCCGACTCCCTAACCTGGGATGACTTAGAGGACTATTATATAGGGCAAGTCGGCATTGATCCAGACAAGTTTTGGAATTACACCTGGAGAGAAAACCAGCTCCTGGGCGAATCCTATATGATAAAACAAAACCTGGAATGGGAGCGCATAAGATATGTGGCCACTATGCTGCATAATGTAAACTGTAGAAAGCGCAATCAAATGATCAAACCAGAGAAACTATTTCCACTACCACAGGACAAGTTTAACAAGGCGCAAAAACCTAAAGGAACTAAAGAGGATTATGAGAATTTTAAAGCCAAAGCTATTGCTGCTGGCGTGAAATTATAACACCCTTTTTTTTAGTATTTTTGTACTATGCAAGATCAAAAACTCAAAGTAAGTATTATAGGGGATGCTAGTAAGCTCACTACAGCTTTAAATAAGGCATCTGGGAAATTAGAATCTTTTGGATCAAAAGTAACTGGAATAGGTAAATCGCTTACTACCAGGCTCACATTACCTCTAGGAATCGCTGGAGGCGCTGCAATTAAAATGGCATCCGATTTTGAGGAGTCATTAAATAAAGTTAATGTAGCGTTTGGATCCGCCTCTGGAGAGGTTAAAGAATTTGCACAAACTACATTAGATCAGTTTGGAATCGCCCAGGGAACTGCTTTAGATATGGCGGCCCTATTTGGTGATATGTCAACCTCTATGGGATTGTCTGTAGATTCCGCTGCTGAACTATCTACCTCACTTGTTGGACTTGCTGGTGATCTCGCCTCATTTAAAAACATGAACATTGAGGAGGTTACTACTGCACTCAATGGCGTATTTACTGGAGAAACTGAATCTCTAAAAAGATTAGGAGTTGTAATGACTCAAGTCAATTTAGAGCAGTTTGCTATGCAGCAAGGCATAAAGAAAACCATAAAAGAGATGACTCAAGCTGAGAAAGTACAGCTGAGGTATCAATTTGTTATGGCTAAAACCGCCAACGCTCATGGTGATTTTGCTAGGACATCTGATGGAGCTGCTAACCAGATGCGGATATTCCAGGAGTCCATGAAAGAGCTAGGCGCTAGTTTTGGTGCTGTAATATTGCCAGCCTTTACGGAATTAGTAAAAGGAGCAAACAATATTTTAAAGACTTTTAAAAATTTATCGCCAGCATCTAAAAAATTAGTAGTTATTGTGGGTGGTATTGCAGCGGCCATTCCGCCTTTAGTATATGCTATTGGAACTCTATCGACTGCATTTGCGGCCTTAAATTTAGCTACAGGAGGTATTCTGTTGGCTCTAGGCGCATTAGCTACAGCTTTAATAGCGGTGGGTAAACACCAGGGACTATTAAGTACTATAAAGGATTTAAACGCTGAGTTAAAGGAAAACGAGAAAGCCATAAAAGCGGCTAGCGCTGCCCAGGATGGATCTGTTTCATCAGCTTTAAATCTACATCGAGCAGAACAAAAACTTTTAAAAACCAAATTAGAGCTTTTAAAGGTTGAACAGGATAAGGAGCAAGGATTAATTGCTAGCGCTTTAGGAATAGAATCTAAAGAATATAAAAGGCTAGCTGAGGAAATAGCTGCTACTGAGTCGGCAATCAAAAGATATGATATGTCTATCAGTGGCCTGGAAAAAAGCATAAAAAATACAACTAGCGAAACACAGGATCTGGGTACATCTTTAGAGGATCTTAGAAAAATAGAGCTGGCAAACTTACAAATAGAATGGGATCTACAGGCAGAGGCTAAAGAATTTGTAAAAGAATTTGATGAGGCTATAGGTAACGAGATAGCTGCTTTTGATATGACTTTTGCAGATGCTTTTGGCGATAAAATAGCTGAGGCATTTGATCCAGAGTCAGTGCCTGTGATTGATCCATTTGACACTGCTGATATTGATTTAGACAATATTTTAAATTCAGATGAGCATAAACAATTCATCGAAAAGATGGAAAATCTAAAAGATACAGCTCAAATGGTAGGCAGCGAGGTGGGCCATGCTTTTAATAAAATGGGACAATCTTTAATTTCATCACTAGGATTAGCGGAGTCTGGTTTCCAAGGATTTTTAAGCGGCATGATAAATACTGTATTACAGTTAATATCTATGTATCTATCTCAGTCTATTGCCTCGGCCATTGCTGGTGCTACAGCATCTGGAGCAGCTACAGGGCCTGGAGCTATATTTACAACTCCAGCATTTATTGCAACCGCTGTAGGTGGTGTGCTTTCAGCATTTGCAGCAATTCCAAAATTTGCAAATGGAGGTATTGTATCTGGGCCAACTATGGGCCTTATGGGAGAATATCCAGGAGCTAAAGCTAATCCAGAGGTAATTGCTCCACTAGATAAATTACAGGGCATGATGGGCCAAAGCAATCAAAATGTAAACGTAGGCGGAGAGTTTAAAATAAATGGCCAGGATCTAGTGGTCGCATTACAGAGAGCAGACAGAAATCGTAGCAGAATAAAATAAATAAATGGCATACGGAGTCAAATTTAGATTAGAGTTCTCAGATACTAAAGGGAATTATAGAGTCGCTGAAATATTGCAAAAAGATTACGATGGCGATATTTTTCCGCTCATAGGACAAGCGAATCCAGTAGTAATTAAATGGGAGGGTGATGATGACTTTTATTCACCAATTATCGGCTCAACTTGTGAATTAAACCTATTTGAAACTGCTAATACACTCTATGATCAATTCTATGCGGCTGGTGAGCGTGAATATAAAGTAAGGATTTCAACTGGTAGTTTAGACAATGCAGACAAAGTATGGGATACTGAAAACGACCAATGGGAGCAAGCTAACTATCTTTGGGAGGGATCTGGAGGTACTGGAGGCAGCTCAGAGATATACTGGGAGGGATGGCTACAAGCTGATCAATACCAGGAGAGCCTACAGCCATTTCCTAATCCACTAAAGTTAGTAGCCTATGATGGCCTAGGTAGTTTAGATGCTTTTGATGCGCCTTATTCTAATGCTGCTGATGGCGGATATGATTCTAATGAGGATACTATGTTTTTCTACATATACTACATTTTGAATAATATTCAATTAGATCTAGACATTTATGTATCAAACGCAATTAGAAAAAATACAGGAAATGCTAATGACACGCTATATCATGATATTATTTTAAATGAATTTGGTGTATTTGACAAACTAGAATTTAGAAACGCTAAAGATGTTTTAGAGTCTTTTTTAAAAGCCACAAACTCTAGAGTTTTTCAATCACAGGGCCGCTGGTATGTTATCTCAAATAGTAATTTGATAGACATTAATATTGAGCAGCTATTTAATTTTGATATAGCATTTTCAATAGAGGATCAACTTGCTACAACTGGCGAGGAAATTATAGAGTACAAGGTATTTGATCGGCTAGGAAATTATAGATTCACCACTACAGAGAATGTATTACTAAAAGCGCCTACAGAACTCAAACCAGTTGGCGCTGATTTGTATAAAGAATATCTCAGACCATATAGCTCTATAAAATACGATGTGGAGCTGGCTACAGATAAAATTATAAATCAAAATCCTCAAATGTTATATGATGATCATCAGTGGACATTAGGATCAAATACATCTATAGTAGATGATTCTAGTAAAGCATTAGTGGGAAACAAAGCTATAAAAACCACTGTGGCCTATTTGGATGGCAATTATGATGATCCCTATGTAATTATTAAAAATGATATTAATACAGTTATAACGGATGAAACTAAAAAGCTAAAAGCTGGCTTTTCATTTTTTGTAGAAACAGATCCAGATCTTACAAATTTCTCAGATGTATGGAAATATGAGATAACAGTAATTGCTAGAGGTATTGCATCTGATGGTGATGAATATTTTTATAATTGGAAAAATGATCAGTGGGAAAGAAACTTATTCAATCGAAATAAAAATAAATCACTAAAATTTACTAAAGTATCTACCTGGCAAAATTATGAGGTAGAAATGAATCCGCTAGAGGATGTCGAGGGTGATTTCAAAATAGAGTTTAGTATTCGCTATCCTAATATTTTAACTCATCCAGCTCCTAGTCAGTATCCAGGATTAATTACAGCTACCTATTTTGATAAAATATTTATTGCTGAGGTAAATGACTATGCGAGCGAAATGGTAGTCACAAACACACAAAACCAGGTTAAAACTACTACAGCTCAATATGAGATTAAAAACATTTTTATTTCAAATTATTTAGGCGCTGATAATTTCCAGGGTGGCTATGATGGATTTTTTGAGCGGCCCAGGGATTTCTTTTTAAATGTAGTCGGTGCTGAAAAACCTACTGTAGAGAAATTAGTGACACTAGAAATACTGAATGACTTTAGAGATTTTGTCAAACGCTATGAGGGTACATTCTATAATCTAAAATCTGAGCCTATTCCTGTAGCGCCACATAATAAAGTCTGGATCGACTTTGGATCTGGCACATTTAGGGAGGGCGCTAGCTGCTACATAGACTCTATGAGATATGATGTAAAGGCTAATGAATACGAAATGTCACTCCATGTGCCTAACCAGACTAATGATGTAGATGCTACATTTGGCGTAAAACTCACAAAATAACAGTTTAACAATTCCCTTTTGTTTGCTGATCCCCAGGATAGTTTCGACTTGAATGGGGATTTTTTTTAAAAATATTTCCACATATATTAGGAAATTCCAAATATTTGAGTAATTTTACAGAGTAAAACAATAACAAACCAGAAATTATGATAGATTACAATTTTTTAGTAGAGCCAGAAACATTAATATTTAGAGCTGAATCAATGGATAATTGGTCGCAGATTAAATCTCAAATCAATGAAAAAGATTTGATTAAAATAGCTACATCAATAGCTATAGATTGGACTGATGACTATAGAAATTCTGATCAAGGTTTTGGATCATCTGATGGCACCTATATGTTAAAAGAATTTTTAGATGATGCTATTTATTTCAGTAAATTAAATTATAAAGCTGATTTTATTAATAATAGATTAAAAATAGTAGGTAAATAATAACCCAGGGGAGGCAACTCCCCTACATTTTTTATATATGAATAACCTAGAATTAGAATTTGTAAACGAGATAAAACGCCTAGGACTTAGGAGGTTAGATGTGGCGGATCATTTAGGATTTTCCTATGAAACGCTAAAGAGAAAACTCCAGGATCCTGGGCGCTTTACTTATGCAGAGCTGATTAAGCTCAAAGAATTAAAACTAAACTTAAATAACCTAGAATTATGAGTAAACTACCAACAATTAACATTAAGGGCAAAGAGTATGTCCAGGTCAATGAACGCATTAGCTATTTTCATTCCCAGAAAAAATACGAGAAATGGGGAATCGAAACTATCAAAATTAAAGATGAGGTGTGCCAAACAAAAAAGGATCGCCTGGTGCAGTTTAGAGCTGTAATCTTTGATGAAAATAAAATGATCAGAGCAACTGGTCACGCTGAGGAGTATATGGGCAGCAGCTACATAAATAAAACATCATTTATCGAGAACTGTGAAACATCAGCAATAGGTAGAGCATTAGGACTTTTAGGAATAGGTATTGATACATCTGTAGCATCAGCTGAGGAGGTATCTAATGCAATAGCTAACCAGAAAAAAGATGAGCGGCCCTGGCTTAAAGAAACTGAGTTAAAACTGCTTTTAGAAAAAGGCACTAAAAAACAGTCAGAAAAAGTACTCGCTGACTACCAAATGAAAACTGAGTACAAAAATCAAATATTAAATAAATTTAAATTATGACACAAGAGAAAGTTTTTGCAGATGGATTCAGCTTTAAACGTAGAGCTGGAGCGCCAGACTTTGTAGTAGGAAACATCAGTGTAAAAGTTGATGATGCTGTAACATTTTTACAGAAAAACGCTAAAAATGGCTGGGTTAACCTGGATATTTTAACCGCTAAAAGCGGAAAGCAGTACATTGAATTAAATCAATGGGAGCCAAATGGCGAGGTAGAAACTATAAAAAAACAAGTCAACCCTGTAGCACAGGATGATGATCTACCATTTTAATTAAATAGGGCAGCTCGAAAGGGTTGCCCTTAATTTTTTATAACAAAAATGCAATAAATTATCAGTTATGCCAGAGCAATTCACACCAGCGGATTTATACGATAGCACTCCAGAGGATGATAAAAGATTCATGGAGGAGCGAATTACTGTATTGTTAGAATACTTAGCAAATAGTCGCAATGAGGTAACAATGCTCAGAGGCGAACTAACATACTTAAAAACCAAATTAAATGAAAATAACATTAAATACTAAACAGGACACCAATGCTGAGTATCACTCACATGACTCAATCTCAGCGAGTGGACTAAAAATGATTTATAAGAAATCAGTAAAACATTTTTTGTCAGCAAAGTTTACAGAATCGCCAGCAATGGCATTAGGCACAGCTGTCCATACGATCATGCTAGAGGGCCAAAAACAATTTGACCAGGACTATTATTTAATGCCTAAATATGATGGGCGCACAAAAGAGGGAAAGCAAATAAAAGCAAAGCACGAAAAGCTAGCTGGGGATCGCAAACAACTTAGGGACACTGATATGGACATCATCTCTGGTATTATGTACAACTTTAAGCAGCATGATTTGGCGCAAAAATACTGTACTGGAACTGTGGAGCTGTCGCATTATGGAACTGTCAATGACATAGCTATAAGAGTGCGGCCAGATGTATTTGGCGATAATTGGATCGGTGATGTCAAAACTTGCCAGGATAATTCGCCTGTAGCCTTTAGGAGGGATTTATACAAATATGCCTATCACCTCCAGGCAGTTTTTTATTCTGATATGCTAGGCTTTCCTCCAGAGAATTTTAGATTTATAACAGTAGAAACAAATTACCCATACAGTGTAGAGGTATATGCTATGGATGAGGATATGATTAAGCTAGGCCGACAGGCATATAATATGGCACTAAATGACTGGAAATTTTATTTGACAAGTGGAATAGTAAAAGGATATACTGCTGCTGGTTATGCTGAGGATGGCGCACTAATATTATAGCTATGAGATTAGAATTATACATGATACAAAATGTTGTTGAGGATCATTTTGGATTCAAAATTAATGTAAAATCTAGGCGTAGGAATTTAGTAGATGCCAGGCGTTTGTATTTTAGGTTAGCTAGAGAATTTACTACTCATGGCCTTTATAAGTTAGGCGCATCTATGGGTAGAGATCACGCTACAGCTTTATTTGCAATTAACAGCTGCAAAGATATTTGTGCTATAGACAAGGAATTTAATGCTAAATATCTAAATTTGAGGAGGAAACTAGAAATAAAAAACTCGGAAAAGTACAAAAAGAATTTATTTGTGACTCCGAGGTATATTCATCCAGGTAGATTTAGATATGGCCAGAACAAATCCATTCGACAAATATTTAACCAAAGAGGACAGGCTACAAAACAGCGTTATAAACTACATTAAAATGCAGTATCCAGGCACCTTTGCTATTCATGTACCTAATGAGGGTAAACGCTCACCATTTGAGCGCTATAAGTTTAAATATTTAGGAGGGGTTGCTGGAGTACCAGATTTAATGATATTTGCTCCTAAAGGCAAATACAGCGGTTTAGCGCTTGAATTAAAGGTAGGGTATAACAAACCTACAGAAAACCAATTAAATTGCTTAGAGAGGCTTAAAAACGCCTCCTGGGATGCGCAGTGGTGCAATTCCTTTGAGAAAGCAAAAGAAATAATAGATAAATACATGAGTCATGAGTGACTATAGAAATGTTTACTGGAACGAAATAGATCAACGTATGTGGCGTACTACCACTACAGTTAGTGATGTATCGGTGCGCTATGAATATGTGGGGACAATGACTAGAGCTGAGTATGATCTACTCATTGAGGTATTATGGGAATTATTTGATGACAACAAAATTACTCTGGCGGAGTTTCAAAGAATCTTTGGCGATATTCGTACATTTTGTGACCAAATAAAGAATTTACTGGAAAAGGCTTAAACAAATGAGACCAAACTATTATGCGATAATACCAGCGGAGGTTAGGTATAATGACAAACTCACCGCTAATTCCAAGCTCCTATATGGTGAAATCACAGCGCTATCTAATAAAAAAGGAATGTGCTGGGCCACTAATAAATATTTTGCAGACCTATATAATGTTAGTGAGGTATCTGTTTCAAAATGGGTATCTCAGCTGATTGATGAGGCGCTAATCAGAACACAAATAAACCAGGGTGGAAAGCGTGAAATCTACCTAATAGGGGTTAAAGAAAAGTTTAAGGGGGTACAAAGAAAAGTTAAAGGGGGGGTTAAAGAAAAGTTTAAACCCTATAATAATATAAATAATAATAATAATAATACAATTAATAATAGTGCCACTTTTAAAAAAGTGTCAGATTTCTCTGATTTTTATCTAAACGCCTATGAGCATATTTTAAATTTATTTCCAGAGGAATTTCATCCAAAAGACACTAAAATAAAAGTTGACTGGCTAAATGTAATTAGGTTAGCTGATCAAAAAGACAAAGTAAATCCCAGACAGCTTTACTACTTAATTAAAAAAGCCAAACAAGATACTTTTTGGAAAGGTGTAAATTTTGGATTACTTTCCCTAAGAAAAACAAACTCTAAATCTGGACTCCGCAGAATTGATCAATTTAAATTACAATTCGGAGGGGATGAATTTAGCCTACTAGCAAACAAACAAAATAATGATAAATGAATTTTTAAACATTGGTATCATTCCGAAAGGAAACGCCATAGAGCAAAAGGTACTTTGTCCGCAATGCTCACAAACGAGAAAAAACAAAAAAGATCCTTGCCTATCTATAAACATTCAAAAAGGTTTTTATAATTGTCACAACTGTGGCTGGAGTGGAAATGTACAATTCAAAGAGAAAAAGGAATATGTAAAGCCACCAGAGATAAAAACTGAGTTATCAGATAGGACTATTTCCTGGTTTAACAAACGAGGTATTTCTGAGGCTACTTTAAGCCATTGGAAAGTAGGTGAGTCAATAGAATATTTTCCCCAGGTCCAAAAAAAACGTAAAGCAATAAATTTTAATTACTACAGAGAGGGCCAGCTGATCAACTGTAAATACAGAGATGGCGAAAAAAATTTTAAAATGGTATCTGGAGCTGAATTAATCTTTTATGGATTAGATAATATCAGCACAATGGATAAAATATACATAGTAGAGGGTGAATTAGATGCACTGTCATTACATGAGGCTGGTGTTTATTCTGTTTGCTCAGTGCCAAATGGAGCATCTAAAGGCAATCAGAGGCTAGAGTATTTAGATAACTGCTGGGAGTTTTTTAAAGACAAAGAGGAAATTATTCTCTGTACTGATAATGATCAGCCTGGTTTGGCCCTTAGAAATGAATTAGCCAGGAGGTTTGGTCAGTACAGATGTAAGTATATCGAATTTGGCGATTTTAAGGATGCTAATGAGGTTTTAGTAGAAAAAGGTGCTGAGGTACTTAGAACAATTTTAAAGACAGCTAAACACTTTCCACTAGAGGGAGTGGTAAATATTGATGATATTTGGAAAGATGTTTTAAATTATAATGATTATGGGATTAAAAATTACAGCATTGCTCTGGGTGATAGCGATGATTATTTTAAGGTCGATTTTGAGGGATCTTGGACTGTAGTCACAGGAATACCAAACTCTGGTAAATCAGATGTAGTCGATCAGATTGCCTGTAATATGGCAGTCAAATATGGGCATAGAACTGCTTTCTTTGCTCCAGAGTCATTTCCCTATGAGGGACATATAAAACGCCTGGCTAATAAGCTAAATGAGCGTAATTGCACTAATGAGGATCTAAATAAAACTAAAAACTTTATTGAGGAGCATTTTTATTTTATTAAAATTGACTTGAAAAACCTCACTTTAGATGGCATATTAGATGCTTTTAAAGATTTAGTTTTTCAAAAGGGAGTTAATTTATTAGTGATTGATCCCTGGAATATGTTAGATCACTCAGCACAGCGTGACCATTCCTATGTAGGTTTAATGCTTTCTAAAATTACCCAGTTTTGTCAGCAGACTAAAACGCATTTATTTCTAGTAGCACACCCTAGAAAAATGGAATCTAATGACAATGGTAATTACAAAGTGCCTACTCCTTATGATATTTCTGGCTCAAGTGACTTTTTTAACAAGGCGTTTAACTGTATCACAGTATTTAGGAGCCTTGGAGAAATAACGCAATTTAAATCAGATGCTGTCCAGATACATATTCAGAAAGTAAAACGTAAAGAGAATGGGCAACAGGGTAGCTTTACAGTAGCTCCAGACTTTAAATATGGCGGAGTATATAAAACAATAGATGAGAAAAAACAGAGATTCACAGTAGTGAGGGACCAGGTTCCTTTTTAGTATGATTATAAATCTAACACAGCGAGATCACATATTGGCCAGGTTTGTAGCAGTGGGCAGACACGCTAGTGTCGGTTTTGATGAAACAATAAATAGCCAAAACTTTTTTAAAAATAAAGATCATGTTCATAGAGGTTACATAGGCGCTCTAGGAGAAATAGGATTTGAAAAATACAGCGGTTTAAAAATGGAATATTTTACCTATGGAGGTGATGATGGAACTGATTTTGACTATAGCATCCAGGTAAAATGCTCTGATAGTAAAAACAAGCCAAACCTAATGTTTCCTGTCACTCAGTATAAACGTAAACACGCTGAGTATTATATACTAACCTGGTACAGGGATAATGCCCTAGAAATAATAGGACATACTACCAGGGGATACATAGACAATAATCATAAACTAAAAGAATATGGCCATGGCGCTACAGTATTTGTGCCTAATAAAGAATTGGAGCCAATACAAACATTTAAAATTCTAAAAGATATGCCTAGAAAACAGCAATATAAACAGCCATTAGTAAACACCCAGGAGGATCACTATAAAGCATTTAAATGGTGCGATGAGAATGGAATCCGAATCTATCCTAAACCTAGAAATGGTAAGTTTATTCTGGTATATGTAGTTGATGGCCAGGCCCATACAACAAACAAACTGCATGATCCTAAAAACTATCAGCAAGCTATCTGGGATTTTTATCTATTTTTGTATAATAAACTCAAAAATGACTGAGATCCAAATTTATCCTTTGATGGGATTTTGTGTAGGTGTAGAGTATCTAAACTCATTTGAGGATCACACAATGAAAAGCATAGACATCTACATTTTTATTATTGGCATCTCATTTAGGTGGAATTAATATGGCATACGATAAAAAAGAACTAGAAAAGAAAGCTCTGGCAGCAATAGACAAACACAAACTAATGTTCATTGAGCATATTGTGGCGTTTTTACCTTGCTCTAAGACTACTTTTTATGCTTTAGAACTTAACGAATCGAACGCTATAAAAAAGGCAGTAGAGGAAATGAGAGTATCTAAAAAAACTAAAATGCTTAGTAATTGGATAAACTCGGAAACACCTAGCTTACAAATAGCGGCCATGAAAATGATAGCAGAGGAGCATGAGGCTCATAGGCTCAATGGAACTAAACAAGAGATAAAACAAACAGGGGGATTAAAATCTAGGGTTATCGAATGGGTTCCAGCGGAATACGATGACCAGGATGATGCGCCAGAAAATAAATAAACAATTCCGACAGCTTAGAAAATCAAAAGCCAGGCTAAGGGTTCACCAGGGTGGGACCAGATCTGGTAAAACCTATGCTATATGCCAGTACATTATTTGGTTAATTACAGAGTCTGAGGAGCCTCTAGTCATTTCAATAGTTAGAAAAACACTACCAGCACTCAAAGGATCAGTACAAAGGGATTTCCTAGAGATAGCAGAAAATGTGGGAATGTTTTTAGATGGCGCTGTACATAACAAGGTGGAGGGCCATTTCATGTATAATGGCCATTTAGTAGAGTTCCTATCTGTAGATGATAGCCAGAAAATCAGAGGTAGAAAGCGCAACATAGCTTTTTTAAACGAGGCCAATGAGCTGACTATGGAGGACTTTCGCCAAATTAATATGCGCTGTACTGACTACATTATCCTGGACTTTAACCCTAGTGATCCTGTGCATTGGATCTATGATGAGATCATTCCTAGAGATGACTGTGACACCTGGATAACAACCTATAAGGATAACAAGTTTCTATCTAAAGATTTAGTACATGAGATAGAGCGGATGCGAGAGCGTGATCCAGACTATTGGCGAGTCTTTGGTGAGGGCCAAAAGGCTGTATTCTCAGCACGCCAGATATTTAGTAACTGGACATTTAAGCCATTGGCGGATTTTCCAGAGTTTGATATTTACACTGAGGCATCAATAGGACTCGATTTTGGCTACACAAATGATCCCACCTCAGCCTGTTTAATTGCTCGTAAAGGCGATACTATTTACATCCATGAGCTAATCTATAAAACAGGCCTAACAAACAGCGACATAGTAGATGAGTTGAAACGCCTAGGGTATGATCAGACACTAATTTTCTATGATGCAGCAGAGCCTAAGTCTGGAGAGGAAATGAAACGCCTGGGAATGTATGTAAAGCCAGCTATAAAAGGCGCTGGATCTATTAATGCTGGTATATCACTGCTCAAAGAGTTTGACATAGTGGTGAGCCAGGAATCAAAAAATATAATCAAAGAGTATCACAATTACTACTGGGAGCAGTTAAAGGATGGGACTATCATAAACAAGCCTATGGATCGCTTTAATCACGCTATGGATGCTATCAGATATGGTGTTTATTCGCAATACAGTAAGCGTAATGATTTCTTTGTAATATAATTACTATTTTTGTATAATTAAAATTTTTGTATTGGATGGCTAGTTTCTTAGATAGATTCAAAAACCTTGTTTCTAAAAGCGCACAAAAAACTCACATAGATTTCAACAAAGCAATCTACAACTATTTGGGTGATACCTTAGTTTGGAATCCAGAGAATGATGATACCTACATAGACAAAGGCTATAGATACAACGCTACAATCTACTCAATTATAAATCTGATCACTAAATCAGCTACCAATATTCCATTTCAAGTTTACGAGGTACAGAAATCTAATGATCTAAAAAGATATAAAGCGCTAACCTCTGGAGAGTTTAATTCTAATACAGTACTCCAGGCTAAGATGCTACAGAAAAAAGCGCTGGTAGAACTTGAGGACACCGAGCTGCATGAGTTACTAGACCGCCCAAATCCAGCACAAAGCTACAACTCCTGGATCCAGGAAATCATTGCATTTGGTAAACTTACTGGAAACCGATACATCTATGGTATTGGCCCAGACACTGGTGCGCTAGCAGCTAAATATAGAGAGCTGTATGTTTTACCCTCACAAAAGGTAGAAATTAATTCTGGCGGCATTATGGAGCCAGTTAAAGAGTACACACTTGAGTACAATGGAACGTACAGAATAGCAGCTGAGGACATTTGCCACATCAAAGATCAAAACCTCTACTATGATGGAACTGGATCTCACTTATATGGTATGTCACCGCTCAAGGCTGGACTGAGAGTAATGGATGCTAATAACCAGGCACTAACTACTGGAGTAAAATATTTACAGAATCAAACTGCTAGAGGTATCCTAATGTCTGATGAGGGTGATCTAAATGAGGTACAGGCCAAACAGTTAAAGGATAAATTCCGCCAACAATACCAGGGCAGCAATAATGCTGGGGATGTAATCATCACGCCTAAGAAACTGAGCTGGGTAAACTTTGGACTAAATGCCTCTGATCTATCACTCATAGAGCAATACAACGCCACAATCAAAGATCTTTGTAATATCTATAACGTACCAGTACAGCTGCTAAACAATACAGACAGCACTACATACAACAATATGAAAGAGGCTAAAAAGGCGCTCTATCAAAATGCTGTAATACCAGAACTCAACAAAATCAGAGATGAGTTAAATAGATGGCTAGCTCCACAGTATGGTGATAAAATCTATATCGACTTTGACTATAGTGCTATTCCAGAACTCCAGGAGGAAATGGAGAAAGTAGTGGGCCAGATGAGCCAGGCCTGGTGGATCACGCCAAACGAAAAGCGTGCTGCTATGTCTTATGGTATGGATGAGGAAAACGAAAAGCTAAATGACTACTATGTGCCAGCCAACTTACTACCTATTGATGGCGAAATCATTCCAGAGATAGCTCCTAAGAGCATAAACATGGATATGGCTGAGTTATTTAAGTCAGCAGTAATTAACACTGTAGATACTTATACCACTATAGAGGAGGCCCAGGCCAGAGCTATAGAGATGGGAGGCACTGGATACCATGAGCATCTATTTAATGGCTCTACTGTATTTATGCCATTCTCTAGTCACGCTGAATATGAGGCAGCTAAAAACAATCGCCTGGATGAGTTCTATGCGGCCCAAAGGAGAGAGGCTGGTGATAATGAACCAATAGACTATAACTCAATAGAAACAAAAGAGGAAACTTACAAGGATTATCCCCAGGGCGCTACTAATAACGCTCGTAGAATGATTGAGTGGCGTGAGAAATATGGCAGAGATGAGGTGACTGCTGGGACACCCACAGGCTGGCAGAGAGCAAGCCAATTAGCAAACAGAGAGGCGCTCAGTTTGTCAACTGTCAAGAGGGTTCATAGCTTTCTAGCACGCCATGAGGATAACGCTAAGATAGATCCTAAGTATAAGGATACACCCTGGAGGGACAAAGGCTATGTAGCATACAATCTATGGGGTGGTGCTGCTATGGTATCCTGGGCAAAAAGAATAGCAGAAAATGAGGGATAATGCCATTACCAAAACCCAGAGCAAATGAGAGTCGCAGCGAGTTTATTAGCCGCTGTGTAATTAATCCAGAGATCCAGGCTGATTTTGGAACTAATGAGCAGCGTGTGGCTGTTTGTTATTCCTTATATGATCAAAAAACAATCATAAAGAAAGCCAAAGAATCCTGGAAAGGTAATTTTGATAAACTCCTAGCTAGCTCAGAGCGCAAAGAATTTGCTGGAGTTCGTAAATACTATGAGGGCCAATACAGTGAGGCTATAGCAAATTTTCTAAAGACAGGAAAAAGCAATGGTTTTGATAACCTATTTAGATCAGCAGATTTGTCTGAGATCTATCGCCAGATCTATGTGAACATAGGCCTCAAGTTCGCTAAATGGTATTCTAAGAATTTTGACAAGGTAATCTCTAAGCAAACAGATGTATCTGGATATGATGACATCTGGGCGGAACGCTTTGCTAGAGTAAGCCAGCAAATAGCAGCAGAGAGAGTAGTGCTGGTACAGGGTACAGCTAAGGCTACTCTGATTAGTATATTTAAACGCCTGTCCTCTGATCCAGAGTTTATGGCTATGGGCGAGGTAGAGGCTGGCCGCATATTACGCCAAAAGTTTGGACAGTATTCTAAGAGCCAGGCAGAGCGATTAGTAAGAACTGAGGCCACTAATGCTGCTAACTATGCAACGCTGGAAAGTGCTACTGATATGTTTGGCCAGGAAAATCTACAAAAGGAATGGATGACATCTGTAGATGGCAGAGAGCGCCCAGCTCATAGAGCAGCTGATGCTCAGATAGTAGATTTTAAAGAAAGGTTTTTAGTAGGTGGCGAGTTATTATTTCATCCAGGGGATCCAGCTGGTAGTGCTAAAAATGTGGTTAGATGTAGATGCTCTGTAGCGCCATTTCCTAAAGAGGATGCACAGGCTGCTGGAACTATAGAGGGATTTGGAGTGCGACCTCCAGGAGGATCAACTCAGAGTGTACTTAGAACGCCAAAGCCAGTTAGAGAGGCTGTGGAGGTTGTAGATGATTTTAAAGATGTTAAAACAGTTAAAGAGGCAAAAGATTTAGCTACTAAAATATTTTCTAAATCTGATATTAATATACAATCTGTAACAATTTCTAGGACTATAAGTATTGATACCTTGAATCAATATTTAAAGCAGATCAATAAACTTACAAATAAATATAATGTTAAAACTCCTGGGAATGTAAATACACCAGTAAAATTAATATTTAAATCCTCTAAAAGGATGTATGGGTTTGTAGAAAGGCGATATTTCTCTGGACCAGCAAACAAGCTGCATAGAATCAATTTTGGCGATAGAACTGATAGTGCTGAAACTAGATCTAGGAATCTAAATTATGATAAATTCAAAAAAACCTTTAAATCGCCAGTTGATCCAGAAAATAATGTAATATCTACAGTCACTCATGAGTTTGCCCATATTATATCAGATCGCAGAAATGTTATAGATGCAGAATTTTATAAAGAATTAGAGGCAATCCGTAAACAGTATTTTGAGGATATAGATAAATACTTAGATACAGGAAATGTAAAGGCTTTTAGTGAAACATATATGGGATCCTATGCCAGTACTAATTTAGATGAGTTTTTGGCAGAGTGCTTTACTGAATATGAATTAAAATCAAATCCCAGCAAATATGCTAGGTTGGTGGGTGAATTAGTAAACAAATATTTTAAAAAATGACAACAAAAGATTTGATTTGCGAAAAATGCAAACATTTTAAACCAATAACAGGAGGATGCAATGCTTTTAAGGAGGGAATACCAGAAACAATACTATTGGACAATATACATGATGCTCCACTACCAGATCAAAAAAACAATATAGTTTTTGAGGAGGGCCAGTCTGAGGAGGATAAATTTTTTAATTAATATATTTGCAATATGAATACAATCATTTATAAATAAACTCAAATAGGCGAGCTGGTAGATGCCGATGCTGCTGCTGGAGTTGTAAAAGGATATGGATCTGTTTTTGGTAATGTCGATTCTGATGGCGATGTAATCAATAAGGGAGCATACAAAAAAACTATTCAAGAGAATGGCCAGAGAGTTAAATATCTATATCAGCATGATATGGATAAGCCGCTAGGGAAAATGGTACACCTAGAGGAGGATGACAAAGGTTTAATATTCGAGGCGCAAATTCCTAAAACACAATTAGGAAAAGATGTTGTAGAGTTAATGAAAGCTGGAGTGATTACTGAGAACTCTGTAGGGATCTTACCGATCCAAAAAGAAATGGGCCATGATGGCTATCGCCATATTAACGAGGTCAAGCTGTTTGAAATATCAGCTGTGACATTAGCGGCCAATGACCAGGCAATGATTATGGATGTAAAAGGAAATGTAGATCCAGAGAAAATTGCTAACCGCTATGATAAACTAGCTCAATTAATCAGAAAGGGAGAAATCTCTGATGATCTGGGATACGCCTTAGAGGCGGAAATATTAAAGCTAAAGTCAATTTATGTAAATGTCACTCAGCCGACTGAAATAGAGGTCACTGAGCCGATCGAGGTAAAAGCAGACAATGGCGAAATTTACAACTATTTGTTTAATGTCTTAAAAAAATAATATAATGGACAACGAAATTAAAAACCAACTCGATCAGATCGGAAACATTGTTGACGAGAAAATCGAGAAAGCATTTAACCAGGCGAAAGATAACGCCAAGGGTGAAATGGAATCATCTCTAAAATCAGAGATTGATAACCTTACTACTCAGTATGTAGAAAAAAGTGATGCTCTTAACAAGAGATTAGATGAGATGGAAATGGCCGCTAAGAAAACTGCTGCTGGCGCAACTCCTAAATCATTTAAAGCTGCTATCGAGGGAGCGCTTAAAGATGGCGCAATCGATGCAATGGTAAAAGGAAATGCAAACGCTGCTCGTTTCGAGGTTAAAGCTGATATGAGCCTAGGTGCTGATGTTACAGGAGTTGTAGCTGCTGAAACTATCGTAGATCAAATCAAATACGATCCTAGCCGCTCAGTACATATCCGCTCTTTACTACCTTTAGGATCAACTGATGCACAGACTATCCGTTTCCCTAAAGAAACTGCATACTCTGATGGAGCTGCTGCTACTGCTGAGGCTGCTGCATTTGGACAGTCAGATTTCGATCTAGCTGCATCTACTGTAAATGTCGAGAAAATCGGTACTTACATGAGAATCACTGGAGAGATGCTAGATGATATTAAGCAATTAACATCATATCTATCAGCTAGAGTTCCAGAAAAAGTATTATCTGTAGAGGATAATGAAATCTTAAATGGGGATGGATCATCACCAAACTTAGATGGATTGTTTACTGATGGAACTGCATTTGCTGCTGGCGGATTCGCTTTAGCTATTGAATCAGCTAATGAGTTTGATGTATTGACTGTAGCGCTTAACCAATTAGCACTAGCTAACTACCAGGCGGATACAATTCTTTTGAATCCTACTGATCTACACAAAATGATCTTGTTGAAATCTACTGCTAATGAGTATTTGAGAAATCAAATCTTTAGCGGTTTACAGCCAACAATCAATGGAATCCCTGTGACGGTTAACACGGCCGTGACTAGCGGAAAATTTCTTGTAGGTAATTTACGCCAAGCATCTCAGCTTTGGATTCGTGAGAATCTAGCTGTAGAGTTCTCAAGAGAGGACAGCGATAATTTCCAAAAGAATTTTGTAACTGTACGAGCAATGGAGAGAGTAGCTTTAACTAACTACCTACCTAATGCGATTGTACAAGGAACTTTCTCAACTGCTAAAGCCGCTCTAGAAACTGCTTAATCACAGTTAATATAGCTCATTTAGTATGAGAATTTTATTAAAGAGGGTAGCCTTTATGGGTTACCCTTTTTTTATTGTCAATGAATTAATTTCCCCATATATTTGGAATTTCCAAATAATTCTTTAAATTTGGGGAAACAAACTATTTTAATTATGAGAACTATTATTCAAAAAATCAAACAATCTACTGAGTGGGAAATCATCGGAGAGATGACAAAACCTAAAATAATTTTAGGCGCATTATTATTTAATATCTGTGCATTTGTTTTTATGTATGGATTTTTAGATTTGCTTTTATACATACATTACAATCTATAAATTATGAATTTGCAACAAAAGGTTAGGATTGTTTTAATAGTGGGATTTATTGCCTGGGGATTTTCCCTGGGCATTAGATTCCAGGCTATATGGGATGCGCTTGTAATGTTTGCTATATCATTCACCTTAATACGATATAACAATGGATGAGCTTGATCCATACGATTTTTATTTAAAAAGCATTGAGAATCTGGTGAGCAAAATGCAGCCAGCAGATTATTTGTATCTTAGTGATAAGATATGGGATTTTGCCGATAGGCTAGAGGAAATTAAAAAGAGATAGTTATGGAATTTTATCCGAACACACCGCCAGATGATTACGAGGGAGGCTATTGCAAGGTTTGCGATCGCCCTAGTTATGGTGATGATATTTGCAGCGCAACTTGTTTTGAGGCATTTATGCTGTAAAGTTTTGTTTTTTTTCATTTGATGCAAAACCCTAGACTGAGATATGTTTAGGGTTTTTTTCGTAGATTTGATTTCGTGGATAATAACCAAAGAGGTTGTTTGGCGGAGTACATATTCGCCACTGAGTGCATGAAAAATAATTACCAGGTATCCATGCCTCTTATAGATTCATCCCTTTACGACTGTATTGTGGATACAGGGGATCGACTCCTCAGAGTACAAATAAAATCATCTACTAAAACCCCAGAAAGTAAAACCAGGCAAAACGTACATATTCCCCTACAAAACAATAAACGTAACTACACTAAAGACAAAATTGACTACTTTGCTGTCTGGTCTGATTTTTTTAATGGTTGGTTTATTTTTAAAAATACTGGAAAAATGCAATCTATAAGAGTTTCACTTACAGGAAAAAACAAAAAATATTTTAATAACTTTGCATTTAAAGAATGATTTCATAATCGTAATTTTGTTTGGTTTGTTTAAGGAGAGAGCGCTACAATTACTGTGGCGCTTTTTTTTTATCTTTGTTGTAAATTATATAGTATGAAAATCAAAATGACTAGAGATGTCTATTCTGGGCCAGGATGGCGCAAAGAGGGTGACATTGTTGATCTGGATCCTAAGATAGCAAAGCACTATATTAGAAAAGGAATAGCTATAGAATACAAAGAGGAAAAGGCTGTAAAAGAAACCAAAGAGGCCAAAGCTCCTAAAAAGAGAGTAACTAAAAGTAAAAAATGATGCACGATATTAAGGTCAACTCTGTAACTGGCAGCGAGGTATTAACTACACAAAACGTAAAAGATTTTGTGCGCATCGACACTAGCGCTGATGATACTATCATAGATCAAATGATCACTACTGCCAGAGAATGGTGTGAAAACTATATCGGAAAAGATATAGTCGCTAAAAATAGAACATTCTACCTCCAGGAGGTTGACCAGCGTTTTACTTTGCCTTTTGCACCAGTAGCATCTATCAGCTCAGTAACCTCTGAGGGAACTGCTATAGATTATGACACCTATGGCCTGGATGATACTATGGTAGAAATAAAGAGCCTACCAGCTAAAGAGGTCAAGGTCACCTATGTAACTAGCGGACTCACTCATGAGCTTGTAAAGCACGCCATACTACACCTAGTGTCAAGCCTTTATGATTATAGAGCTGACTTTGTAACTGGAACTATAGTAGCAGAGGTGCCTGTAAAGACTAAGGACATACTACAATCCTTTAAAACAATGTATTTCTAAATGAGTGCTGGTAGATTAAATACTAGAATTGAGGTCAAAAGATTGACTAAAACAGCTGATGGCTATGGCGGATACACCTCTACAAATGCAACTGTAGAAACGCTATGGGCAAATAAAAAGGATATAAAGGGCGAAATAAAAGACACTGAGGGTAAAAGAGGCCGCCATGTTTTAATTGAATTAGAGCTAAGGAAAAAGGCCGCTGATCAGATCCAGGATAATGATCTGTTAAAGATAGAGGGCAAAGATGGCCTGTATCGCATAAATGGTTTTTATGATAGTGAACAGGATTTTTTTACTACCATACAAGCCACTAAATTAGATTAATGAAAATAGAGCTAGATAAAAACAGCTATAATAAGCTCCAGGGCAAACTCATAAAGCTAAAGGCTATAGATAAAACAGCGCTTTCTACTGAGATAGGAAAAGGCGCTTTAAAGATGGCCAGAGAAATGAAAAAAGTTGCGCCAGTTGACAAAGGTCATCTAAGGAGAAATATTAAAGCTGTAGTAAATAATAAACAAGCTGAGATCAGATCTGATGCTAATTATTCTGGCTTTGTAGAATTTGGTGGCGGAACGCCCAGCCCAAGAAAAAATGGTAATGCTGAGATCCCATTTTTTTACCCTACTGTAAACAAGGGAATAAAAGAAATGATGACCAGTATAGATAACACAATAAAAAAACTACTTAAATGAATGAGGCCATACACTTTATTAGGAGGGCAATTATAAGCCGCCTAACGGATGCAATTACTGTAAATGGTAGTTATGTGCCAGTTTATAATAGAGTGCCTAATGATGCCTCTGAGCCATATATACGAGTCTATTCCGTAACCTCTACTGAGGTAGATCAAAACTCTGATAATTTTATGCTAGACTGTTCTACTAGAATCGAGGTAGTAACATCTTTTGTAGGTGATGATGGCGGAGAGTTGCAAGCTAACCAGATCACCTCTGAGATATTGAATTTGATTCGCACCAGATCAGATAGCTATTTTGACTTGAGTTCTGATGGTTTTAATGTTTACACTTGCACCAATGAGGGTACTAATTATCTTTATGAGGATGGCGGTGATAAAACATATTTTAGAGCTATTTTAAATATTTCTAATCGTGTTGAGCAAATTAGTTAATATGGCGGATTTAAAAATTTATATACTGGCTTTTGTCAGTTTAATTATTGGTGGTATCCAGGCCATTAATCCCTGGGTACAGTTTTTAGTATTGGTTTTGACAGTTGTTTCATTATTAGTTAAAATAAATAAAGATTTAAAAAAGTAATTATATGTCCCCAAAAATTGATATTAATAACGATGGAAAAGCGGATTTTTCCATAAACATTACACAAATAATCACAATAGCTGCAATGTTTGCATCTATTATAGGATCCTATTATACTCTAAACGCTAGAATTGATGCAGTGGAAACCGCTGCTGCAAAGCTAAAAGAGAATGAACAAAAATATACCTGGCCAGCTCAAAGAAAATTAGAGGCAGAAATGAAAGAGATGGAACTCGAAATGCGTGCCTTTATGAAAGACATTGAGTACCTACAAAAGGATAAACGTAGGTGAGGACAGGAACTGTAGGCAGTACGTTAAATTTAAATAATACTAATACAATAAATATGGACACTTTAATGATTATAATTGCTGGAGTAATTTTTATCTCGGCTATTGCTATGATTTTAGCATCTCGCAAAATTGTCAAGGATGACAATAATAATAAGATCCCAGACTGGGTAGAGCAGAAATTTGCAGATTTAAAAGATGAAATCAAAAAACTTAAAAAATAAGCAATGAGATATATCAGCAAACACATCAGCTGGAGGGAGGCGAGTCATTCAGCGACAGCGGAGAAAAAAGAGATCGACAATACACCACCAGAGGTGGCTGTGCAAAACATGAAAAAACTTGCCAAAAATGTATTCGAGCCGCTCAGAGAATGGGCAGCAGAGCCGATTCGTGTAAATAGTTTTTATAGATCGCCAGATCTTTGTGATGCAATCAGATCTAAACGTACATCTCAACACACTAAAGGGCAAGCTATTGATATAGATGCAACTGGTATGAAAACTAATGCAGAGTTATTTAATTACATCAAAGATGAATTAGATTTCGATCAATTAATCTGGGAGCATGGTGATGATGAAAATCCAGACTGGATCCATGTATCTTATGTAGGCCCAAGTGGAAATAGAAAAAATGTACTCAGAGCTGTAAAAAAAGGGCGTAAAACTACATACGAGTTATATGATTAAATTTTTATTATCTCTACTGGGCAAAGGCGATAAAGGTAACACCAATCTAGGTGGCCTAGCTTTAGATATTCGTGAGGCAATCAAAGGAAAGGAAATGGATCCTCAACGCCTTATAGAACTCCAGGCAGAGATTAATAAAGTAGAGGCTCAGAATAGGAGTATTTTTGTTAGTGGCTGGCGGCCTATGGTCGGCTGGATTTGCGCAGCTGCTTTTGGCTTTCATTATATAGTAATGCCATTGCTGATAGCTTATACTGACATTGATCCAGTAGAGTTTGACACTAACAGCCTTTTCACAGTACTAATGGGAATGCTAGGTTTAGGTGGACTTAGAACATACGAAAAGCTAAAAGATAAAACTAAGTGATGGGCAAAGCATTAAATCGTAGAGGTAAATATAGTCACTGCACCAGAGCGCAAAAGCAAGGCAGAAATAAACCAGCTAAAAAGAAATAATATGGCTACACAGGAATTATATAGTGCTAACAATTTTTATAGATTACAGTTTGGCGATTTTGGGTTTAGACACCTAGATTCTAACAATACAAATACTACTCCAGATGGAGAGCATTATGGTTTGATAGAGTCACTAGGAAACACTACTTTGACTTTTACAAACCTTACTAATGGAGGTGATACCACAGTGACATTAACACTAAAAGATTTCCATTCTATTAGAGGTCACATGACCGATATTACTGTGACTGCTGGAGAGTGCATAGCATACCTTAGAAAATGATTAAATTTGTAGAAAATACATAGATGGCTACATTCACTGGAAATAAAATAAAAGATACCTATCAATCAATAGTTAAAGCTATAGATAATGATGAGGTAGGCGGAACTGACAAACAGCTAACTGATGGAGTTGGCAATGAATTAGGACTCCATGTAAATACATCTGGTGATTTAAGAGTCGAGGGTGATCTCAGAGTTGATGGAACTATAAAAGATTCTCTAAACTCGCCAGGCACAAATGGCCAACTATTAAGCAGCACACTTACAGGAACTGACTGGGTAGATGCTAGCACATTTTCAGTGACATCATTAACAGGGGGAACTGGTATAGATGCTGATTACAGCCAAGGCGATGTGACTATTTCTCTAAATACAGAGGATTTCCAGGATCTTATAGGCGCTATGGTTTCTGGTAATACAGAAACAAATATCACAGTAACCTATGATGATACTAATGGAAAGTTAAATTTTGAGGTTACTGATTTAGGCGAAACCTACATCGCTGATGAGGTTACTTTAAATCTAGATGGCAGCAATCAATTTGCTGTAGCTGATGGCGGAATAGATACTGATCAACTAGCCTCAGATGCTGTTACAGATGATAAAATAGCAGCTAACTCAGTGGGCGCTAGTGAATTAAAAGTAGATGGGAACGGAACTGCACTAAAAGCATTATTATCTGATGGGGATGGCACTTTTTCCTGGGTTGATGTAGTTAGATCAATAGCCACTGACTCAATAATAGCAGCTAATGTAAATACAGGAGCTGTTACATTATCACTCGCAAATAACTCAATAGGAGCTGATCAGTTAAATGTATCTGGAGATGGATCGCCTGGTCAAGTTTTAACATCTGATGGCGATGGATCATTTAGCTGGGATGATGTTTCTGGAGGCGGTGGTACTACAAATGTAAACTTAGAGATTTATAGAGATAACTTTACAGCGGATGGAACTGACTACCAGTACACGCTGTCACAGTCAGTATCAGATGAGAATGACATCCAGGTTTATTTTGATGGGGTATATCAATCAAAAGATAATTTCTCTGTATCTGGTACTACTTTAGATTTTGGTACAGGAAATGAGGTAGAATCTGGAGTAGAGATAGAGGTAATAACTTTTGGAGCTACCTCAGTAACATTATTAGGCGGCTCTGGATCAACAAACTTTTTACCAATATTTACAACATCAACTGAGGTAGGAAACTCTAGTATTTCCCAGGCTAACAATATTTTAGATGTAGATTTAAATGGAGCTGTAACAATTCCAGTAGGTACTACAGCAGAGCGACCAGGAACGCCAGAGGTAGGAATGTTTAGATATAATACTACCTTAAATCAATATGAGGTTTATGATGGCTCTAGTTTTGTAGAATTAGGTAATACTTATACAGCTGGACAGGGAATAGCTCTAGATGGATCTAATGAGTTTACAGTAGCCGCTGGAAATGGATTAACACAGGAAACAAATGGACTAGCTCACGATGATACATCTAGCCAGGCATCTTTAACAGCAAGCTCCAGAACTTATGTAACTGGCGTGACTCTAGATACTTTTGGTCATGTTACAGGATTAACAACTGCTACAGAAACTGTTACAGATACAACATACAGCGCTACTGGCAATGGTTTAGATCAAGCTGGTACTGTATTTAGTCACGCTAATACCTCATCTCTGGCCTCTACATCAAACTCTGGTAGAACATATATCCAGAATGTAACAGTAGATGAATTTGGACACCTTACAGGAGTCACTACTGCTACAGAAACTGCTGGCGATGCTAGTACATACACTAATGGAAATGGTTTAGAATTATCTGGATCAAATGAGTTTAGTGTGGCCAGTCAAATATATGGGCCAACTATAATAGGTAGCTCAAATGATACGTTTATTTATTGGAATGAGGATAACTCAATTCAGTTTTTCATAAATAGTAATTATGTAGCTAAAATGGAGGCTGATGGCGATTTTCACGCTGATGGGGATGTGGTGGCCTATTCAAGTTCTACCTCATCTGATGAGCGCCTAAAGGATAATATTAAGAAAATAGAAAATGCCTCAGATAAAATAAAAGAGCTTAAAGGAATTGAATTTACCTGGAAAAGAAATGGCAAAAATGGAGGCGGTGTAATCGCCCAGGATGTCGAGAAAGTTCTACCAGGAGCAGTTAAAGAGGTCGAATCTCTAGAGGGTGATCAGAGCTATAAAGCAGTTGACTATAATGCTATTATAGGACTCCTAATAGAAACAAACAAAGAACTTTTAGAACGTATTGAGAAACTAGAAAACAAAGGATAATGGCACTACCTAGCAGCGGTCAATTAAGTTTATCAGACATTGCTACTGAGTACAGTGTAGCTCAATCCAATATTAAACTAGCTACTATGTCAGTGGATATAGGATTAACACCTCAGCACGCTGTATCCGAGTTTTATGGTAGATCAGCTGGTCCTAGTTTTACGCCTCTAAGTTATACAGCAGTAGCACAGGGATCCGCTATGGAAACTTGGAGGGTATTCTACAACAATGGTAGGTGGCATATCACAGGACAGGACTCCGATGGCGAGTATGATATTTCAGATAACAATGCTAGTTCTTTTACTAATCTAAGTAACAGTATTAGATTAAATGGATCACTAGCTTTTAATGGCGATACAGTTTGTGCTATAGATTTATCAGCGGATAATGATGATTTTAGGATATTTAGATCTACTAATAATGGCACTAGTTATAGTACTGTTTTTACAGATACAAATGGTAATTACACAAATACTAGAGTAGGTCCTCATATTTTTTATCATGGAAATAACCGCTGGATAGCTTTTAGTAATTACACAAATTATTTATCTACAGACAATGGGCAAACTTGGACAATCAAATATGGTCCTGGAGTTGGACAATTTGGAGGAGGCGCACAATCTGGATCTAGAATTATAGTAAATGATAATGATAATTTTTATGTAAGCGATCAAGGCTTTGGAGGTTATAACGTAATTTCTTTGCCTTATGTTTCTGGTAGTAAATACATACCAAATAATATCGCTCATGATGGGAATGGCACTTGGCTAGCCTGGCGTTATTATCCAGCTGGTAGAATGTTAAAATCAACAAATAATGGAACTACCTGGAGCGCAATTAGCACAGATTTACCAGCCTATAGCAATGGCATACCTTTAAAATATCAACAGGGTACTTATGGTGATAATCAATTTCATATTGTAGCTTGCTCAACTAGTTTTACTAATAGGGCTGGAGGCGTATTTAGTTCTAGTAATGATGGATCTAATTTTGATTTTACTGAGTTGGTAGCTAGTTTTCATAAAGGTGCATCTGGCATACACCACAATGGTACAGATATGGTGGCTGGGCATTTGTTTACTCATTATAAATTCAATTAAAAAGATTAATTTTGTATAAATTAGAATTATGGCAGTAACTAAGGTAACAACAAAGGTTTTAGCGGATGATGCGGTAACTATTGACAAAATAGCGGATGCTGCTTTAGTAACTGAAACTGAGGGTATATCATCTAATGATAATGACACTACAATACCTACCTCAGCTGCTGTAAAAGATTATGTAGATACCCAGGATGCTACAAAAGAGGACACTATAACTGGAGCTGCCACTACAATAACTAGCAGCGATTTAACAGCCTCTAAGGCGCTTGTTTCAAATGCAAGTGGAAAAGTAGCCGCTAGCACAGTAACTGATACTGAGCTAGGTTATCTGTCTGGAGTAGGTTCTAATATCCAGGATCAATTTGATGCGCTTACTGATAATGATACTACATACACCATAGCAGCTGCTGATGGCGATAACACAGATGAGGAAAAAATAGTTTTAACTGGTACAGATTCTACAACTGACACAATAGTCCTAGAGGCTGGAACTGGTTTATCTATTTCTAGAACTGGCGATAAAATTACTTTTACAAATACTGTTACAGATACTGATACAGTTTTAACTGCTGAACAAGTTGAGGATATTGTAGGTGCTATGGTTTCCTCAAATAGCGAAACTGGGATAACAGTCAGTTATGATGATACAAACGGAAAAATAGATTTTTCTGTAGATTCTCAAACAGATGAGAATTTCACCACTACTTTAAAAACAAAATTAGATGGAATTGCAGCTGGAGCTGAGGTAAATCAAAACGCTTTCTCTACTATTGCAGTAAGTGGGCAAACCTCAGTCAATGCGGATTCTAATACTGATACTTTAAATTTAGCTGCTGGTACTGGTATTACACTTACCACAGATGCTGGATCAGATACAGTTACAATAACATCAACTGCTACAGGATCAGTTACTGAGGCATTTAAAACTATTTCTGTAAGTGGTCAAAGCGATGTAGTCGCTGATGGCGCTACAGACACTTTAACGCTTGCTGCTGGATCTAATATCACTTTAACTACTGATGCCTCTACAGATACAATTACAATAGCATCTACAGCCTCTGGAGGTGGTGGTGGATCTGTTAATGTAGTAACTACTCAGTACACTGGGGATGGATCAACTCAAGGTTTTGCATTAGATAGTACGCCAGGTGATAATGATGCTGTCCAGGTTTATTTAAATGGTGTTTACCAGGTTAAAGATGCTGCAAATTATTCAATAAGTGGATCGACTCTAACGTTTGTTACACCACCCACCAACTCCACAGCGATAGAATTGGTCCACTTTATTTCAGAGGCAGCTACCTCTTTAGATGCAGTACAAAAAACAGGCGATGGCACTACACAAACTTTTGATTTAGGTTATACAATAACTGATGAGAAATATACGTTTGTATTCATCCAGGGAGTTTACCAGGAAAAATCTACATACACTACTAGCGGATCCTCAATAACATTTAGCATACCGCCTCAGAATGGATATACCATAGAGGTAATGGTTTTTGGTACAAGTTCTATCTCTGCTGGTGGCGGAGGTATTGCCTGGGATTCTACAGTACAAACAGGAAACTTTGGAGCAACCGCTGGCGCTGGTTATTTTGTAAATACTACAAGTGCTGCAATTACTGTAACATTACCTAGCTCACCTAGCGCTGGTGATGAGGTTACTATAGTTGATTACGCTGGTACTGCTGACACTAACAATATCACAATAACATCGAGTGATAATATTAATGGCTCATCTGTTGATGCTACTATAAATTACGAAAGAGGTGGAGTATCTATGGTTTATGTAGATGCTACTCAAGGATGGATAGCTTATAATGCCGCTAATGAAACTGCTACGGCTTTTAATACATTTATACCTATTACTGTTGATTATTTAGTAGTTGCTGGAGGTGGAGGCGGTGCTGGTACTTATGTTGGACCAGGAGGGGGTGCTGGAGGATTGCGTACCTCTTATGGATCCACTAGCGGTGGAGGCGCATCAGCTGAAACATCTTTAACATTAGAAACAAGCACAAATTATAAAATTAGTGTAGGAACAGGAGGCGCTGGTGGAGTTACAGCTGGATCAAATGGAGAGGGATCTGTGGGATCAAACGGAAATGATTCTTATATACAAACAGATGCAAGTGTAGATATTATTCGATCAGATGGTGGTGGGGGCGCTGGAGCTTACTCTACAACGGCATCAATTCAACAGGGTAGTGATGGAGGTTCTGGAGGTGGTGGATCGCATAGTACCACTATAGATAATGGTGGATCTGGAACATCTGGACAAGGTTATGATGGAGGCGCAGGTCACTCTAGCGCTCCATACTCTGGTGGTGGTGGTGGAGCTGCTCAAGCAGGTGGTGATGCAAGCGCTGGCTCAACTGATGGAGGTGATGGATTAGTTGTAGGCATTTTAAGCGCATCAAATGCTACAACCGAATCAGTTGGAGAGGTTTCTGGATCTAACGTTTATTATGCTGGAGGTGGAGCTGGTGCAAATTATGTTGGTGCATCGCCAAACACAAGAGGAATTGGAGGACTTGGTGGTGGAGGCAGTCAGCCAAGCTCGTATGGGCAAGGTGAAAATGGCGCACCAAATACTGGAGGGGGAGGTGCTGGATCTGAAAGAGGATCAACTGGTGATACTAAATATCCAGGAGGTAATGGAGGCTCTGGAGTAGTTATATTACGTTATCCAAGTGGTTATTCAATATCTGAAACAACCTCTGGAGGCAATGTACTAACTTTCAATACATATACAGAGGGTAGTGGTAGTTATAATGTAACAGTATTCACAGCTGGAGAAAACGGAACTATACAATTTAGCTAATAAAACGTAACTATGGCACAAACGAAAGTAAAAGAGGGTTTAATAGATGCAACGCTAGGAGGTGGAATAACTTGGGATAGCACAGCTAAAACAGCTAATTTCGCAGCTACTGCTGGCTCTGGATATTTAGTTGATACCTCTAGTAGCGCCATAACTGTAACGCTGCCTAGTTCACCCAGCGTAGGTGATGAGGTAACGCTAGTAGATTATGGTGCTAATGCTGCAACTAATAACATTACTATAACCAGCTCTGATGATCTTGAGGAGCC
>Ga0255766_10000579_pt1 | contig 33572 bp, 35 predicted proteins | sample 071ome_23_FD_179966 | JGI IMG/M metagenome (GOLD analysis project Ga0255766, IMG submission 179966) | Coastal salt marsh microbial communities from the Groves Creek Marsh, Skidaway Island, Georgia - 071403BT metaG (version 2) | ecosystem: Environmental > Aquatic > Marine > Intertidal zone >...
GAGTATCTGCCCAGTGATATTAATCATGTGGCATACCATGATCAATTTGGTCTTTGATGTGATTTTCGACTCGTAAAGAGAAACAATTTCATCGTCATCTTGCGGATGATTAGGCACCGAAACTACATCTAATTGCACCCCATGTCTTTTCGAAATTTGCTCGAACATGAGTTGCATAGCACCATAATCTTGTTCAGCATAGATAGCATGGTCTCCCGGCTTCCAAGGAAATCCCGAAATCACAAGATCTAATGATTCAGTAGTATTTCTGGTAATGGCCAAATCTTCTGAGTTACATCCGACAAATTCAGCCAACTTTTCAGTTACTTTTTCTCGGTCGACATCGAGCTGATTTCTCATGTAGTAAGACCCTTCTCTATTCACCCGTTCTAGGTATTCATTAACCTTTCTCAAAGTGGGAGTTGGAATGATATTGTAGTAACCACTCTCTAGATTGATGTAGTTTTCTTTTAAGTAGTAATCTTGTCGAACTCTTTTCCAAAGAGCCTCACCATTCAAAGTTGAAAGAGGAGTGGTGTATTCCTCTTGCTTTAGATCAAATGAGCCTAGAAGCGGTGTGGCAAGAACTGCAGCTGATGATTTTAAAAAGTTTCTTTTATTCATAATCTGAACCAACTTTAGGGAATAACAAGATACGATTCGTTCTTATTGAATAAATTACAGGTTTATTTTAAAACTATATGAGTTTAAAAGATTTATTAGAATATCGCCGTTCAGTTAGAGTATATGATAATGAGAAACCTTTAGATACTGATGAGGTAAGAGATTGTTTGGAGCAGGCCACCCTTGCCCCGAATAGCTCAAATCTTCAGTTATGGGAATTTATACATATTACCGATAAGAGCTATAGAGATGCAATTACCGATGCCTGCCTCGGTCAAACAGCGGCTTCCACTGCTGATCAGTGGGTGGTTTTTGTCACTCGTCAAGACTTACATCGCAAGCGAGCCAAATTCGTTCTCAACTTTGAGAGGGGAAATATTGACAGAAATAGCCCTGCTGCTCGAAAAGCGAAACGAATTGCGGTTCGAGAAACTTATTATGGTAAACTAATGCCTTTTCTTTATAGTCGTTGTTTTCGACTAATGGGGGTGTTCAGATGGTTACTGGTATCTGTCATGGGATGGTTTAGACCCGTAGTTAGAGAAGTTACCGAAACCCATATGCGTGGGGTTGCTCATAAATCTTGTGCCCTCGCTGCTCAAACGTTCATGCTTGCTATGGCTGAGAAGGGATATGATACGTGCCCTATGGAGGGATTCGATAGTCGCAGGGTAAAACGGCTTCTAAAGCTCCCGAATTCGGCAAAAATTAATATGATTATTTCATGTGGAATTCGAAAAGGAGATGAGGGTATCTGGGGTGAGCGTTGTCGTGTTCCTTTTGATGAGGTTTACAAACAAATTTAAATGCGGGTCAGTCTATTCATACTTTTTATTTGCTCTTCTATTAGTGCGCAATACCAGACGTTGTTTCAGTCTGGTGATTTGGGATACGAATGCTTTCGGATTCCCGCAATTGTTGGTTCAGATTCTAAGCTTTACGCATTTGCCGAAGGAAGAAAAGGAGGGTGTGGAGATTTTGGAGATGTTGATGTTTTACTCCGAACGAGTAGCGATGGTGGAGAGAGCTGGACCGAGCCAAAAGTAGTAGTGGATAACGGAAATCTTCAAGCCGGCAATCCTACCCCGGTGATCGATAAGCTTAATCCTGAGTATCCAGAAGGACGATTAATGCTTTTTTATAATACCGGCACTCAATCTGAATGGGAAACACGTTCAGGAAACGGAAGACGCAAAGCATTTTATAAATTTTCTTCTGACTTAGGAATTTCTTGGTCTGAACCATTTGACATCTCTAATGAAGTACACTTTGATCGATTCAGCACGATTGCTTTCAATGATGCGCGCACTTTTGCTTTAGGCCCTGGTCATGCGATTCAGCTCGCCACAGGTTCTAAAAAGGGTAGGATATATTTGCCAGCTAATCATTCTTTAGGTGATCCTCAAGAAAATTTTGCTGATTATCATTCGTACGGTATTTATTCTGATGATTTTGGTAAGACCTGGAAGGTGTCTAAAGATCTACCTATTCCTTCCTCGAATGAAGCGATGGCGGTAGAATTGCCGCGCGACGAACTGTTATTGCTTGTTCGAATGCAAAATAATAAGGATCGATCTAAAATGATTGCCCAAAGCTTAGATAATGGTACTAGTTGGAGTGAGTTTCATTTGGTGTCAGAATTGACTAGTCCTGTTTGCCAATCATCGATCATCTACATTCCCGAATCAGATCATCTTTATCATCTGGGGCCTGCTTCAACTGAAAAAAGGGAACAACTTACCTTGTGGAGGTCTTCTGACCGAGGGAGAAGTTGGAGTGTTTTAGAGATTATCGAACCTGGTTTTGCGGCCTACAGTGATATCATCCAATTAAGTGATACTGAATTAGGTGTTTTATACGAGTCTGAAGATTATGGTAAAATTGTCTTTAAACGAATCTCAATTAAACCTGCTGACTAATCTTCACTAAGAAATATCGATTCAATCGGAAGCTCAAATAGCTTTGCCATTTTAAACGCAGTATTTAAACTAGGGTCGAACTTTTGTTTTTCAATCGCATTGACAGTTTGTCTTGAAACCCCTATAATCTCTGCAAGATCCTCCTGAGTTAATCCCTTGCCTTTTCTCAGTTCCTTCACTCGATTGTTCATGAGTATCGTTTTGTGTTAATACCCATTGCAACTCCATAGGTAATACCGATGATACCAACCAAAAAACCAATCTCTGCATCAGTCTCAATGATGTTTTTCTGATCTAAAAGGGAATAAGTTAAGCCAACGATAACTGCAACTCCAAGGGTGAAAGCCATTGCCTCAAGATGAATTTTTCGTTCTAATTCATCATAGTGATTGTATAGGTTTCTATTCGCCCAAATCATTAATGCTCCATTTATAAAGTTGACTACGATCGAGATAAGAGTCAGTGGGCTATCTGCTGCCCAAATAAATTCAGGTCCAAAAGTGGCTAAGGCTAAAGTTGCCACCCAAGTCCAGGTCCATAATGCTAATAGGGTAATTTTCTTCTTACGTTCTTTTTTCATTTTGTAAAGTTTATTTGACAAAAGTAATTATTTTCTTTAAATGTCAAGTTTTATTTACATTTTATTTTTGATGCTGTTCAGTGAATTCAAGTTCTTTCATTGTAAATTCGTAATTATAAAGGGTGTTTAGCTCAGTTGGTTTAGAGCGCTACCTTGACAGGGTAGAGGTCACAGGTTCGAATCCTGTAACACCCACAAAAGGATAGAAAAAACCCATGCAACGCATGGGTTTTGTGTTTTGGGCTTTGACAAGTTTAGTCGTAAGCGGTCTGAAAGTGCTTGTTTTTCCTATGTAGACTCCGGGTTGTAAATGAAACCTGACGGAGCGAAGTGACTGAGGCTAATCCTAAAACATTTTCAGTAATCGAAGTACAAAGAGGTCTACTACCTCAACTAAGATTAAAATGATGATGATCCATTCTAGCTTGCTGCTCTCTTTATGATCCATGATGTCTTTAAAGAGCTCGAGGTCTTCTTTTATAATAGCAGTTCGCTCATAGATATATCGATAACGGTCTTTAAGGTCAAAGGTCTGTTTTAGAGATCCGTTCAATTTATTCAATGATTCATTTTCCCAGGTAATATCTGGAGAGTCGAAGATGTACAGGTTTTCAGAAATCTGATTTTTCACGTTTAGTACACGGCCAATGAATTTCTTGAGTTTTTTCCCTGAGATCTTTAGTCTTCCTTCAAGCTCGAGAGCTTTGGTATAAACGGTAGTTTCTTCAAGAAGATGGTCAGTGATTTCAAGGTATTTGTCTAGGGCCACAGAATGCGAGGTGTTTAGCATAACCAATCGGATGGCTTCGACGTCGAACTCACTCAAGATTACCTTGTCAAAGGTTACTTCTGTCTTCCCTTCTGCAATTTCAACCTTAATGGTCTCGCTAAGTTCTTGTTCTTGCCAGGACCCTAAATCTGGGTTCAGAGTCTGAATGGTTTGGTTGATTTCAGCGTGATTGCAATTAAAAAAAGCAACTACACCATATTGGAAGATATATACAAATTGTTCTTTACTGAGTTGAAGAAACAATTCGTCAGAGTCTGAGTAAATAACTTCTAAGTCTAGTTTTAAGCGACACTGTCGAATGTTTAGACTGTTCTTAATTTGAAGTGCAACTACCGAATACATGGTTACTGAATTAATAGATCAAAGATGGATGATATTTCTGAACCTAGATTAAGATAACTATTGTTTTAAAGCACAGAGGTTTTTATTTTCGGAGTCAACCTAACATTCAACAAATGAGAAAATTCCGTTACCTCTCAGTTTTAGTTATTGCTTTCGTACTTTTCTCAAGTCACGACATGTACTTGAAACTCAATAATTACTTCTTAGATACTTTCACCAAATCGACCGTAGAATTATTTAATGGGACCTTTGATAAGAGTGAAAATATAATTGACCGTGATCGAATGATTGACGTTTCTATCCTTCGAAATGGATCGCGATTTCAACCTTCTAATGATAGCTGGTATGAAAAGGATAGTATTACCTATTTAGACTTTGAAACCGAAGGCGCGGGAACCTATGTGATTGGAGTGTCTACAGGTGCCAAAACAATTGAAATGGACGCAGAAGCGTTCAATGATTATTTGAAACACGATGGAGTTTTAGATCTTTTAGAGAAACGAAAGGATGACGGAACAAGTAATACAGGAGCTATAGAACTGTATTCAAAACATGTTAAGACCATTGTTCAAGTAGGTGAAGAGTTAAGTGATGACTGGATGACTGCATTGAATTATCCGATAGAATTTATACCTCTCGAAAATCCCTATGATATTCATGTTGGTCATGCCTTATCCGTTCAATTATATGCAAATCAAGAGCCACTAGCTAATCAGCTTGTCTATCTCGGATACAAAGCTCCTCCAACCACCCATAATCATGATGGGTCTACTCACACTCACGATTCTGATCAATCTCATGAGCATAATGATCTTCAACAGTTTCGAACCAACGTGAACGGAGTAATTGAATTACCTATTGATAAAGAGGGAGTTTGGTATTTAAGAACCATTCATTTATTAGAGTTAGAGGATTCTGAATACACCCATGAATCAAATTGGGCGACCCTCACCTTTGCTGTCGGAGAAGGCCACACGCATGAACACCTAGAAGATACTCGTGATGAAATCCCTACTTTTTACTTCATTATTGCGAGTGTACTTATAATTGCTTTGCTTTTCTTCTTTTTCAGAAGTCGCAACGATGAGAATTAAATTTTTTTCGCTCTTCTTATTGCTAGGTAATTCTCTTGCTTACGCACATGATGTGGCTGCTGCTGACCATGAGTTCCTTCTAAGTGGTGGCCTGTGGGGATATATATGGGTCGGAGCAAAACATATGATCACAGGTTATGACCATCTTCTCTTCTTGATAGGTGTAGTTTTTTACCTGTCGAAGTTCTCAGATATCATAAAATTTATTTCAGCCTTTACTTTAGGGCATAGTATTACACTGATCACTGCTACCTTTTTGCAGATTGAAGTAAACGAATACCTCATCGATGCAGTGATTGGTTTTAGTGTTTTTTATAAAGGTTTTGAGAATCTAGGAGGTTTTAAAACTATTCATAGTAAAGCGCCAAGCTTAATGATGATGGTTACCCTTTTCGGATTAATTCACGGTCTCGGCTTATCAGCTCGACTTCAATCCTTACATCTAGGAGACGAGCAGGTGCTATTAAAAATTCTAAGTTTTAATATTGGGGTTGAGCTAGGTCAAGTCACTGCTTTATTGCCTATAGTTTATGTTATTAAATACTTACAGGCTAGAAAAGCATATAATTCACTCTACAAGGCAATTAATACCTATCTATTATTGGCTGGTCTTGTACTGGTAATTTACCAGCTTTATCGGTATTTTGTTTAAGGTTTGTTCTGATTGATTTTTACGGTTAATAGGACTTTTGTCAATCAGAATTGAAAAAATTATCTTCTTAATTCTGCTAATTAGAACAATTCTAAATAATACAATATTCTTATTTTTAGTGTATTAAATTTGATAATATGTGATTTTTTTTCACATATTAGTACACCTTTAATAAACAAAAACTATTCTCATGGCAAATGTTTTATGGCTCCAAGGAGGGGCTTGTAGCGGCAATACTATGTCGTTTTTAAATGCCGAAGAGCCTACGGTGGTCGAATTAATCACTGACTTTGGGTTAAACATTCTTTGGCATCCAACTACAGGTCTTCAAATCGGTGATCAAGTGCAAGACTTGCTCAACGACATTATCAAGGGCAAAGTTCAAATGGACATTTTAGTGTATGAAGGATCCTTAATCCAAGGACCGAATAACACGGGTTCAATGAACTATTTTGCTGATCGTCCGATGATGGATTGGATCAAAGAACTCTCTGAAGTTGCGGGGTATGTTGTCGCTATCGGTGACTGCGCAACTTGGGGAGGAATTCCCGCAGTTCCACCAAACCCATCAGAATCTACAGGTCTCCAATTTCATAAAAAGAAAAAGGGTGGATTCTTAGGTGCTGATTATGTGTCCAAAGGAGGACTACCGGTAATAAACATTCCGGGATGCCCTGCACACCCTGATTGGATTACTCAAATTTTGGTAGCTATTGCCGTAGGTAGAATAGGTGATGTACTTATTGATGATTATCATCGTCCAAAAACATTCTTTACTGACTTTGTTCAGAACGGATGTACTAACGTGGTAAACTTCGCTCAAAAGGTTGAAGGAAACTTTGGTAAACGTGGAGGATGTCTATTCTATGAAGTTGGTTGCAGAGGACCAATGACTCGTGCAAGTTGTAATAATATTTTATGGAACCGTCAGTCGAGCAAGACTCGTGCAAATCACCCATGTTTAGGATGTACTGAACCGGGCTTCCCGCATAACGACCTTATGAAAGGAAGTGTTCTGAAAACTATGAAACATTTAGGAGTATTCCCTAAAGAAGTACCTACGGGTCAATCCAAGTTCTCTTATTATGTTGAGGCAGGATTCCACAAAGTTCTTCCGACTAAAAAACAATTTGCTGAAGCCTCTAAATAATTTATAAAATGGCAGTAAAAGAATTAAATATTTCACCTGTTGGACGTGTAGAGGGAGATCTAGATGTCAAGGTATATATCGATAATGGAAAAGTAACTCGAGCACATACTCAAGCTGCAATGTTTCGTGGATTTGAGAAAATTATGGCTGGAAAAGACCCGCAATCAGGTCTAATCGTTACTCCGAGAATTTGTGGAATTTGTGGTGGTTCTCATTTGTATTGTGCCTCTTCTGCTTTAGATACAGCCTGGGGAACAAAATTGCCACCAAACGCCTTACTACTTAGAGCAATTGGTCAGGCTACAGAAACTATCCAGAGTATTCCACGCTGGTTTTATGCGATTTTCGCCACAGACCTTGCGAATAAAAAATATGCTGACAAGCCCCTTTATAAAGAGGTGGTTGAGCGTTGGTCTGCTTATGTTGGTAAGACGTTCCAATTAGGATTAACCGCAAGTGCACTTCCTGTTCAGGTTTATGCTTTGTTTGGTGGTCAGTGGCCACACTCTAGCTATATGGTGCCTGGTGGAGTAATGTGTGCTCCTACACTAAAGGATATTACTAGAGCTCATGCAATCATGACTCAGTTTAAGAATGAATGGTTAGAACCCATCTGGCTTGGTTGTTCTATTGAGCGTTACATGGAAATCAAAACTTGGGATGACATGCTCGCCTGGGTTGAAGAAAATGATTCTCATAAAAACAGCGATCTAGGATTACTCATTAGAGCAGGTCTTGAGTTCGGTTTAGATGGCTTTGGTAAGGGAGTTGGTAAGTTTCTAGCTTTTGGTACATACTTACACAAGGATCTTTATAACAATCCAACCATTGAAGGTCGTAACGATGCTTTGATTAGCCCTAGTGGATTCTTCGATGGAGAAAACTGGCATGAGTTTGATCACTTAAAAGTGAGTGAGCACGTGAAACACTCTTGGTATAATAATCAAGAAGATGGCTTACACCCTTGGGATGAGCCGCTACCAGATCCGGCTAAATCACAAACCTTACATGACACAGACTTTGACGGTCAATATTCTTGGGCGAAAGCACCTCGATATGATGGTCATGCGGTAGAAGCTGGGCCACTTGCTCGTTGTATCATGTACGCAAATCCAAATTTGAAAGATCATCAGATCCACGATCCACTTTTTGGAGATATTATCAAAAAACTCGGGCCTAGTGTATTCACTAGAGTTTTAGCAAGGGTTCATGAAGCACCGCGCCTTTATAAACTCATTGATCAGTGGCTCAGTGAAATCGATTTAGATGGAGAATTCTATATCAAGCCTGTTGAGAAGGACGGTAAAGGATTCGGTGCTACCGAAGCCGCTCGTGGTTCATTAGCACACTGGGTTGAAATTAAGGATGGGGTGATTAAAAACTACCAGGTGATGGCACCGACTACATGGAATGTTGGTCCACAAGATGGTGATGATAATCCAGGGCCTATCGAAGCAGCCTTACTAGATACTGAAATCGAGGATCCAAAAGATCCTGTCGAAGTAGGTATTGTAGCTCGTTCATTTGACTCTTGTTTGGTGTGTACAGTTCACGCTCATGACGATAAGAGTGGAGTTGAATTAAGCCGCTTCAAAATCTAAGTATTTAAATCAAATTTTGATGAAACCTGTCTAGCATATGTTGGGCAGGTTTCTTATTTTAAAGCTTATGAAGACAGCAATATTAGGATTTGGAAACCCAGTGAGAAGCGATGATGCTATAGGGGTTGAAGTTGTTAAATCTCTAGAAAAATACGTCACAGAAAATGATCCCGTTACTTTGTTTGACATGGGGACATCGGCCTTTGAGGTATTGTTCAAACTCAAAGGGCATGATCGTATCATAATGGTTGATGCTGTGATCAACAGTGGTCATGAAGTAGGTAGTATTTTTAAAGTTCCAGCAATGGAATTAGCCGCTGAACCTGAAGAAGATCCGATGGTGTTTTTGCATAGCATGAAATGGGATCAAGCCCTGAGTTATGCACGAAAAATAATGAGAGATGAGTTCCCTACCGATATAGAGGTTTATTTGATCGCTATCGAAGATACTAGACTAGAAGTTCAACTGAGTGATGTGGTTCGAGAGGCTGGGGAAAAAGTTGTTCAGAAAATTTTAGAAGATGTCAAACTCTCAGCAAATCCTTTATAAGATTTTATTTAAAGGAGATCATCTCATTTTCACACCTGAGCAGGTAGATCAGTTTTTTGGGAGAGTCTCTCATGTATATGTCGCTACAGACCTAGACAATAAGCGAATGAATATTTGTACCGTAGCCCAAGTTTGGTTTACTAAAGTTCACAAAGGTGCAGCTCAGATGATGTTAAAACAAAAGAACCTTGAAGGTGCTAAGTCGCTTAATATCAAGCCCTTTCTTATTGATTTAGAAATTGATTCGAAGGCGACTGATGATCTAGAAATTTCATTCTCTGATAAGACCGGTTTAATTCAAATTACTTTCTAAGAATGGAGGGGTCAGAAAAATGGTTGCCTAATGCGTCAGTATCTTTTCATATTGAAGAAGAGAAATCACAGTGGCATGTCTATTTGACCTTTATTAATCCTGATAATCCACAAGAATATTTGATGCATCATATGGGAATGCATCGTACAGAATCGTTAGCAAAACTCTACGGATCTATTTATATTCAACAAGCCAATAAATATCACAAACAATCGAATGGAACTTCCGAAAGTTTTAATAGCGATCTCAACTGAAGAGAAGGATCGTGTTCAATCAATCATCGATCAGCATGACCGTTTAAACGAACTCACTGAGTTCGTTGCTCTAGCAAGTGAGCACTATCATATTAAAGTTGCTCATCAGAGGATAGAAATTCTTCCCGATTGGGCTGATAATAACTTTCCTGTTATCATTCAGGATCAAGAATTTAATGAGGCTATCTTCAACGCACTCGTTTTTTTCAAGTTGGGTAATTACGAGCGTGCGCTTCAATTGCTATCTCCTGGAGACGAACTATTTGCTACTCTTTATATCTATGCCTTAATCCAAAATGGTTACGATATACAACAAGAGGAGGTTCTGCCGTTTTGGGAGCGATTAGATCCTTCTAACCAATGTTTATTCATCCACAATTTGAATCTTTTTGACTCGTCTTCAGAGCAGAATCAGTGGTATTCAGACTGTATCACCAATATTCAAGATGAAAAGGTAAAGTATTACCTCATTCATCATCAAAATCAACTGTTCATTGATCGTTTGAATGATGGTTTAGAGATTTTGTCTCGCGATATTGCCGTAAAGAATGAGCCGTTCAAGACGCTGCTATTATTTGATCAGGCAATGCTTGAATACGTTTCGATGAAAAGTGATGATCAAGCCGACTCTTTAAACCGTATTGAGTCCGTATTTAAGGATTTCAGTTCGCTTTGTACCCGTCACGGAGAAGAACTTAGGGCAGCTATTGTGAATTTAGACCTAGCAGAATTACAATTGCTATCGACTAAGTATGAAGAGGCTCTAAAGTCGATTAATGCTGCACTATTGGCTTTGAAAAAATTCGATCTGTCTTACTTCATGGCAAAAGCATCGGTTTTAAAAGGACGAATTCTCTACGGATGGTCAAAGAATGGTGCTCCTCAGTATTATAAGTCTTCGATTAATGCCTATCAGAATGCACTGAAGGTATTTACCCCGTCAGAGTATCCTCATGAATGTGCCGAGGTAAAAGGTAACTTGGCGTTATTATATACCGACATGACCTCATCAGACAGTGAGCAGCCAATGTGGTACGCGCTTAGTGCTTCGTGTTTTAAAGAAGCGATGTCGCTCTACGAGGAGACTGAGGATACTGTTAGTCTTTCTGAAGTGGCTCATAACTATGCCACTGCGCTCATGAACTTTCCCGATGCCAAACTAAATGATCATTTAGCTAAAGCAAAAGACTTGTTTGAATTAGCCCTTAGTCACAGGCCTTCAGACTCTTTTCCTCAGAAACGGGTAATAAGTTTACTTAATTATTTAGAGCTCCAATTGAAGTTACATAATGAAGATGCGAGTCAAGAACGCTCACGTTTAGGGCAAATGGAGCAAATTGTTGATGAAGTAAGAGGACTTACCAAAGATGATTATTTACTTGAAAAAGTAAGTGAATTTTCAACAATGATTAATAATCTAAAAGAACTGATATAATGCATGAGACATCTATCATAAATAGTGTAGCTCGAACTTTAGAGATGGAGTTTGGTGAGGATCGTCTGAACTCTCTGGAACGGATATTTCTTAAGGTTGGGATTCTTTCTAATATTGAACCTCGTCTACTTATGAATGCCTTTGAAGCATTTCAGCAAACCTATCCTACCTTCTCTAAGGTATCTTTAGAAATTGAATCAACGCCACTGGTCATTCATTGTTCATCCTGTGATGTTGACTCAGAAGTACAGAACTATAAATTTATTTGTAAGTCTTGTGGAGCCCCTTCTAAGGAGGTTATTCAAGGCGAAGAAATGTTGATTCATAAAGTAGAATTTAATGACGATTAATTATGAGTGTAGAAAAATCAACTAAAGCTGCTCGTGGGAATGTGCAGTGTGAGAATACGAATATTCATTTATTAAAAGCCAATGATTATGTAGCCGAAATCATTAGGTCTAAGATGAAGGAAACAAAGACCTTGCTGATCAACGTAACTTCTTCTGCGGGCAGCGGTAAAACAACATTGATGCAGAAGACTGCAGAAAAGTTGAAAGACAAGCTTAACCTAGCTGTGATGGTTGGAGATCTTGAGACAGAGCGGGATGCTGATCGTATTCGACAAACGGGCATTTTTGCGCTACAGATTGTCACCGGAGGCATTTGTCATCTGGAAGCGCAAATGGTTCATCAGATTTTAGATCAATTTGATCTTGAGAACTTGGATGTTCTATTTATTGAAAATGTAGGAAACTTAGTTTGTCCTTCTTCATTTGATTTAGGCGAGGACTATAGAATCACACTTATGGCGACTACTGAAGGCGACGATAAGCCCAAGAAGTATCCGAAGATGTTTCTAACTAGTGACTTAATGCTAGTATCCAAAGCAGATCTATTACCCTATCTTCCTTTCTCTGTCGATGCAGTAGTAAAGGATGCTCGAGAGATCAATCATGAATTAGAGGTAATTCAAATTTCATCTTTAAGTGAAGAAGGAATTGATACTTGGTGTGATTGGATTCTAGAGAAGGTTAAAGAAAAAAAATCGATCTAAACCTTGTATTGGAGATTTACCATAGGTGGAATCGTCCAAGGGGTTGGCTTCAGACCGTTCATTAAAAAACTTGCTGACGAGTTAAAAATCAATGGAAGGGTTTTTAATTCGGAACAGGGGGTGGTTATTGAATTTGCCGCAGAGAGATTGCTAGCTGAAAATTTTCGAAAGCGAATTTTTGATGAGAAACCGTCAGCGGCATGGATTGAATCATTTGAGAAGTCTTCAGAGCATGATTTGAAGATCAATGAAGGCTTTTCAATTGATCAATCAATGAATTCAGGAGTCTTAAATCTTCGATTGACTCCAGATTTTAAGCTTTGTGATTCTTGTATTGAAGATATAAAAACGCATCCTAGAAGAAAAGATTATGCCTTTACTACTTGTACGATTTGCGGCCCTAGATTCGCAATAGCTAAGGGCTTTCCTTTCGACAGAGAACAACTGAGTATCCATGATTTCGAGATGTGTACAGATTGTTCAAGAGAATATAGAGATGCTAACGATCGTAGATTTCATTCGCAGACTAATAGTTGTAAAACTTGCGGTCCTCAATTAGTTACTTATCCGGAGGCCCCAAAGGGGACTAATCTTATAGAGGAAGCCGTTCTTTATTTAACCCAAGGAAAGATCATTTCTGTTCAAACAACAACAGGTTTTCTATTGATGGCAGATGCGACTAATGAGAAGGTGATTGAGCGTCTTCGGAGCCTCAAGAATAGACCTCAGAAACCGTTTGCAGTAGTCTATCAAGATCTTGAACACCTTGCTGAAGATTTCAAAGTTGAAGATAACCAAGCAGAGTTATTATGCTCCGCATTTGGCCCTATTGTTCTTCTAGAATCAGTTTTACATAATAAGCTTGCCAACAACATCGCTCCCGGATTAAATGAAATAGGAGTGATGCTACCCTCAAACCCCTTAGTGTACCTTATAAGTCAACAATTCAGTAAACCGTTAATTGCTACGAGTGGCAATAGAGGCGGCTCTCCACTGATTGCCAACATTCAGGAAGCTAAACGTTTATTAGAAGGTATTGCTGATTTATACTTATATCACCATTTAGAAATCGTTCATCCTATGGATGATTCGGTCACTAAAATTGTAGGGGATCATCCAATCATTATACGACCAGCTAGGGGATTGACTCCTAATTATATTAGCAGTACTAAACCTGGTAATAATACGGTGATTGCCTTTGGTGCAGATATGAAGGCTCATTATGCTCTTTTTCATGAAGGTAAGTGCTATCTAAGCCCTTATTTCGGAAATCTAGAGAGTTTTGAAGTGCAGGAGCGAATGAAATTTAGTTTGAGACATCTCGTAAATGTATTAGACCTAATACCCCAAGAGCTATTAATAGATGCTCATCCCGGATATTTTTCCCGTGCCTTAGCTGAGTCTTTTTCTAATGAATTTAAGATTCCGATAAAATTAATCCCTCACCATCAGGCTCATTTTTGCTCGGGCCTAGCAGATCATGATTTGTTTCAACGAAAGACTAGTATACTTGGGATTGTCCTTGATGGAGTAGGTTTTCTTGAAGGTGAAAAACTGGGTGGTGCTGAACTATTTGAATACCATCAAGGAAAGATCACTCCCATAGAGGTATTCTCTTTTTACCCGATCATAGCCGGCGATAAAATGTCGACTGAAACCCGATTGTCTTTACTTTCAATTTATCCAAATTCGAAGGTAATTCCCAATCTATTTAATGAAGTTGAACTTGAATTATACCAGAAACTTCGTAAGATTTCGAAAGGAAAAATTCGTTCTATGGGTAGACTCTTTGATGCGGTTGCTGCACTGTTGGGCGTAACTCAGATCAACAGTTATGAAGGAGAAGCCGCAATGAAAGTTGAAGCATTAGCGACAAGATACCTAAAGCATCACGTAGATTATCAACCTGAGCCTTTTCAGGTTGACTATGATTTTGCGTCTTATTTGAGAGTGATTGAAGATGGGATAGAAGAGGGTAGATCGACAGGTGAATTGGCCTTAAATTTTATCGCAACCATAGCCTACCAATTAGTTTCTTTTGCCCTTAAGAACCAACACAAAGAGGTTGTGTGTAGTGGAGGGGTGTTTCAGAATGGGCTTCTTGTCTACTTCATTGAGGATTACGCTCGCCATGTTCAAATAAATTGCTATTTTAATAGCATAAGTTCTCCTAATGATTCGGGAATACCGATAGGTCAACTTTACCATAACCACCATATAAATTAAACAACAATGTGCTTAGCAGTTCCTGGTCAGATTAAATCAATTGAAGAACTACATGGAGGCTTACTTAGAAAAGCTCAAGTTTCTTTTGGAGGTATTATGAAATCAGCAAGCCTAGAGATGTTGCCTACTGCAGAAATTGGAGACTATGTTCTAGTACACGTAGGTGTAGCGATCAGTAAGGTTGATGAAGAAGAGGCTAAGAAAACCTTCGAGTACCTACGAGAAATTGGAGAGGTTGGAGAGCTTGAAGACATTGATGAATACTTACCAAAAACAGAATGAAGTATTTGAAGGAGTACCGAGACCCGGTATTAGCTCGAAAGATATTAGATGAGATTCGCAGAACAGTTACTAGACCCTGGTCTATAATGGAGGTTTGTGGAGGTCAGACTCATAGTCTTGTAAAGAATGGGATTATCGACGTTCTACCTTCAGAAATCACCATGATTCATGGTCCTGGTTGTCCAGTTTGTGTGACCCCTATACATCTTATCGATGCAGCCATTGATTTGGCAATGCGCCCTAACATTATCTTGTGTTCTTTCGGAGATATGCTTCGAGTACCAGGATCTAATCAGAATTTGTTAGAGGCGAAAGCACAAGGGGCTGATGTTCGAATTTTATATTCTCCTTTAGAAGCGGTTGCAATCGCTAAGGACAACCCAACAAAGGAAGTTGTTTTTTTTGCTGTCGGCTTTGAAACTACTGCCCCCGCGAATGCCCTTTCTCTAGTTCACGCGAAGAGAGAAGGTATAGCGAACTATAGCATATTAGCATCACATGTGCTTGTACCACCTGCTATTAAAGCCGTAATTAATGATCCTCTTAGCAAAATTGATGGATTCTTAGCGGCAGGTCACGTGTGTACCATAATGGGTAATGGCCAGTACTACCCTTTAGCTTCAGAATATAAGGTGCCTATTGTTGTAACAGGTTTTGAGCCTATTGATGTCATTCAAGGAATACTTATGGTGGTGAAACAACTAGAGTTAGGAACCTACGAAGTAGAAAATCAGTACTCTCGAATTGTTCGTGAAGAAGGAAATAAGGAGGCTAAAGCCATTATTGAACAGGTGTTTGAGGTTAGTGACCAAGTATGGCGTGGCATTGGTGAAATCCCAGCGAGTGGTTATAAGATTCAAGATAATTTTGAAGCTTTTGATGCAGTCAAGAAATTTGGAATTTCTGTAGATGCTCCTGAGGAAAAAACAGAGTGTATATCTGGTGAGATTATGAAGGGGTTAAAGAAGCCGAGTCAATGCCCTCATTTCGGTAAAAAATGTACTCCAGAAAATCCTTTAGGTGCCCCAATGGTTAGTAGTGAAGGAGCGTGTGCGGCCTATTATCATTTTTCAGGAACTTCAATTTCCAATTAGATGCAGTTATCTTGCCCGACCCCAAAGCTTGATTTTGATGTCGTTACTTTAGGACACGGTAGTGGAGGCCTTTTGACTCATCGCCTTTTGAATCAAGGTGTTTTTGAGATTCTAGGTGATGTACTGGTGAATTCTGAACATGACGGTGCATGCATTGTAACCGACGAGAAGATGGCTATGTCCACGGATAGTTTCATCGTTTCTCCGATATTTTTCCCTGGAGGGAGTATTGGAGATTTAGCAGTTAACGGAACGGTTAATGACGTTGCTATGTGTGGTGCCAAGCCGTTATATCTTACCCTTAGTCTCATCATTGAAGAAGGTCTTGCAGTTAGTGAACTTTGGAAGATTGTAGATGATATCGCGATTGCTTGTCGTAAGGCAGGTGTCAAGATTGTTACCGGCGACACAAAAGTGGTCGACAGAGGTTCTGGAGATAAGATATTTATTAATACAACAGGTGTTGGATCCTATTTGCCGAAGGCCGCAATTAGTCCTTCTAGGGTGTCTAAAGGAGATGCAATTATTCTGACAGATAGCATTGCCAATCACGGTATGGCAATAATGTCTAAACGAGAAGGCTTAGCGTTTGAATCTGAAATTAAAAGTGACTCAAGAGCATTAAATCATTCGGTAGAATCTTTGATTAATGCTTTCGCGGATCAGATACATCTAGTAACCGACCCAACAAGAGGGGGGGTAGCTACCGTACTCAATGAAATCGCTTCAAAAACAAATCTGGGTGTTGAATTAACTCATGAAAAAGTTCCTGTTGAAGATCAAGTTGCTGGCGCATGTGAACTACTTGGCTTAGACCCATTGTACGTAGCAAATGAAGGTGTATATCTTATTTTCTGCCCAGATCAATTAGCTGAGGACGTTCAAGAAAACCTCAAAGCTTTAGGACACAGACCTGCTATGATCGGAAAAATGGTAGAAGAACACCCTAAACAAGTAATCATGGACACTCCTATGGGAGGTAAGCGGGTCATTTCTATGCTTCCTGGTAGTCAACTTCCTAGAATTTGTTAGAATGAAACTTGAAACTCTAGGAGAACATGTAGCTAATCCGATTGTATTTAAAGGACCTGATCAAAAGCCTTTTCTAGCCCCAAGAGGAGTATTATTGAACGACAAGATTTTTGCGGTATGTGATACGGGTCAGAACCGAGTACTTATATGGAAGAATCCCACTGAGGGCTTTAGTCGTGAACCTGATCTTATTTTAGGTCAATCAGATGGTGCTACCACTTCGAGAAATCAAGGGGATGTAGCTAGTGCATCTACACTGTTATACCCAACAAGTATCTGGTGTGAAGGAGATAAAATAATCGTCGCCGATGCTTGGAATCACCGAGTACTTATTTGGAATCATTTTCCTGAAGTAAATGGTGCCGCCGCAGATGTAGTTATCGGGCAACCTGATTTCGAAAATAATCAACCCAATGTGGAAGGTATGGGTAAGGCGCCTTCTGCTCAGTCACTGAATTGGCCTTATGGTATTTTTTGTGACGGTCAGCGACTGTGGATAGCCGATACAGGAAATCGAAGAGTTCTAGTTTACAACAGTATCCCAGAACAGTCGTATCAATTAGCCGATCATGTAATAGGCAAACCTTCTTTTGATGAGAGAGATTACGATTCAGACGATCCGATATGGCCTTACTCGGTAAAAATCAGTTCGAAGGGTGAACTGCTTATATCTGACACTCAATTTTTTAGAGTTCTTTATTGGAGTAATTGGGAAGACGCCCTGAATAGTAAAGCAGAAATTGTCTTTGGTCAAAATGACTTGAAACAATCGGGTCAAAATCAGTTTTTACTACAACCCAATCAGCGATGTCTAAATTGGGTTTATGATAGTTGCTTTTATAAGAACGGCATACTTATTAACGATACTGGAAATAGTCGGATTTTATTTTTTGATCAAATACCTGACCGTAATAATTCAGAAGCTAAATTCATTATTGGTAGACCTGATTTTAATACCTCAAGCGAGTACTCTCAGACGCTCATGGGCACAGAAAAAGCGATCTACTGGCCTTTTTCTATAGGTGTAATGGGTCAAAAGCTGGTTATTGCCGATACCGGAAATCACCGAATTGTACTTGCCGATTTAAAATTCTAGATCGAAAGATAGATCCAGTAGCAACCGACGACGATTGCAAAAATCGCTCCGGCTCTCTGTATTTTCTTTACTCCTGATTCCTTGGCAATCGCCCCTCTTTTGCACACAAGGCCCAACAGAAAGGCGAATAACGTCATGGCGCCTAGGGTACCTCCGATAAATCCAATTAGATAAAGGATAGTTTCTAAGGTGCTATTCGATGATAGAACTGGGATTAACAAAATGAAGTGTGCTACTCCGGCAAACCCGTGTACGACACCCACTGAAAATGAGGTGGATAATAGATTTTTGTTCGAATGTGATTTTGTTTCTCTTTGTCTGAGTGACCATAAGCCTACCAGTATCAAAAATAAACCAACAGCTTGTTCACTATAGTTAGCAATATAATCTACGGGTATTAGATCACTAAACAATATGTACAGCGTAGCAATTAGCCCAATACCAATGAGGTGTCCGGCACCCCAACTTAAACCAACTTGGTAGGATTTCGAAGTAGAGTGAAGACCTAAAGGCGTTATTGCCGCAAGGTGATCAGGTCCTGATAATACATGTGAACTCGAGGTAAGTAATCCGCTCCAGAATGAAAGTAGCATTGGTTATTGTTAATAGTTGTTTCTCGAAAATACTATTTATCCTAGTAAACCAATAGTATTCATGGTACTAAGTATCCCTGCTCACCTCCATTTTGGTACTTATTCCTGAAATTGAGGTAGTTCTGTAAAATGAGACTTGTGTTAATTTTAGAGTGAGTCTAGAAAACAGGGCCGAAATTTTATAACTTGATGCTAAATAGTTTGTTATGGCACAATATACTTTGTTTGTAAATGGGGAGACGAAGACTGTTGAGGTTGATCCTTCAACACCTATGCTTTGGGTACTTCGTGATCATCTAGATCTTGTGGGTACTAAGTTTGGATGTGGTATCGCTCAATGTGGAGCTTGCACCATTCATCTTAATGGAACTGCAGTTAGGTCTTGTCAGTTACCTGTATCTGCTGTGGGTAACGGTGAGGTAATCACTATAGAAGGTCTTTCAGAAAATGGGGATCATCCGGTTCAATTGGCTTGGATCAAACAAGATGTGCCTCAATGTGGGTATTGCCAGGCAGGGCAGATTATGACAGCTACAGCACTGCTTAAACAGAATCCGAACCCTACAGACGAAGAAATTGAGTCTGCAATGGCGGGTAACCTTTGCCGTTGTGGGACCTATGTGCGAATCAAAAAAGCGGTTAAGGATGCCGCAGCTAACCTTTAATCACTGAATCATGAGTACGAATAAGATAAATCAAGGAAGACGTTTTTTTATCAAAAGCTCATTGCTTGCCGGTGGAGGTATGATGTTAGCTTTTCCATGGTTAGAGTCATGCAATTTTAGTGCTGAACAAATCAAATCCATGCCTAAAGAATGGTTTGAAATCAATGGATATTTAAAAATTGGGGAGAATGGTCTGATTACGATTATGTCTCCAAATCCAGAAATTGGTCAGAATGTCAAAACCTCAATGCCGATGCTTATCGCTGAGGAGTTGAATTGTGATTGGAACGATGTGATTGTTGAGCAGGCGCCCCTTAACTCTAATAAGTTCTTTCACCAAATGGCAGGGGGGAGTACATCGATCAGTGCTGCATGGACTCCGCTTAGAAAGGCAGGTGCTACAGCTCGTCAAATGTTAATCAACGCCGCCGCTAATACTTTGGAAGTTTCTGCAGATGAATTACGTGCTGATCTAGGATTCATCTATCATGACGTATCAGGAAGAAAGCTGGGGTTTGGTGAGGTGGCTTCAGCTGCAGCGCTTATAGATGTGCCAGAAGACGTTGAACTTAAACCTATTGATGAGTTTAAGATTATTGGTACATCGAGAAAGAATGTAGACAGTAAGAAAATTGTAACCGGAGAATCTCTTTTCGGTATTGATTATAAAGAAGAAGGAATGCTTTATGCGGGTGTAATTCATCCTCCGGCATTCGGAATGAAAATCAAATCCTTCGATGCCTCACGTGCTCTTGCTCTGCCAGGGATTGAAGCGGTTTTTCAATTTAAGAATTACCGAGAAGGACAGGCTAAAGGCGCCTTCGATATCAAGGCACACCAAACTCAGATTGCCGTAGTGGGTAAGTCTACATGGGAAGTTTTTCAAGCTAAGAAATTAGTTGATGTCACTTATGAAGAGGCTGGTGAAGTGGTAAATACCATGAGCTTCTTTGGCAGAACGATGGAGAATAAATGGCCAGCAGGTCTTGAAAGCACTTCTTCGCACAAAAAACAAATGGAGGAGGCAGAGAAGCGAGCAACAGTCGTTCGAACAGATGGTAACCCTGATAAACAATTTAAAGAGGCTGATGAGATTCTTGAAAGAACGTATTATGCTCCATATCTAGCACATAACACGTTAGAGCCGCTGAACTTCTTTGCTGAGGTTACTGATGAATCGGCTCGATTTGTAGGGCCGATCCAATTACCTGAATTTCTTGAGCCAGCACTCGCAGCGAGGTTTGAACTACCCGTAGAAAAGGTAGATATCATGATGACTCGAATCGGTGGTGGTTTCGGACGAAAATTATACGGTCACTTTATGCTTGAAGCCGGAGTAATTTCTAAAACTGTGGGGAAACCTGTGAAATTAGTCTACACTCGTGAGGATGACATGACTGCAGGTACATACCGACCAAGTTATCGAGTAACTTATCGTGCGGCTATTAAAGATAGTAAAGCAACGGCAATACATATAGTAGCTGGTGGAATTCCTGAAAGTCCATTGTCGGCGAATCGATTTCCTGCAGGATCATTTGATCACTATAAGGCAGAGACATGGACGATTGATTCTAATATTACCACTGGGGCATTCAGGGCACCTAGATCTAATTTCATGGCTAGTGCTGAACAAAGCTTCCTTGATGAACTTGCTGAGCAAATTGGTAGAGATCCGATAGAATATCGCTTAGAACTTCTTGAACGAGCCAAAACCAACCCGGTTGGTCAGCGCAATGATTATGATGCTCAGCGTTATGCAGGAGTACTCAAGCTCGTTAAAGAAAAGTCTGGGTGGGATACCCCTAAACCTGGTGTACATCGAGGAGTAGCTGCCTATTTCTGCCATCAGTCTTATGTCGCAAACGTTGTTGATGTCGTGATGAAAAATGGTAGCCCTGTGGTTGAAAAAGTATATGCCGCAATCGATTGTGGTGTGGTTATTAACCCTGACGCTGCTGCTAACCTTGCTGAGGGAGGTAGTGTTGATGGTATTGGACACGCTATGTATTCTCAAATCACGTTTACTGAAGGAAAACCTGATCAAAATAATTTTGACGACTATCGATTGATTCGTCACAATGAGGCTCCGAAAGATGTAGAAGTTCATTTCGTTGAATCTAAGATTGACCCAACCGGTATGGGGGAGCCGCCATTTCCACCGGTAATGGGGGCATTGGCGAATGCACTTTATAAAGCTCAAGGTAAACGATTATACAAACAGCCCTTCACAGGATCTCAGGCTTAAACTATGATAGAAGTTCAAGAGGCACTTGATCTTATCGATCGATTTACCTCTCGATCAAAAAGTGTTAGACGGACAGTCGATGCTAGTCTAAATGGATTGATACTGGCTGAAGAAGTCTATTCAACTATCAATCTTCCTGAATTTAGGCAGTCGTCAATGGATGGCTACGCGATAAATGGGATCTCTGATAACTACCAGATTATAGGTGAGATGCCTGCGGGGAGCAGTGATATTTTCGAAATTCAATCAGGTGAAGCGGTTCGAATTTTTACCGGAGCGCGAGTTCCAGAATCTGCCGATCGAGTGATCATGCAAGAACATGTAAAGATTGCTAACAAGGGGATTACCGTCACCAAATTTCCTGATCAGGGTGTAAATATCAGAGCGGTTGGTAGTCAGATTCAACAAGGCCAGAAAATACTTGATAGAGGAGTAAAAATTACCCCAGCAATTATTGGCATGTTGGTATCAATTGGTTGCGCTGAGGTAGCGGTTATCGATCCTCCAAAAGTTGCTGTGCTTGTAACGGGTGATGAACTAGCAAAGTTGGGTTCTGAAAAGAAAGCCAGCCAGGTTTATGAGAGTAATGGGACCGTACTTCAGGCAGCTGTTCAAGAAGACCATTGCGATTTTCTCTATTGCGCCTCTGTAAAAGATGACTATAAGGCCAGTGTAATTGCGATACACAAGGCGATTAACGACGCTGACCTAGTATTGATATCTGGAGGTATTTCGGTTGGAGATTATGATTTTATAGGAAGGGCACTTGATGAATTAGGTGTATTAAAACATTTTCATGGGGTACGACAAAAACCCGGAAAACCTTTGTTTTTCGGATATTTTAATCAGACAGCGATTTTTGCTCTGCCCGGTAATCCAGCCTCAACCCTCACTTGTTACTACGTTTATGTAAGACGATGGTTACAACGTTATCAGGGGATAAAGCCTGTTCTTAAAAAAATGATTTTGGCCGCAGAAATTCATAATAGATTTGGAAGAGCCCTGTTTGTAAAGGCTAAAATTCATGAAGGTTGTGCAGTACCTATCGATGAATTTAACTCGGCAACCTTGCTTAGTTTTTCAAAATCGGAGCTATTGATTTATATGAGAGCTGATGTTAAAGTACTCAATGAAGGCGAACTCGTTGAAACATTCGAAATATGATAGAAGTAATCGGATTCTGGTGGCTTTTGGGACTTATCCCGATCGTTTCTTTCTTATATAGCAGTGTAGGTCATGGTGGCGCCAGTGGCTATTTAGCGCTGATGGCTTTATTTTCTTTTCCTATGGTGTTCATGAAACCAACGGCGCTATTACTGAATCTTTTTGTAGCAGGAATTGCATTTATTCAATTTTATCGGGGAGGCCATTTTAAGAAATCCCTATTCATCTCTTTCGCCTTAGGCTCTATTCCTTTTGCATATTTTGGGGGGACGATTAGTGTTGATCCCATTATTTACAAGAGGATATTAGCTTTTTTGCTGATTTTTGCCGTGTTGAGGATGTTGGTTCGATTAAAGAACCACTCAGAGCCACCAAGCTCTATTCCGTTCTTTGCCGCAGTCGGTATTGGAGCAATTATTGGATTTTTTTCAGGGCTTATCGGAATCGGTGGTGGGATCATCCTTACTCCCGTTCTAGTGCTATTTCGTTGGGCTCAAGTAAAAGAAGCTGCGGCGGTATCCGCCCTTTTTATTTGGGTGAATTCTGCTTCAGGCCTCGTTGGTCAATTACAATCGGGTGCCATGCTGTCTCTTTTTATGATTCCGATGGTGGTCTTAGCACTTATCGGCGGATTTTTAGGCAGTTATTACGGAAGTTTAAAATGGAATTCAGTTAAATTGAATTATGTATTGGCTGGAGTTTTAGCGCTGGCCTCAATAAAAATGTTTTGGGTATGATCACCTATCAGATAAAATGCTTTGGAGTGCTTTCTGAAATCATTGGGGAGCAGATCACTATTGAGAGTAACAGTGAATGGTCGGTGGAGCAGCTGATAAAGTATCTTGAGAAGGATTATCAGAAACTCGAATCTATCCCTGTAAAGGTTGCGCAGAACGACAAATTACTTGATGAGTCAGCAATATTAATATCGGGAACAGTTTCGATGTTCCCTCCATTTTCAGGCGGATGATCAATCGTTATGACCGACATATAAAACTCGAATCTTTTGGTGAATCAGGACAGCAACTACTAAGAGAGTCAAAGGTTCTAGTCATTGGTGTAGGAGGCCTTGGCTGCGCCGCATTGCCTTATTTGGTTTCGTCAGGAGTTGGCACTATCGGTCTTATGGACGCCGATCGTGTCGACAAGACAAATCTTCAACGGCAAATACTATTCAGTGAAGAAGAGATCGGCTTATCTAAAGTCAACTGTGCCATCGATCGATTGTCTAAGTTGAATGCCGAAGTCAATCTCATTCCTTATGATTTTGATTTAATTCCAGAAAACGCAGAAGAGATTATTTCTCAGTATGATGTAGTTCTAGATTGTACTGACCGTTTTGATGCTCGTTACTTAATAAACGATGCCTGTGTTCGTCAGAATAAACCCTGGGTTTTTGGAGCATTGTATAAGTTCGAAGGCCAGGTATCGGTCTTCAACTATAAGACAGGGCCAACCTATCGCTGCCTTTTTCCTTTTAATCCCAAGCAATCAATGCTTCTAAGCTGTTCTGATGTTGGAGTTTTTGCCCCAGCCGTTGGAGTTGTGGGAGTAACCCAAGCTAGTGAAGCAATTAAAGTGCTTTTAAATCTAGACCAGACTCTTTCAGGGTCATTGTGGTGTATTGATCTTTTGAAAATGAATACCCACACCATCGAGCACACTAAAAATCAAAAAGCGATTGATCAGATTAAAGTTTCGAGTCATTTGGGTGTTGAACCATCTGATTATGTAATTGACTTCAATACTGAGATTAACTATGAAAATTATCGATGGATTGATCTTAGAGAATTACACGAGACCCCTCAAATAAGTCATAAATTAGTAGACGCTCTACCGCTTTCGTCTATCGAAGATAAAAAGGTGAACTGGTCTCAGATGGGCAATGTTGTACTTTTTTGTGCTAGTGGTGCAAGAGCAAGAAAACTAGCTGAAGAGCTTCAACGATCAAATGTTTTCTTTACCCATTGGGGTGCAGAGGAGCTGTATAAAGAATTAATAAAGCACGGTGCATGAGTAAACCGATAAAATCTATTTTCATTGAAGGAGCTATAGATCCTTCTAAAATTTCCAAGTCTATTGCGGCCCATCAGTCGAAGACTGTTATTGGTGCTCATCAAATTTTTCTAGGCCAGGTAAGAGCAGATAAAGTAGGTGAAGAGGAAGTGAGTGCGATCGAGTATACTGCCGAAGAATCTTTAGCGAATAGTATTGCACATACCATAAAAGAAGATCTATTTGATAAGTACGAGCTTACATGCATGCATGTTTATCACAGTTTAGGTAAAGTTGCGGTGGGGGAAATATGTTTTTTTGTATTTGTGTCGGCACCTCATCGCCCAGCGGTTTTTAAGGCCCTCCCAGAACTGGTTGATGCCTTGAAGGCACAGCTTCCTGTTTTTGGAAAAGAGTGTTTTGAAAGTGGAAGTCATCAGTGGAAAGTGAATAGGTAATGGTAGATATCACAGCGAAGAGTAATACATTGCGAATTGCAACGGCCGAGGCCCTTGTGGAAGTCAGCACTTCTAAGACCATCGAGGCAATTCGAGAACATAGAGTGCCTAAAGGAGATGTCTTTGAAATGAGCAGGGCAGCAGGGCTTCTTGGAGTAAAGAAGACGCCTGAACTACTGCCTGATTGTCATCCAATTCCTATAGAGTACACTGGGTTTCAATTTGAGATTATAGATCAAACTATTAAGATCAGTTGTACTATAAAGACCATTTATAAAACCGGGGTAGAAGTTGAAGCCATGCATGGAGCGAGTATAGCGGCTCTAAATATGTATGACATGCTTAAGCCTATCGATAAAGGGGTGAGTATCGGCGCTATCCGATTAATGAGTAAGAAGGGCGGAAAGTCTGATTATGCTACGCAGGTGTCTAACAGATCAGCCGCAATTATTGTTGCTTCTGACTCTATATCTGCTGGCAAGGCAAAGGATCAGACGGGAAAAATGATCGAACAATTTCTCAGTGAATTAGGCATGAATGTTTCTGAATTTGGTATCATCCCTGACGAGCCAAATGATATTCGACTTCAGGTTGAAAAGTATCTCGAAAGAAAGGTTGATCTCATTGTTGTTACCGGAGGTACAGGAGTCAGTCATCGAGATCAAACTCCTGAGGCACTCTCGCCACTTATTGAAAAAAGACTACCAGGTGTAGAAGAGGCGATGCGAGCCTATGGTCAAAATCGCACACCAGTAGCGATGTTCTCAAGGTCAGTTGCCGGCATAAGCCAAAATTCGATTCTCTTAGGAATTCCAGGTTCTAAGGGCGGTGCCCTAGACTCTTTGAAGGCTGTTTTCCCGTCATTGGTGCATTTGTTTGATGTTTTAAATGGAACACGTCACGGTAAATGAAACAACCTCCTTCTATATTAACCGATAGCTTTGGTAGAAAACACAACTACCTTAGAATTTCACTGGTTGAAAAGTGTAACCTTCGATGTACTTACTGTATGCCCAGCGAAGGGGTTCAGCTTTCACCACGTGAAGAATTAATGTCAGCATCAGAGGTTTACGAAATAGCGAAGGTCTTTGTAAGCCACGGTGTAGATAAAATTCGATTGACTGGGGGTGAGCCCTTACTTAGAAAAGATTTTGGAGAAATAGTGGAGTACTTGTCTTCACTACCTGTTTCCTTAGCTATAACCACTAACGGCGTTCTACTTGATCGGTATATTGAAGCCCTTAAAAAGGCAGGCGTTAATAAGCTCAATATCTCTATCGATACTTTAAATCAAGATCGATTCAAAGGGCTTACACTCAGAGACCATTTTCATCGAGTGATGAACAATATCGATTTAGCCATTAAAGAAGGCTTCAATGTAAAGCTAAATGTTGTTCTGATTAAAGGTCAGAACGAGGATGAGATTATTGATTTCATAGAGCTTACTAAAGATGCTTCTGTTCAAGTTCGATTTATTGAATTCATGCCTTTCAAAGGAAATCAGTGGGATCTATCAAAGACGATTTCATTAGAAACCATTTTAGATCGAGTTTCTGAACATTACACCACTTCACAACTAGAACGAATTGCAGATGAACCCAATGATACTGCCAAAAACTATAAGATTAGTGATTATCAAGGAACTTTTGCAGTGATTTCTACCGTTACGAATCCCTTCTGCGACAGTTGTAATCGATTACGTCTAACAGCTAATGGAAGGCTGCTAAATTGCCTGTTCTCAGATAAGGAGCAAAGACTTCTTGAACTGTTTCGCTCTGGAGCATCTATAGAGCCGATCATAGCCAAGTCTGTTGGCATGAAAAAAGCGGTTAGGGCAGGTTTAGATTCTCCTGAGGAGTTCGAGAATTATCAGAATCATCAGAAAAACCGATCGATGATCAAAATCGGCGGCTAATCAAGATTTAGACTCTGATATTGTTCGTAAGTATCGATATCGATCAGGCTGTCTGAAGGCGCCTTCACAGCTTTAACCATCGATAGATTATTTTGAATAATTGATTTAGCCCCTTCATCTCCGGTAAGTTTATTTAGCGCCTCAAAGTGATTTGATTTGAAAAGTGTTGGGATTCCTCTCCATCCGGCTTCTGATAACGATTGAATAATACTAAAATCTGTCTCATTCGCTGTAGAAATCAAGTTTTCAAAATGATCAAGAGGTATGAGTGGTTGATCAATTGCGCAAACTAGAATTGCATCGATTTCTGGGTTGGTGATTCGAATGCTAGAAGTTCCGAACGCGATAGAGGATCCCATCCCCTTCTCGAAGTCTTTGTTGAGAACCAAGCGAATATGTTTTGAAGTCACTGCTTTGGAGATCTCATCGGCATAGGCTCCTAGAACTACAGTGATGGGAAGATCTAAGGCTTTCAAGCGATCAATCTGATAGGTGATTAGCGGTTGTCCTTTGATTGAAAGTAGGGCTTTTGACTGTCCCATTCTTGAAGATTTTCCGGCGGTGAGCAGTAGTATTTCTGCCTTAATCATGAATGGCTCCTGATTTGTCTTTTAATGAAATCAATTGGGCTGACCGAGTTACAGCCAAGATCTCGCCGATAATCGAGATCGCAATTTCTTCGGCCGAGATGGCACCGATATTTATACCGGCGGGCCCTCGAAGAAGATCAATGAAGGTATCGTCTGTTTCTGGTTTAAATTCGAGTACTTGTTCGATTAGACGTTCTCGGCGATGTGCTGGTCCTAATAAGCCGACGTAGGCCGGTCGTTTTTCGGTGAGCTCAAGCAAATACTGTACGTCCTTACTAATACTATGGGTCATAATTATTACTGCTGATTTTTCGTGAATCGGGAGATCTCCGACTTCTGAAAAGAGTGGAGTGAGTAGGACTGATACTCCCTTAAAATCTTCAATGGTCTTTTGCTCATCGGCTGGGGCAATAAGAGTTATTCGCCAACCTAATTTCGATGCTATTTCAGATAATACTGCGCTGTCATGCTCGGCTCCAAAAATGAAAAGCTCAAAAAGCGGATCCAATTTCTGTTGAAAACATTCTTTATCCTCTTGATCGATTGACGTGTGTGTCAGATAATCTTTTCCATGGATAGTTAAGACACTCCCTGAGTACTTATTTACACCTACCTCAAGAGGGTAGAACGTATTTACGGTAGCTGTTAATTTCGCTTCAAGATGGGTAATAATCGTATCAGTGTCGTTAACACATAATTCTAGGGGTTCAATAAGTAGGTAGAGAATTCCTTCGCATCCGAGACGATAACGACCATCATAGGTCATTAGTTTTGCGTTATTAGTATCAAATACCTCTTGGGCTTGTAGTTTGATTTCTTTTTCTACACATCCACCACTCACAGCTCCAATCATTTGACCAGATTCTGATAGGAGCATTCGAACCCCGGGCTTACGATACGAAGAGCCTTCTAAGGCAACAAGCGTGACCAAGACCGATCTTTCATTTAATGATCGAAATTGCTGGTAAGCTTTTAGAATACGATAGAGTTCGTGAGTCATAGTATTAATTGCGTTGGATCACATCCCAAAGGTTTCCATATAAGTCTTTAAATACAAAAACCTTACCGTAAGATTCTGATCTTAACGGCTTAGTGATTTCTACTTTATAATCGACTAATTTTTGACGAAGCGTTTCAATTTGATTCGTGTAAAGAAAAAGAAAAACACGACCTCCTGTTTGATTCCCGATCGCCCTTTTTTGATCAGGGGTGTTGGCCTTGGCTAGGAGTAATTTACATCCTTGGTCATTAGAGCTTTTGGGAGCAATGACTACCCAACGCTTTTTGGGTGAGATTATCGTGTCTTCTACGAGATCAAAATCGAGTAGCTCTGTATAATAAGAAATGGCCTTATCGTAATCGTCTACTAAAAGAGTTATCTGACCTAAGATATTCTGCATAGTTCTATTTTTCCCATAGGGTGTAACCTGGTTGCGATTTGATCGCTTTCCATCCGCTTGGTGCTGAGTAGCTTCCCGGGCCAATTTTAACGAGTAGTTTATTGTCTATTGAGGCGACATAATAGCCACCAGAGCCATTAACAGTGGTGATAACTTCTACGGTACTGTCCGCATTAATTCCTGCTGCTTTTCGAATAGCGATGAGGTCATTAATTTCAGATTGAAGCCCTCCTGAGGTATCCGTAAAAAAGTAGTGATATCCCCAAACCATTGGAATTCCTGGATGAGTAAGCAGGTATGCATATCCATTTTTGATATGATTCAAGGAGCTGCTGTAGAGATTATCGCAGTCACCGCGATTGATGCACCCAGTATCATGATTGTCGAGAAAGGTGATTGATTTAGATCCGTATCCGATCGAAGCTAATGAATGACCCTCTTTTAGACGGTCGAAATTTTGATCGATGAGTGCCTCTTTCAGTTTGTATTTAAGCGCGAAATCGAAGGCTTTAGACGCAGTTGTCGTCGCTGAGGTTGCTGTCACCGCGGATGCATCAATCCATTTTTTTATTTCTTGAAGATTACCATCCCAAAACTCTCCAATAGTAATGTAGTAGGAGGTTGAGGCGTTGTATTCACCTACATACTTTGCTGGGAATCCTTTGACAAAGTCAAAACGCCATGAGTCGAATCCTAGGCCTTTGAGACGTTGAAGGTAGTCTTTTAGTCCGTTTTGCACTTCTTCGCTTTGGTGGTTGAGATCTCTGGCGCCTCCCCATCCAAGCCCTTCATCTTCGGGGCCGCAAGGTTTCGTTCCAAACGCATCAGGGTTAGTAAATCCTTCATCGTCAATAACAATGGATTCACAAGACCATGCCGGCTCGGTAAAGTCGGTCCAGGTCGAGGTACCCACTCTGTGATTAAATACCAGGTCAGCTATGCCGTGCATTTCTCTTGATTTCATGGTGCTTAAGAGCGATTCTAATTGAGTTCTACTCCCATGAAGGGAGTTAAAATCGAAAAGTCTTCTTGGGTGGTAGCCCATGCCCTCACCTTCGCTCACCGGTGGTAACCAAACCCCATCAATATGGGCATTTGAGAGGATAACTATCTTATCTTCTAGAAACTGATAAAATGATTGCGATCCAATTTTTGAGTCGTTAAAGCTGTCCCACCAAAACCCTTGTAAAAGGACATCATTGAGCGGATTATTATCGGCGTAAGAACTAGTTCCCTGATCAATCGGAGGTTCATTGCCTCCTCCATTGTTTGCTTTAGGAGTCTCGGTAGAATCACTGCTGCAAGCCATTAAAAAAAGACCTGCTAGTAAAATAGTGCTTATTCGTTTCATGTATTGTCGGTTGTACTTAGTTTCTAATTTAGGCTTATTTCTTGAGCAAATTCAGCGAAGTGGTATCCTTCTTTCTCGAGTTTTAGCCTGGTGGGGTGATTCTTATCGCGTACAGGGTTCGTATGATTGAAATGGGTGAACCAGACCTTGTTTTTTTCAGTTTTTGGTAAAGATTCTAGAAGGGCTATGGTTTCACTGATAAACGGATGTGGAATTTCAGACATAGGTCGTTCTAACTCTCCTTCAGCTAAAAAGGTGCCGTCTATGATCGCATAATCAATGGATTGAATGAGTTCGATAATCGATTGTTCCCATACGTTCCATTTATCGATATCTGGTAGGTAAAAGGCAGTTTTGTTAGCACCTTTTATAAGGTATCCGACCGTCTCAGAATATTCATCACGATGAGGCACCTTTATTGGAGTCACTGAAATGGTTTTTAGATTTTCAGGCCCGCTTAATCTCTTTATTGCGATATTATTAAGCTGAATAAGTTGATCCCAAGGGCCGTTACTTTCAAGAAAATCTGCCATTCGAGGCATGGCATAAACAGGTAGAGATTTTTCATTAGAAGCTTCTCTGCCGACATGCATTAACCCGGTGTAGTGTCCCATATGAGCATGTGTTAGAAAAATTCCTGAGAGTTTAGTTTTAAATTGTTTCTGCAGAAAACTAGCTTGGTGTGTGAAGTCTGGAGTTGCGTCAAAAAGAAAAGCTTCTTCTTCTGAATAGACCCCAATGCTTGCTACAAACTCATTAGGTCTTTCAATAAGACAACAGCTCTTGTCACAGTTGAACTGAGGAGCACCTGCATCTTGAAGATTGCCGAGAAATACGATTTGCTGGGCTGTACCCTGCAACCATAAAGAAAAGACAATAAGAATGAGTAGGGCTCTCATAGTGTTCGAATTAAGTGCTTTTAAGGTATGATAAATCCTAAGAATATTTAATTACATTGAAGCAAATTCACATTTATGAACAACCTAACTATACGTTCGATTTTATTGGCTTGTGTTCTTTCTTTTCAAGGGACTCAAGTGATGGCCCAACAGAATGATTCTGAATATGAGCAACTAATCAAGCAGTACACTACTGACGATCGTTTTTATCCCTCATCGGTGGCAAAAATTGTTGACCATACTTCGATTTCATCGCCTTTGGATCATTTTGGAACAATTATCGGAGCACCTATGGTTATGCACAATACCACAGAGATATATGGGTATTATAAGTTATTAGCTGAACAGTCAGATCGTTTGATGGTAGAGCAGGTAGGGACTAGCGAGGAGGGTCGAGCGATTCATTTGATTGCCATCTCAGATGCTGGAAACTTGCTAAATGCTGAAGTCTATAAATCGATGTTGAAAGAATTAGCTGATCCAAGATCAACTGATGAGCAGCGAGCTAAAGAGATATCTATTGAAGGAAAGAGTGTTTATTACTTGAACGGCGGAATGCACTCAACTGAAATGGGTTCTCCTGAAATGCTAATGGAACTTGCCTATCGACTCATCACGGATGAATCAGATGAGATTAAACACATCCGAGAGAACGTGATTGTACTTATTAACCCAGTTTCAGAACCTGACGGCAGAGATAAGCAAGTTGACTGGTATCACAGGTATTCAAAACATCGTGAAGAGTGGGATGATGGATTTCCTCGTTCTACGCCTTATTGGGGTAAATATGTATTTCATGACAATAATCGAGACGGGCTTCAGATTAGTCAGGAGATCACTAAGAATATTTTCAAGATTTTCTACGATTGGCATCCAAATGTGATGCTTGATTTACATGAGTCGGTTCCATTACTTTATATATCTACAGGTACCGGCCCTTACAATGATAATGTTGATCCAATTACCGTTGGAGAATGGCAGACTATTGCGAATTATGAGATGACAAGTCTTTCTGCCCAGGGTCTCCCGGGAGTATTTCATTGGGCCTTTTATGACGGATGGTGGCCTGGATACGGAGTTTGGGTGGCCAACACGCACAATTCTATCGGTCGATTTTATGAAACCTTCGGCAATGCAGGCGCCAATACTTATCTAAGAGATCTCACTAAGAGTAAATATGCAGGAGATCCGGTCACCTCAAAGGAGTGGTATCGTCCTGATCCTGCTTCAGGAATGGTCAACTGGTCAGCACGTAATAATACAAACTATATGCAGGCAGGGGTACTTGCTTCACTAACCTATGCTGCCGATAATCGTTCAGGTCTTTTAAAGAACTTCTACAAGAAGGGACAGAACAATGTAGCCTTTGGATCTAAGAATAAGATCAAACAGTTTAGAGTACTGAAAAAACAAAAAGATCCTGTAAAAGCCGCCTATCTAATTAATCAGTTGATGGCCCAAGGGATTGAAGTGAAAGAGGTTATTGAAGGGGAAGATAAGGGAGATTATGTGATTCAGCTGAATCAGCCTTACAGTAAGCTAGCGTATGATTTACTTACTGAGCAGAACTATCCGAAAGATGCTAAGTTCCCGCCTTACGATGCTATTGCTTGGACGCTCGATTTACTTTATGGTGTTGACGTTGAAAGAGAAGAGCAGTGGCATGAGAACCCTTCGGTGCTTAAACTTCTCACCGAAAATGTGGTATATAGGGGGAAGGTTGAGGGAACTTCTACTACTTATGCCATTAACTACGAGGCTCAATCAAATGTAGTGCCCGCGTTATTCTACTTGAAAGGAACGGCTAAGGCCTATGTGATAGATCGCCCTAGGCAGCTTACAGAAGAGACTTTAGAGCCAGGTTCGATTATTATTGAAAATCTTAGTGCGAAAAAAGCTAATGAGTTGGCTTCTAAATTCGGTCTTGATTTAATTTCAGTTCACGAATCTGTTACCGAAAAACGTCTTATAAATCTTCCTAAAATCGCTGTTTACCATAGCTGGACAGATACCCAAGCAGAGGGCTGGGTACGCTATACCTTTGAACAGTTGGGAGTGCCTTACACGAGCATCGACAAAGATGATTTAAAAGCGGGTCGATTGTCAAGAGACTTTGACGTGATTGTGGTTCCGCACTTTAGAAGGGGAATGACTCAGTTCGTACATGGAGTAGACGAGAAGTTTGGACCAATGCCTTTTACAAAAACTA